>Ga0208061_100078_pt1 | contig 32595 bp, 23 predicted proteins | sample DeeseametaMP0555_FD_184209 | JGI IMG/M metagenome (GOLD analysis project Ga0208061, IMG submission 184209) | Marine microbial communities from the Deep Atlantic Ocean - MP0555 (SPAdes) | ecosystem: Environmental > Aquatic > Marine > Oceanic | place: South Atlantic Ocean | collected 2011-01-23 | reverse complement strand
CAGAGCAGTCGAGCCTTGGCGCCCCCGCCACGCGCGGCGACCAAGCGCGCGTCGCTTCTTCTCGCGAGGAAACTGGGGGGTTGGGGGGACAAAAAGGGAGACTTTGGCTGCCTCGCCGAAGGGTCGAGGTTTGCACTGAAGAGATGGGACCAAGACTGCCTCATTAATAGGTTGTGTTTTGCATTTCTCTCGCGCACGAATGTAACTGCAAAACCAAGAAATTCGTGCGATGATCGATACTGTTGAGAGCAGGTCCTGGTTCGCGGCCACATTCGATGGTTCGAAGTCATTCTCCCAGAGCATCGTGCTTGCCTTGAAGTTGAACCTCCCGCATCACGCCCCCTGGCTAAACAAAACTCTCTCGAGCCCGCTTCGTGTCGAGCCGATCACGCCATCTCGGGCCGCCTGCCGCCTGGGAGACATCGACGCGGATTTTCTTCAGGCGGTCCCGGGCGAGGTCTTCGAGCTCTTCCAGGGCGCATCGATCTCGTTGGCGTTGGCTGGGCCAGACAGCCAGTTGATGCTCTATCGAAGTGGCGAGTGGAATAGCTCGGAGTTAAGCGTCGCCCGCCTCGACCTCGACGCGATGGACGTCGGGGTGTTCATGGAGTGTGGGGGCGAGGGGCAATGGTGGGAGGTGACCAAAGGTGGTGAGGTCACGCCGCTTTGTGCCTTCGACACGCAGGAGCTCGCGCCGACCTGTATCCGTCATCTAATGGAGAATACCTACGCCGCGCTCTATAGAGATGGGCGGATCGCGATCTTCGCGCGTGTAGAGGAGCGCGTGGAGGTCCTCGGGTGCTGGCGTCTGTCGGTGACGCCGGGAGGGGTGGCGGGGACATCCTACTTCGCGGAGCTCGCCATCGCCTCGAGCTCGCTGCTGCTCGTGAGCGAGCACCACGAGCTGCCCGAAGGCGCGCATGGCGACCTCTTCGAGGCAGGCGTCGTGCGCGCGCTGCTCTACCACGAGGCCAAGCTCCTCGAGGTCGGCCACATCGCGCCGGACCTGACGGTCGCGCGCCACGACGCGACGCCATCGGTCTCGAGCGCCTGCGTCGGCCCCTTCGAAGGCGCCCTCCACGCGGAGCGCGTGTATATGCGCGCCTGGCCGCTGGGGTGGATCGCGCTCGACTGGGAGCCGGTCTCGGTGCACCTCGACAGGTTCGAGCCTGCTGGCTGTCCCCGCATCGCCTCCGCGACGCGGCCCATCATCAGGGCACCCGCGCGCGCGAGGGTGGCGTGGTCGAAGTCTGTCGAGGATGAGGGAGCGCAAGTGCTCGCGCCAGCTACAGGGACGCTGGGAGCGCGCGTCGAGCTCCTGATCGCGCGAATGCTGTCGGGTGGCGCGCTCGACACCGCCGACGTCGCCATCGCTGCGCTGTTGAAGAGGCCCATGCCCGATGATCTCCACGCACTTCTTCATGCCTGGGCGCATGCGCGCGAGGAAGTCGAGCTCGGGGAGGTCGATTGGTGGTTGCATGATCCTCCCGCGTTGACCGAACACGACCTCCTGCTCGGGGATGCGCGCTGGGCGATCACGCTCGGAACCACAGGTGGAGGTCAACCCTACGTAGCGCGCGTATACGACGAGCGCGAACTCAGGATCCTCGGCTTCGACGATGAAGGCGTCGTCTTCATCGAGGCGCGCTCGCTCGAGCGCTTCCTCGCGCTATTGAGCTTCGATGATTTCGCGAGCGCCTCGACGTCGTGATGGCGCTAATAGAGCATCGGCATTAAGATGTTTATCTGATTGTTGAATTTTAAGTCAGACCGTCGGAGTTCATCGTGAGACAAGAGCAAGCCGTGGAGCACCATTCAGGTGAAGGTGTTACCTTTCGAGATCGTTACCAGGTGAAAGCGACGTTGGGGCGTGGTGGGTTCGCCACGACGTATCTCTGTCATGACACCAGCGAGGGTCGCGATGTCGCGGTCAAGGTCATGAGGCTCGACGAGTTGGATGAGTGGAAATCCTTCGAGCTCTTCGAGCGAGAGGCAAACGTCCTGGCCAGCCTCGAACACGAGGGTATCCCTGATTTCTACGATGTCTTCCAAGACGAGGACGACGAAGGCCGAGGCGCGTTTTACCTCGTACAAGAGTACATCGAGGGGGAGACGCTTGCAGCTTGCATAGCTCGAGGCCGGCGCTTTGAAGCTGACGAGCTCCAGCAGATCGCCCTCGGGTTGACCGACATCCTGGGCTACCTGCACGAGCTCTCGCCGCCTGTCTTTCATCGTGATATCAAGCCCTCGAATGTCCTCCTGATGCCAGATTTGGCGCCGGTCCTGATCGACTTCGGGAGCGTGTGTGGGGAGTGGCGCTCCGAGGGCGACGCGGGCTCGACCATCGCAGGAACACACGGTTACATGCCGCCAGAGCAGTACATGGGGCGCGTCAGCGCCGCGAGTGATCTGTACGCCCTCGGAGCGACGCTCTTGCACACGATCACGGGCGCGCACCCGTCCGAGTACTACCGCGACGAGGGTCGCGTCGAGGTGCCGCACGACCTCCCATGCTCGCTCGAGCTCAGAGCGATCATCGACTATTGCTTGCAGAACGCGGTCTCGAGCAGGCCAGAGTCAGCCGAGGTTGTCCGCGCGCTCCTCCTGCAGAATGGAGGCGCGACGACGTTGCCTGCGAAGCGGCCGTCGTATTTCGTCGACCTCGGTCCTACCCCGCGTGATCCCGAGGGGCCGCACCGCGACATCTACAAGATGCTCGTGCCAGATTTCTTCTCCGAAGCTGGTTCGAGCGCGATGCTGCATCCTCCGGGAGAGAGCTCCGATACGAGCACGTGGTCCGTCACGAAGTTTGTCTTGCTCACCCTGTTTACCTTCGGAGCCTGGGCAGCGATCGCCGTGGCGTTGGACAGGGATAGGAAAAAGAAGCAAACGCGCCTCTTCACGCACGGCACCTTCATCGTCGGTCAAATCTCGATGGTCGTCGCGGGGGAAGATGTGGAGGCGACGGGGGTGCTCTGTGGCTTCTCGACGCATGGGAGGGGGCAGCAGAAGTTCTTCTGGGTTCACGGCGAACGCGTGCGCCCCTTCGCCAACGGCGATCCGATCGGGGTGCTCTATGATCCTCATAACCCCGACGTCTCCTCGATCGTCTTTCGCTAGAGCGCAGGTGCCGTCGTCGAGTCCCTGTTCATCTCATCAAAAAAGTAGAGCAACGTGGCGAAGACCTGAGTCGATCGTTGAGAACTTGAGTTTTGCATCTCCCTCACGCATCCTGATCTATACGGAAGAACGAATCCCAAAAACTTGTGTCATTTTTGTCTCACCGAAGCATGATCGCATCACTTTTGGGACATTCGAGCTACGCGAAGCTGGAAAAACAGGGGGAATCGACCTGAATTTTGGTAGGATTCGCTCTGGCACGCCTCTTGTACTGAAGCTCCTCGTACATTCCGCTGCGGTGTTCGAAGACGCGCTCCGTAGACCTTGACCATCAAGGAGGCTCAGGTGCCAATGACAATCCACAAAACGTGGGTGACGCTCTCACTTCTCTCTTTGATCTTGTCGGCTTGTTCCGGTGGAGAAGGAGGCCTCTCACTGGGAGGCAAGAAGGATGACCCGGTAGAAACGCCTGCCGCGCTCGTCATTACATCCGTACAACCGGAGTCCCTTCCATATACGCGAGGCGGTCAAATCACGATCCTTGGCGAGGGCTTCACTGATAAGATGATGTTGACCGTGGATGGCGCGAGCATCGAGCCCTCATCACGAGAAGGTGGAAAGGTCACGCTCTCGCTCCCGCCCAGATCACATGGAGGGCGCGTCGAAATCGCGCTCACTCGCGGGGAGCAATCCGCAGTTTGGACAGACTTTCGCTACGCTGGGATCGAAGCACAGGCGCTTCGATTTATCGGTCGCAGCATCGTCTATCGCAAAATCTCGCATATCCTCCCCGTTCCAAGCCGACCCACCATGCTCCTGGCCTATGGTGAAGAAGGCTTGGGGAGCTACAACGTCGAGCAAAACACGCTCACAGAGGAGATGTTCTACGCAGACGACTCCATCGGTTCGGCGCGTGCGCTTTGCGTCCACGACCTCGACGGCGATGGGAACGAGGATCTCTTCGTGGTCCCCTCCGATGGCGACGCTGTGATCTGGTCGGGAACCGGCCCTGGCCTTTTCATGCCTCCTCCGATGCCCACGGAGCCCACGCCAGACCCTGGCGAGGAGATGCCTCCTCCTGAAGAGATGGGACCTGTGGGGCCCGAGGTTGTCATTCGCTCGGTGACCTGTGACACCAGCGCTGGCGAGCTAGCCATGTATGTTGGCGCCCGGGTCGATGGTCGCGAGGTGCTCTCGAGAGTTTTGGCCAGTGATTTTGGTCCGACCGGGATCGCTCAGGGCATCCTCACCCAAATGGCAAAACCTGTACGTGTGATCCTACCTGCTGATATCGACGGCGACGCGCATCAGGATCTTATCTTGCGCCTTGATGGCAACGCGCCATCGCTTTGGTTTGGTGGCGAGGATGGCCTGGCGCGCGCCGCGATCGGCGCGACGCCTGACAGCGGCGATGACGCGACGTCCTTTTCGCTGGCGGATATGGACGAGGATGGGGACGTAGACATCCTGCTCGCCACGCCTCGCGGCGTGGAGATCTGGATGGCTGACGGAGACGCTTACGTCGACGTCAGCCGTGAAGTCGCTGGCGCGAGCATCGGCGCCACACGAGACATGGCCACCGCGGATCTGGATCGCGACGGTCGCGTCGATATTCTGGCAACCAGGGGAGATGGTCAGGTCAGGCTGCTGGTCGGAGAATCACTCAAGCTCTTTGACGCGAGCAGCTCCCTGCTGCCGACAAACTACATCGAGGACGCGAAGAGCACACACATCGCTGATTTCGATGGAGATTTGGACGATGACATCGTCTTTGCCACTGGGAACAAGATCGCGTTGATGGTCAACTGGGCTCCTGAGACACCTGTAGACAGTGATGGTGATGGGTTGCCTGATGATGTCGATGTCTGCCCCGAGCAACATGACCCCGCGCAACGGAACAAGGACGCGCATCCCTTCCTGTGTGAAAACCCTGGCGCTTGCCTCGAGAGTCGCGGCTGTCAGGTGCTCGAAGGTGGCTTCGGGACGCATTACCTGATCTGCAAGGGCGAGCAAAAATACACTCAGCGCGCTGCTCGCGACTTCTGTAAGGGGAGAAACGCCAGGCTCGCTCGCTTCGAGAGCGAGACCGAACAGGCCGTCTTCGCCGAAAGCATCAAAGGGCGCTACTGGATCGACGCCAACGATCGAGAGACCGAAGGCTCCTTTGTATACGAGGATGGAACCCCAGCGGCTTACATCGGTTGGCTCGAGAATCAACCTGACAACGCAGGAGATGGCGAAGACTGCGTCGAGTTGATCAGCGAAAACGATCGCCTTGGCTGGAACGACCTCCCTTGCAGCGGCGAACGAGCAGTGATTTGTGAAGCCTCGCCGCTCTCTGGAGAACCAGATCCCGGTGACGCATGTGATGTGTGCCCCGATGTCTATGATCTCGAGCAGCTCGATTCCGACGGTGACGGCGTCGGAGATGCATGCCAGAGCGGGGGAGAGCAATGATGCAAAAATCACCCCTCGACAGATTCACGATTACTCTTTGCGCCATGTTGCTGGCGTGCTCGGCTTGCTCCGGCGCCGCGGAATCGCCAGATGGAGAACAGGATGCAGATCTCGGGGATGCCGATATGGGCGTCGATATGAGCACCTCGGAGGAGACGCCGCGCGAGCGCAACCCGATCGCGTTCGACCCTGCCCCCGAGGATTGGGTCATCCCGCTCGGGAGAGAGGTTCGCGACGCCGCGCTGTTCGATGCCACCGGCGACGACGTCCTCGATGTCGTCGTGCTCACAGAGCATGGCCTCGAGGTCTTCGAGGGAGATGGCCGCGCTGGATTTATCACTCCGGTGATCGAGACCGAGGAGCCAACAGATCCGGGTGAGGAAGAAACACCTCCTGAAGAGATGAACCCGACACCAGCGGTCACGCACCTGCTCGGCGCAGATCTCGACGCGGATGGTGACGCCGAGCTCATCTCCTGCCAAAACAAGGATGGACGCCTGAGCGTTCACGTCAGCGGCAAAACCACTGATGCCGTGGCGAGCTCGCCGATAAGAACCTCGAGCTGTGCGATGATCAGCGCGGGCGACCTCGATGGGGATGGCGCCCTGGATATCGTCGAGTTGCTCGATATGGGCGAGGGCAAGCTCGGGGCGAGCGCCTGGCGTTACGAGCGTATCAGCGCCGCGGCCAGTGACGTGAGCGCGCTGATCGCGTCGAGTCAGGGGCCCTCTCAGGAGCTCGGAGACTTCTCACCAGTCGCCATCCTCGTCCAGGACTTCGATGGGGACAACCTCGCCGAAGTCCTGCTCGCCGAGAACAACCGCGTCATCGTATTCGAGCTCGTTGACGGGGCGCTCAGGCAACAAACGACCATCGATGGGTTGAGCAAGGTCAAGGTCCTCAGCGCCATCGATATCGATCACGATGGCAACCTCGACTTACACGTTGGCGTCGCTGGAGATCAGGACAGGTTGTTCCTCTCGGATGGGAGCGGACGCTTTGCCGAATCGACCTGGTCCAAGCTCCCTGTAGAGGACTCACACAGCAAGTCGAGCGTCGTCGTCGATCTGGACGAGGATGGCATCTCGGAGCTTATCATGGGCACGAGCGCTGGTTTTGATCGGCTCTACAGCGGGCGCGAGGATGGCCGACTCCTCGACATCTCGCCAAAACTTGGCTTCGTGGACACCGACACGCTCGAGATGCTGGCCGGTGACCTCGATGGAGACGGCGACATCGACCTCATAAGCGTTGGAAAGAGCGGTAAGCTGAGGGTCTTCGCCCGAAAGAATCGCGCACAGGAGAACAGCCGAGGAGCACAGGAATGAAGATGAACTGGACGAGAACCCTGACCTCGCTTATCGCCGCGACCATGCTCTTGGCTGGCTGTGATAACCCCTCGGGAACACAGGAGCTTCAGACCTCGAGGTCTGCGCTCTCGCCGCTGGAGTCGGAGACGATCTCGAAGCATAAGCTCCCCGGCGAGCAGCTGCTCGCGGTCGGTCAACAGGGCGGATTGATTTTCGGGACCCCTGATGATGCGCTCGCGCATACAGACCAACCCTTGCTGTTCACGCCACGGTTCGTGGACAAGAGTGGAAAGACCGCGCCGCTACCCGACGACCTCGGGAAGATCGCATCAGCCTACTTTCTTCCTGGAGAAGATGACGTCCTCTTTCTGACCGAGGACCACAGGCTCACGCAATGGAACGGAGAGGCGCTCGAGATTCTTGCCAAGGGTGTACAAGGCCCCATCGCGATCTCGCCCTCAGGGAGGTTCCTGACGTACCTCGAGGGAGAGGAGCCGATTTATTCGGTGGTCTTGCGCGAGCGAGAGACGAACAAGGTCTCGAGCCCCGGTCAACAGCTCCAGGGTTGTTGGTCTCCCGCGGTGGGTGATGACGGCAGCGTGGCGTTCATGTCATCCGCTTCAGGATATGGGGAGCTCTATTTGGCAAAACGCGGTGAAGCGCCAGTGAAATTGACCACGCGCGAGCAGGGGCAAACCATCGCTGTGCCGAGCGGGCCGAGCGCGCCGCTCCTGGTCGATGGAAACCTCTACTTCGAGGATCAGCGTGGATTACATCGCATCGATCTCTCGAGGCGAGGCGCGCTCGAGAGCGTCCTGCTCTCGCCGGGGTCGCGCGATCTGGTGTGGAGCGTCGGTGGCACCCAGGCGTGGGGGCAACGCGACGGGAATCTGACAGTGAGCGAGCTGAAAGCCTCGGGAGGGACGCGATGAAGACCTTGTATCAAGCGCTCGTGGTCGTGTTGATCTTGCTGCTCGCGAGCCCCGTGTTCGCCGTGCGCCATCGCCGCCCCTTCAACGGGACCTATCGAATCACCGCGGGCTATGACAACAACGGCAGCGCGGGTGGTTGCGTCGATTATGGATGTGGCAGTCGCTGTTACAACACGCACACCGGGACGGACTATGGCCTCCCTGTGGGGACGGCGATACGAGCCTCTGCGAGCGGTACGGTGGTCGCCAGGAACGATGGCTGCGCCAACTATGGTTATCGCGGGAACACATGCGGTGGGCGCTGCGGTAACTACGTCAAACTCCGCCACGATGACGGGACTCATACGATTTACTGCCACATGAAGCTTGGCGGTCTCGCCGTGAGCAATGGCCAGCGCGTGAGCTGCGGTCAGGTCCTCGGTCAATCTGCCTCGAGCGGGAGCTCGACAGGTCCACACTTGCACCATGGGTGGCAGCCGAGCTCGAGCCGGGAGCCCTACGTCGGCTCGTGTGGGCGGCGAGGCTCTGCTGTCTGGGTGCAACAGAACGGCTACTCGAGCCTCCCTTCGACGCAATGCGAGCAGACATGCGCGTGCAACCCTGGCGCGAAGGAGACGCGAGGTTGCGGTCGTTGTGGTTCTCAATCACGCACCTGCGGCTCGAATTGCCAGTGGGGAGGTTGGGGCAACTGCAATGGACAGGGGCCATGTCAGGCTGGTGATAAGCAGTCAGAGTCTTGCTGTGACTGTGGGACGCGCACGAGGACGTGCAACAATTCCTGCAACTGGGGCGATTGGGGAGGATGCGGCGGCCCCGATCCTTCGCCTGCGCAGGCGTGTGATACGGATAAACCGGGCGTCTGCGCGCGAGGAACGCAGCGTTGCATTCAGGGCTGCCTCGCCTGCGTCGAGAACACACCCGCGAGCGATGAGCGCTGCGACGGGCTCGACAATGATTGCGATGGCGAGGTCGATGATGGCGCGCCGAGAGAGCTCGGTGATACGCCGCCGGATTTCGCGGCGAAGGTGCTCGAGTACGCTTTGCCCGGCGCGCTGGTGCCCGGCGAGCACGTGAGCGCGTGGCTTCGCGTCGAGAACGTGGGGCAGCGCGCCTGGAGCCCAGGGCAGGTAATTATCCGAGCGATTGCCGATGATCCGAACACGGTCGCGGCGTTGGGGACGGCGAGCTGGCTGGCGTATGACATTCCAGCGAGGCTCGAGCGTGAGGTCGCTTCGGGGGAGGTCGCCACGTTCCAGTTCGAGATCGCGGGCGCACCCGATGCCTTCGAAGGGGACAAGGCCCGCTTTGTCGTGAGCGTGCTCGGTGAAGGGCCGATGATGTGTCCCGAGCCAGATGCCGGGATAGAGATCGCGACGATCCGATTGATTCCAACATCGTCGCAGGCACCCGCAGAGGATACGAGCGACTCGGGCGTCGACGAGGAGATGCCTGACTCACAGGGAGAATCGAGTCAGGAAGGCGGTGATGATCCTGTGCAGGATGATTCCTCGCGAGAGGGTGAAGACGGCACGTCGACGGGTGAGGAAGGTTGCGCGAGCGCGGGAGCTTCGCGGGTCGCCTCGACCGGTTCTGGCGGCGCGCTCGCCATGTTTGTGCTCGCGCTCCTGCTGGGGTCGCGAGGGAGGCGTCGACGACGTCACTGAAACAGACGCGACGGCCGGTGGCCGAGCAAGCGAAGGCGGGGACCATTTTCCCAACCTGGTGCAAGACGCCACCCAGGTTGGGAAAATGGTCCCCGCCTTCGCTTGCGGGCGATAGGTTTTGGGTTCGCAGAACAGGATCGAGAGCGGAACCCTCGATGATGAAGAGTTCCGCTCTGACTCCAGCGCGATGGGTTCGGTAGAGAGAGGCGTTTATATAGTCCGATAAGAAAGATTATGTAAATAATAGCAACCTATCATCCTCGAGTTCTCATCGTGAGGTGGTGTGGTCGCGAGGCTTTGTAGCCCGTGTGCGAATGTACCGAGTCCACGCGAGTACAGGTTCGGGGTGGCGTCTGACTCGCTCGAGCCCGAGCCGGTAGTTCAAGCCAGTGACTCCAACCAACTGGGCACGAACCAGCTTTAGAGCTCGGAAGCTGCACCTACCGCTGTGGAATCATCCTGACCTGGAGCATCCTGTGATGGAAGTCATGGTGTGATTCGAAGGTGAAGTCGAGGCGGCTGTCGAGCTCGCCAAAGAGCGTGACGCCACCACCGAGCACCACGGGGAGGTAGGTGATGATCATCTCGTCGACGAGCCCAGCCACGAGCGCCTGGCGAATAAGCGAGCCTCCATCGAGGTAAATATCTCTGGCGCCAGCGGCGACTTTGGCGTCCTCGATGATCTCTTCGATGGTGCCGCTGACAGCCTCGACCTTGCCAGGAGGATTCTCGATCGTTCGATGCGTGACGACACGGATCGGAAGATCATCATATGGCCAGGGCACAAAATCAGAGACCACATCGAACGTGCGACGCCCCATCAACATCACCGCGATGTCGGCCAAAAAATCCTCGTAGGAGACACCCTCCTCCTTCTCATTACTGGCTCCCGTCTCGTGCTCGTGGAGCCAGGATAGATCATCGTCCGGGCCAGCAATGTAGCCATCAAGAGAGCTCGCCATATACACTCGAACGCGGCCGCCGACTTCCTCTCGCATCTCTCCTCCTTATAAAAAATACAACCTCATCCTCTTCCCGAGGAGAGAGCATAACTCGGTTCCCATCTGGCATTCTTCCACCAAATCGATGCTCAAACGATCAGGAGTGTTTCTTCCCTTCTGGCGTCAAAAAGTCCACACTGGAGATCCACTGGGTCTTTGACCCGAGCCACGGTTTCTCAGGATTCATTTATGGACGAGAAGTATTATCGAGAATGGATGGAGCGCTGGGACAAGCATGACCGAATCGGGACCATGCTCCATCGCGCCATCGAACGCGGCGAAGCCAGGATCGTCGATCTTGGCGAGGGCGCTGTCGCTGAAGACGCTGACAACGGCGAGCAGGAGCAACACGATGAGAAACCTCCGAAGCCTTGATTTCGACTGCTCGAACGTAAACTTACACCTCTGAATAACCCTGTAATTTTTTCATGCCTTACCTGGACCGAGATGGCGTGCGTCTTTACTTCGAGACGCGCGGACAACGGCGGCGCTCGAGCTTGCCGATCCTGATGCAACACCCGCTCTGCTCGAACCTGCACCACTTCGATGACACGACGCTCCCAGGGCGTCTGCTCGATCAGGGCCACTTCTTGATCTTTCCCGAATCGATCGCTCACGGTCGCACAGGTGTCCCCACGGGCATGGACCCAAAGCGCTTCACGCTCGCCGAGCGAGCGCGCGACGTGCTCGCGATCCTCGACGCGCTCGAGGTCGACAGGTTCGCCTATTGTGGCTACTCGATGGGGACGTGGATCGGCCGCGGTGTGATCGCGCAGGCGCCAGAGCGCGTGCTCGCAGCCTCACTCGGTGGATTCGACATCGAGCGAGGTTCGCATACCTCGGGGATGCCGCATCGCTTGACGCGATCTCGACTCGGACACCGGCTGCTCAGAGGTTACTCGCACTGGTCTGGTTCTCGGTTGATCCCCGGAGTGGATGACATCGACGCGTTGCAGCGGTGTTTTTTGGAGCTCTACAAGCCGATGCCGCCCATAGAGACGCTCCATGAATGGGGTGGGCCCCTGCTCCTCTGGTCGGGAAGACGCGACCTCTATCATGGGCCAATGAAGCGCTCCTCTCGCAAACTACCGAATGCTTCATTCCACGACTTCCCTGGGAATCACTTCTCATCATCGAGCGATGAGCGCCTCGTGGAACCGATCCTAGAGGTCATGTCTCACGGAAAGCGCGACTTCCTCCACAACGCTTGAGAAGCGCCGGTAAACCAACACACGACTCCACACGATACGACAATGGCAGCAGGTTTTGGGATGGCGTCATATGGTATTATGTAAATTTATTTTATAAAAATGACTGAGAAATGACCTTCACGTCCGGGCGACATTTGCATACCGCCCTGCCCTGAAAGCCACAGAATCCCCTCTTCGATGAGTGATGAGTATCGAAAGCTGCGCTCTAGACGCGCTCGCCAGTGGGCTGCTGATCCTTGGCCTCGAGCATGGGAGGAGGCCAACCCCAGGCCACGCCTTCTATAGCGAGCGCCAGGCTGCAAAACGAGATGGCGCCATACCACATCGGCTCGAAGAACTTCGGATCCTGGAACATGGCAAAGAATGCGCCGATCACGAGCGCCATCGTCATCCAGCTGCTCGCGACGAGGAAGTCGCGCGCCCAACCCTTGCCCTTCTTCTCGTTGAAGTGTGCGAGCTGTACGAAGCCAAGGACCGCGAGGACGCAGAGCTGGCCAAAACTTCCCGAACGCACGAGCGCGCCCTCGCCAACCTCGACCGTGGCAATGATCACCATCGCGCCCAGCAAGATCGAGCCGACCAGCGCGCGCACGTAAACACTCTTGTCTTTCATCGCTTCCTCGCTCCTTGTCGCAAGCCTCAAAGCTATGTCCCGTGCCCGACATCGACACGGCGAGCATGTGGCTGTAGCAAAGAGTGCCTCGCGCGTTGCAATCTCGAAGATGGGCGTGGATGATGGCGTCCTCCCATTTACACCCCCCCGACGAGGAGTTGTGTATGAAGGACTCTCTGGATGGAAAGGTCGTCATCCTCACCGGCGCATCGAGCGGCATAGGCAAGGCGCTCGCGATCGCGCTGGCGAGACAGGGCGCATCATTGGTTTTGGCCGCGCGGCGTGCTGACAAGCTCCACGCCGTCGCTGGTGATTGTCGCGATCTTGGCGCCAAGGTCCTCGTCCAACCGACGGATGTGGCGGATATGGAGGCGTGCAAATCACTGGTGGATGCCACCATCGACAAGTTCGGCCGCGTGGATGTCCTGATCAACAACGCCGGGATCATGATGTGGTCGAGGTTCGATGAGACCGACGATCTCGCGACCGCTGATAAGGTCATGCGCGTCAACTACCTCGGCAGCGTCTATTGCACGCGCTACGCCCTCCCCCACCTGAAGAAGACTGGCGGGCGCGTCGTGGCGATCATCAGCCTCGCAGGCATCACCGGGGTGCCGACGAGGTCGTTTTACTCGGCGAGCAAGCACGCGATGACCGGGTTCTTCGACTCCATCCGCATCGAGCTCAAGGAGGACGGCGTCTCGGTGACGAGCATCTTCCCAGGGTTTGTCGCGATCGAAGATCGCGGGCGCGCGTTGAGCGGGGATGGCAAGGCGATCGGGAAGTCACCCGTGGACGAGTCCAAGGCGATGACCGCGAAAGAGTGCGCCGAGATCATCGTCGAAGCGACCGCCTCGCGAAGAAGAGAGGTGATCATGCACCCCACAGGTCGTTGGGGTCAGGTGATCAAGGCGATCGCGCCAGGACTGATCGACCTCCTCGCGATGCGAACCTTGAAGAAGTACAAGTCTTGATAGGATGAATCGTGGCGCCTATGACCTCACAGCGAATGCGCGCGCTGCTCGTTTCAGGGTTTCTTCTGTGCATTTCTGCGCCGTCGAGCGCGCTCGCGCAATCGACCGAGACCTCCCAGGAAGAGGCGCGAAGGTTCTATACGACGACCACGGTGGGGTTGCTCGTCGGATTGCCGCTCACGATCATCAACAACGCCGCGGGGAACCCGGCTGATGATTCTGCGCTGGCGCTCAGCTCCGTGAGCACGAACTTTATCCAGTTGACCAACCTGTCTTCGAGCACGAGCGCGGCGCACATCGAGGCAGCGCGTATGTTCGCGCGGCAGAATCAGACCACGCTCTCGATGGAGTTGGCGTTCGGGGATGGTCCTGTCTCGAGGGAGCTCCTCGTGACGCTCGGTTTGCCTGTGGCTGCGCTCGATATCGGCGCGCGAAGAGCGCGTGTTCGCGAGGAACACGCGCTCCTGCTTTGTGAGCTGGCGAAACTCGGCGCTGACGAGGAGAACATCTTCCTCGAGCTCTTCTTTCGAGCGGTTTATCTACCGCTGTGACGCTCACTCCATGAGCGCCGTGCGTGGGAAGTGCTGCATCTGCTCGGGGCTAAACTGAACCGTGACGCGCGCTTCTCGCAATGAATCGAACGCCGTGCTGCGGGATTCATCGAGCTCGTCACACTCCCAGAACAGGAGCAATCCTTGCTCGACCATCAGATCGAGCGCCTCGCGAAAACGCTTCTTCAGGCGCTTGACGCGAACTCGCCGAGACTCCATCCCGGCCCAATCGTAGAGCGTGCCGAGCCTCGGCTTAAAGATGCCATCATCCATCACGCGATCATCGCGCACAGAGGTGTACGCCCCCATGTAAGCGCGGTTGATGATGGTCCAGTAGAGGTTGAATGGGAGCGAGGAGCGCTCGTCGAGGCCGAACGCTCGCTCGTCGATGAGCATGAACGAGGGCGTGCCGCCATCCTTCTCGGGGAGGGTCATCTCCCAGAGCGCCTTGGCGATGGACCAGGAGCGGAACGAGTGGTGTTCGCTCATCCCCTCGCGGTCCTCGATCGAGAGCTCGAGCTTTGCCTTTCGTGGCTCGATAAGCGGCCCTGACCACTTCATGTCGATCTTTCGCCCTTTCTCATCACGGCCCTTGATCTGGCGGTGAAGCACGAGCGTCTCGAGCAAATGTAGGGCATCCTGTACGCGCTTTCGGTGGCGTTTGTTCTCGGGGTTAAACCCGATGATACGGCACAACCTGTAGCCCGAATCCGTGTCCCAAAACGTCCCGTCCCAGTCAAAACTTAGCCTCCTGTCACGGTGCGCGGCGGCGAAAACACCCGCGCAAACACGAGGCAAATGCTCGAACACGTTGGAGTCGATGTTGAGCTTCTCGATGGCGATCATCAACGCATCGAGGACGTTGGGGCGATCCTCATCGAGCTCGAGCGCGACGAACATATCCGCCTTGTCGCGGTCATCTCTGGCGACGAGATCCCGGTCAAAGAAGAGCAGCTGCTGCTGCCCGCTCTTGGCCTTGACGACACGGCTCAATGCGCCCTCGAGCGAGGATCGAATCACCCCCGTGTCTTCGTTCACGGCGAGCTCCGCCTCGGGGGAGCGGGAGACGAAGAAGGTCGAGATGTTGTTCGATTCTCTGGGCAAAGAATAGAACGGCTTCATCGGCAAGCGAGGATGCTGCCTCGTGAGCGCCTCCTGGCATTCTGAAAGCAGCGCGCCTTTGTGAGCGCTCACGATCTGGAACAGCGAGCCCTTCTTTGGCCACGTCGACTGGTGCGTCGCGTAGAGGACCAACATCCTGGCGGCCAGATCGAGCTCGGTCGTGTTGGTGTGAACGGCCGAGAGCAACAGGTGGCGAATCACGCGGTGGCGGACCCTCTCGACGTAGATGTCGTGCGGGACCCGGACGAAGCCTTCATCCTCGAGCGCGCTCGTATCACCGCGATGGCGCTCGATCCTCTCGAGGTTCACCAGGGGGTCTCCGGGACCCCACCAGGGCCTCTCTTCATCGAAGCCAAACCCGGTGCGAAACTCGAGCGCTTCGGTAAACCCGCTGTAGAACTCGATATCGTTGGTGAGCAGGTTTTTGCCCGATTCATAGCGATCCGCCAGGCGCTTCTTGTGGTGAAGCAAGGCGCGCAGCATCTCGTGTCGATGCCGAAAAACGCGCAATCGCCACTCCGCGGGGCGCTCCTCATCGGAGGTGCTCCAGCAGATGAGCTCGTGGGTGAGCCTGACGTATGGGTTCTCCTCCTGGTCGAGCTCGAGGGTGTCCCAGACCTCATCCTCGGGCGGATGCTCGTTCAAATAAGTTCGCGTCTCGTTGACGAACTCATTGCGCTTGAACCAATCAGGCAATGTCTCGAGTAGAGTATTCAGCAGCATGACATCCGTGTGCTTGTTGCTCTCAGCGTCAATCCACCTTCTGCGCTCGCCATCGTTTGCTTCATCCTTAAAGCGCCCACAACGCTGAGTTTGTGGGGTTCATCCATACGCGAGCAGCCCAGAACAACAAAAGCGTGCACCGATCCCGAGGATCTCTGCAAGTGCCATGGTTCACTCGCCCAAAACGTCCCAGCTTTGGCGGATCGATCTGCGGTTTTATCCCAAAACGTCTCGGATTCGGCGGATCGATACCGATTTTGGCCCAAAACGTCTCGGATTTGGCGGATCAAGCAGTGATCTCGCGGAGATCACCCCATGGACACAACCGATCAAGACCTGTCTTCTTTCATGCGTTCGCATATAAATCAACCCTCCCCGCTTGCTCCGATCCTTTCCGCCAGAAAGCGAGGCACCCCTGGCCCTCTTTCAAAAGAGGGGCCAGGGGTGCCTCGCGCGATCTTCTCTATAGATTATTCTCTATAGAGAATTCTCTATAGATCTTCTCTGTCGATCCGCGAGCCTTTTTCGAGGCAAGATAAACCATTGAAATTAATGGCTATTTAAGAACGCCCTCTGAAAGGGCTGATCCCAAAACGTCCCGGATTCGGCGGATCGGCGCCCAAAACGTCTCAGCTTTGGCGGATCGGCGCCCAAAACGTCTCAGCTTTGGCGGATCAGAGCCCAAAACGTCTCAGCTTTGGCGGATCAGAGCCCAAAACGTCCCGGCTTTTTTCGAGGATCTGATGAGATCTCGCCCAAAACGTCTCGGCTTTGGCGGATCGTTCATCCTCGTTTTCCCAAAACGTCCCAGCTTTGGCGGATCGTTTCGACCATTTTGACCCTCTTTTGGCCCAAAACGTCCCAGCTTTGGCGGATCGATGCCTTCATATTCGCCCAAAACGTCCCAGCTTTGGCGGATCGATCATGCTTCGTTGCCCAAAACGTCCCGGGTTTGGCGGATCGTTTCGGGCCTTTTTCCCACTCTGGAACCCAAAACGTCTCGGCTTTGGCGGATCGTCGCGGTCATTTTTGCCCTTTCTCATCCCAAAACGTCTCAGCTTTGGCGGATCGATCATGCCTCGTTGCCCAAAACGTCCCGGGTTTGGCGGATCGATTGTGACCTGTTGCCCAAAACGTCCTGGCTTTGGCGGATCGTTTTTGCTCGACAGGCGCAAGATTATGCGGGCTGGATTTGGGAGTGGATAAATTTGCAAGGATATGCAATTTTTACCTCACTACATACGGTCAGAATTGTCATTCACGACGAATGATACATGACCTCTAACGCTTCGAGACACCAGGGATTGGTGCACAAGGAGAAGACATGGAAGTCACCGAGAGGGAAGCGCTCGGGCGCTACCTGCGTTCACTCATGCAGGCGCGCGAGCTGACTCAAATCGCGCTCGCCGACGAGACTGGCCTGGGCCAGACCAACATCTCGCGCGCGCTCTGCGGCGTCACCAAGCGCTCGCCAGATTACCGCCAAATCGCAGCACATTTCGGGCTCTCGCTGGAGCAAGCGATCACGCGCGCCGAGGAATTCGAGCGCACGCTCGAGGTCGGGTTTAACCCCACACCAGATGATGAGCCCGCGCCTGTAGTTCAAGCCAAACGCCCCATTGTTATCGCGATCGCCAACGAGAAAGGTGGCGTCGGCAAGACCACCATGGCGATCAACCTCGCGAGCGGGATCGCGCGTTATTATGATAAGCGCGTCCTCCTGATGGATCTCGATACTCAGGGCTCGGCGGCGGACTACCTCTTTGAAGAGCACGACTCGGGACATGGGCTCTTCGAGCTCTTCGAGTCTGCGTTCGAGCAAAGCATCAAGGTCCCCTCGACCATCTCCCCGGAGTCCGGCGTCGACTTTATCGCCGGAGGCTCCAAGCTCAGCACCCTGAATCAGCAATCTCAGGGCATCCCGATGTTGCGCCTCAAGCGCGCGCTCGAGCAGGAGCCCTTCGATCAGGATGTCATCATCCTCGATACCCCCCCTAGCCTTGGCACCTTGACGATGAACGCGTTGGTCGCCGCGGATTGGGTGGTCATTCCGACGACCACCAAGCCGATGAGCACATCGAGGATTCCCTCGATCATGGCGACCATCGAGCAGGCGCGCATGATCAACGCGAACCTTCGCGTCCTCGCCATCGTTCCGAATTTTGTGGAGTCCCGGCAGGTCGTCGATCGCACCGAGCTCAAGGATCTGCGCCGAGGTGATTGGGCGCACCTGATCACGGACACCGAGATCGAGAAGAGCGTCTCCATCGCGGAGCCCTTCTACTTCAGGAGCTCGATCTTCGAGCACGACGATGATTCGGACAGCGCGCGACGTTACAGCAATCTGATTCAAGAGCTTTGGGAGCGTATCCATGAGTAAGAAATTTCCAAAGCGTCGTACACAGTCGGCCAGTCAGACCAATCGTAGCGAGCTCGTCGATCTGCTCTCCAATATCGAGGAGCGCGCCATAGAGATCGGCAACCTCCGGCTTGATGGAGGAACACAGCCTCGCGAGCGTCTCGACGACGAGACGCTCGAAGAGTACGTGGTGCGGATGAATCAGGGTGAGGATGCGCAGCGTCGCGTCAGGGTCCTCGACCCCGATGGTCAGCCCTGGCCCTCTCTCGTGGTCTTCGATGATGGCGAAGCGCTCTGGCTCGCGGATGGTTTCCACCGCGTGGAGGCCGCCTCCAGGGCAGGAATCACTCACTTCCAGGCGCGCGTCCACCAGGGGACGCAGCGCGACGCGATCAGGCACTCGCTCGGCGTCAACGCGACCCACGGCAAGCGACGCACGAACGAGGACAAGCGGCGCGCCGTCGAGCGTGCATTGTGTGATGAGGAGTGGAGCCTCTACTCCGACAACAAGATCGCGCAGATGTGCAAGGTCTCGCAGCCTTTCGTCTCGAAGCTGCGAAAATCACTGGCCGAGAGCGGTGACATCGAGAAGAGCGCGACCCGCGTCGGACGAGATGGCGAGATCTATGAAGTCGAGGATATGGTCGCGCAGCGCGCGAGCACCAGGAAGAGCAAGAAGAATGGTGCCTCCTCTGCGAACGCGGCGATCGTGACAGATCTTCGGTTTGCCGAGCTCGGCGGTCTCTCGACGCCTCCGGGTGCGCTGGTGGCTTACCCCACTGAACGTGAGGATTGGGAGGTCTTGCGTCAGGCATCCACGGTCTGGGGCGCGGGCGCGAGTGAGAAACACATCCTGGCCGCGGTGCTTCCGCGGAGCGGCCCCATGTTATGGGAGGGACCCGCGGAGTTGGCGGATGGCGAGGCGAAGCGCGGCGAGCCGACGTGGTGTTACCTCAAGAAACCGAGCGAGATGGTGTTGGTCTGGACCGCCGAGCCGGACGCCTTGCCAAAGACCTTCGGTTCGCTCGAGGCGTTGCTCTCGCACCTGGGCGCTGCGGATGTGGCCTGCGTGCGTTGATTCTCGGGTCGACCGAACCTGTGCTCTCGCGCTACATTAGCTCCATCAAATCAAGCGATCCCGCTGTGTTTAAGGAAACAGGTCTCTTCCCCAGAGGCGTTGTTTCCATATCAAGGCAGCGGGATCGTGGTTTAGAAAGAGGAGAAGAGATGATGTTCGAGAGAGGAGCTTTCCAGCTCGCGTTGTGCGCGATGCTCGTGTGTGGGTGTGCCGGTTCGAAGAAAAGCGAAGGTGGCGACAAGAATACGGAACCTGTCGAGACCACGCCCGCTGCTGAAACCACCGTCGCGCCCGAGAGCCAACCTGCAACCGAAGCTCCTCCCGAGGAGTCTTCCCCAGAAGCTTCTACCGACGCTGACCCGATGCTCGGCGAAATGACCGCTGTGTCAAAGCTCGACTATGCGACGCTTCGCGAGGACGCCTACCTCGCGAAACTTCGCGAGACGTTCGCCGCCAAACCAAACCCGAGCCACCAGGATATCCTGAGGTTTGCGATCCCAGCAGGTCTCTATATCGATGGTGTCGAGCCATCTTTTGTCGGCTCGATCACGGATCAGTCCTACGGGAAGCTCTTTGTGGGAAAGTGCAATATCTGTGACCCGGTGCGAGGTGGCTTCGACGCGTATAGCTCGAGCGGTGTGGTGCCATCAGGGACGGGCCTCTCGGCGCCATTGGCCGAGGCGTTCACCGGCGAGGACTATGAAGCGCGCAGCAAATCACTGACCTACCTTGTCCATCGTTACACGGAGATGTCCTGGGGGTTACTCGAGATCGAGGGTGAGAAGCGCGAGGAGTACAAATCACAGCTCGTCGCCGCGAGAAAGCGCGGGATGGGCCTGAAACCTCACGATATGAAGAACTGTCCATCCTGCGACGGCGCGAATGATATCGACGGGATGCTCTGAGCGCCCGAGCTTGTTTCGAATTGAAAGAGGTCATGTCGTTTCTCACGACGTGGCCTCTTTGTTTTCTTCTCTGTCCTGGTCTGCTGGTCGCGAGAGCAAGAACAGCGCGAGCAGGCCGATGAGTGTTCCCCAGAGCGGGAGAATACCCAGGCCGAAGAGAGAGAGGTTCTGCATCCTGAGAACCCATGGGAGTGGCGTGATCGCTGGCAGCAGTAGAATCGCAGCGTGTGGCCAGCGAATACGTCGGATCACGAACAGCGCTGCGATAAACAGGAGCGCGAACGAGTATCCGCTCTGCCTTGGCCACACGATCACCGAGCTGCTCGCGAGGACGAGCAACGCGGTCGAATCTTTGCTCTTCAAGGGTTTGAGGGCCAGGATCCCCCAGAGGATGGCGACCATCGAGAAGAGCAGCGGCGAGGTGTGGAAGAGGTCGTGCTTTGGCCACGCGGCGTCGATGGCTCGCATCATCGCGACCCAGTCTTCCCACATCCCGCTTCCCCAGTGGCTGTAGGCAAAGGCCGCCCCACTCGCCAGGAGGATGCTCGCCGAGAGCGCGATATGGCGAAAGCCTACTGTGAGAATCATCGCTGGCAAAAGCCATGTCGGTTTGATCGCGAGGAGCGCTCCGGCAGTGAGACCGAGGAGGATCTGGGTCGAGATGGCTGGAGCGCTCTCTCTGTCTGTGTGAAACGCGAGCCAGCTCCACAACGCGAGGATGAGCCCGAGGTAGAGCGTGGCGAGGTTGCCCGCGAGGCTGTCGATGAAGAAGGGGTGGAAGAGCGCGCTGGCGAGCAAGAAGAGGCTTGGCCATTTGACGGGGAGCGAGAGGGCTTTTGAGGCCGTGCGCGCAGCGAGCGCGATGGCGCTCATGCGCGCGAGCGTGAGGAGGATAATCCAGGCAGCGGCTGGCAGCAGCGCCAGGGGTGCGATGATCCACCGCGTGAACGGCATGTAGACGTAGGGGTAGCCCTGGTAATGAGGCGCCACCATGTTGGTCTTGATGTAAGGGTTCTCACCACTCCAGAAGAGCTCGGCGCCGTAGCGATAGGCGCTCAGATCGTGAGGTTCTGCGCCAAGATAGATCCACGCGCCCGCGATGCATATGGTTAGCCCCGAGCAGAGGATAAGCCCGTGGCGATCTTCTTCATCGAGGTGCTCCCACAGAGATGCCATCGCGCTTCACTCCTCCTTGTCGACGGCAGCGCGAAGGATCGGGAGCAGGCTCTCGATGGTCTTGTCATCGGGGATAAAGGATCTGCGCATCGGCTCGGGCATGGCGAGCGTGAGCTGGAGCGAGAGCGAGTGCGTGAAGAACTCGACGAGCTCTTCGAGGGGGAGCTTGGGTTGCGCGAGCCACTCGAGGGAGGCGGCTTCGACCGAGCCGACCCAGCTTCGCACGATCATGCGAATGCGTGGTTGTGAGGGGTCGATCTCCATGGCCTGGATGGTTTGCGTGACGATGGAGTCGCGCGTGGCGTTGAGGATCGTGTTGACCGAATCATCCATGCCGAGGCCGCCATGCATGAGGATCAAGTACGCGGTGGCGCGCGCCTCGACGAACTCGAAGTAATTGGTCAGGCCGCGCCGCAGGTTCTCCATGGGTGAGAGCTGTGGCCTTGGCAAGACGAGGTTCTCGACAAAGCTCGCCGTCCACCGAATGACCTCGGTGTAGAAGGCGCGTTTGCCGCCAAAGTAGTGATACATCAATCCTTTGGAGACGCCCGCCTCGCGCGCGATATCGTCGATGGAGACGTCCTCATAAGAGCGCGATCCAAAGAGTTTGAGGCCCAACTTCAAGAGCTGTGTGCGGCGATCATCATGTTCTGGATCGATATCGATATCCAAGTGAGCACACCGTAGGTCATGGATGGGAGGAAGAGGCCTTTTGACGTTTGTCAGGGGGCACGATCTAGAGGCTCCAAAGATACACCGACGCGTTGATTTTGCCTACCCTCGCACCTGTTCGCGGCCGATTTGCCAGGAAAATGTGAGCGCCCATACTTGAACTGAAGTCAATTCAATGATTGAATTGACTTCAGTTCAGCTCGTGAGATCGAGAAGACGATCCACGGCATGGGGCTCGCGCCCTGATGAATCGACGTATCGAGAGAGGAGACGAGAGGATGACAAAAGAGAAGCTGCACAAGATCTCGAAGATCGACGCCGAACACATCGTCGTTCGCAAGATGGGTTTTGACTTCGAGGGGCTCGGAAATCACTGGTTCGCCGAAGACCCCTTCCTGACACACCTCATCAATGGGCTGCACTTTGTCTTCCCCGAGGGCGAGAAGTTCTTTATTCGCTCCACGCGCTACTACATCGATCAGGTGCCAGAAGAGCTCGCCGAGAGGATCGACAAGTTCTTCAAACAGGAGGCGCAGCACCAGGTCGAGCACCTCCACGCCTTTCGCGAGATCGAGCGCCAGGGTTATGAGGTCGACTCCTTTATCAAGTGGTACAAGGCGCTCGCCTACGGCGTCATCGAACCGGTCGCCTCGCCAGAGCTGAGGCTCGCCACCACCGCCGCGCTCGAGCACTACACCGCCGTGCTCGGCGAGTTCGCGCTGGCCAGTGATTTGCTGGATACCGCCGAGCCTGTGATGTACGACCTGCTCAAGTGGCACGCCTGCGAGGAGATCGAACACAAATCAGTCGCCTTCGATACGCTCACTCATGTCGATGACTCTTACATGTTGCGACTGCGCGGCTTCGGGATGGCTTCGGCGATCCTCTTCTACTTCTGGGGCATCGGCGTACGCCACATGATGCGCCAGGAAGCCGAGATGCAACACGAGGGCAGGCGTCCTCGCCGCAAGCTGCGGCCTCGGAACAAGGTCCTACGAAAGATCGGTGAGGCGCTCACTTACGTGGTCCCAAAGGCGCTCGATTATTTGCGCCCGAGCTTTCACCCCGATGACCACGACAACTATCACCTGGCGACCGAGCACCTCGAGGAGATCGGCCGCCTGGCCGCGTGATTCATGCCGCGCGCCCCCCGCGGCCCTCGCACCCCCCGCGGCCCTCGCACCCCCCGCGGCCCTCGCTATCGCTCGTCCGCGGCCCCCCTGTATCTCGACCTGCGGTCTCGGGAGGGGGGCAGACTTGGCGTTGGGTGGTCGGTTGGCGTTTTGCTCTTTGTGTCGAGCAGAATGCGAGGACAAGCCCCCCGTGCCTTCGGCGCTGCCCCCCAAGTTTGGTGGGCTTCTTGGCGAGGATTTGGGCGGTGAGGTTCGCATCGGGCGCCCTCGTGAACCTCACCGCAGTTCTCGAAGCGCTCTGGCGCAAAACACCCACGTTGAAGAAGCCACGAGACCGCCCCACTCCGGGGGGCAGCGCCGAAGGCGCGGGGGGCTTGTCACACCTTCTGCTCGACCCACACCAAGCCACCCCGCGAGCCAAAAACCACGCACCCAACGCCAGGTCTGCCCCCCTCCCGAACGCAGTGAGGCACAGGGGGGCTGTGGCGACCGAAGGGAGGCCGCGGGGGGCGCGGGGGGCTTGTCACACCTTCTGCACGACCCGCAACACGCCACCCCGCGAGCCAAAAACCACGCAACCAACGCCAAGTTTGCCCCCTATTTTAAACGCAGTGCAAAATGGGGGGCAGAAAACGTGCCGTCTCACCATCGCCATGGCGCCAAAGCCAGACCTCGATCTCGGTGGTTCACAATGGCAGGCGCGTTTTCGGGGGGCGCAGGCGCGTTTTCGGGGGGCGCAAAGCGTGAGAAGAACGAGTCGCCTCGACAAGTTGCAAAGGCAAGTAAATACGGCTCGCTATTGACACGGTGCGTCAAAACTGGATAAAAGTTGACGTGTTCGAGTCGTCACATCGTTTTCACCATGATCCCACGCATCCTCTCCATGAAGTTCGCGTAGACGAACTGTTGCCGTGTTTTCATAGCGTCCGGCAAAGAAGAATGCCGAGTTTTCTCCCGATTTTGGCAGGGGCCAGAACCGATAGGGACGAGTGCTCCGCGTTTGAAGATCGCGCGCTATCACACACGAAAGATCGTGTGAGGAGAGGGTTATTTTTACCCGATTCGAGCGTGGATGGCGTCTTCTCGAAGAAGACGAGCGATGTGAGATCCAGAAACCAGTATTGCAAGCGAATCGAGGGGCGATGAGCACGCAAAGTTTCGAGGTGGGTGGTCGCCGGATCTATCAAGTGATCGATCTTGGCCGCGTGCTCCTCGATGAGGAGACGCAACCTCGCGTCAGCATCGACGAGCAGACCGTCCAGGAATATGTAGAGCGGATGAAGGTCGCAGAGGATGCGACCGTGATCGACAGTGAGGGCGTGATGTTCACGCCTATCGTGGTGTTCGATGACGGCGAGCGCCGGTGGCTCGCGGATGGCTTCCACCGGGTCGAGGCGGCAAAGCGCGCGGGGATCGTGAGCTTCCAGGCGCAGCTTCGTCGTGGGAGCAAGCGCGACGCGATCTTGCACTCTCTGGGCGCGAACGCGCGCCATGGCAAGCGCCGCACCAACGCTGACAAGCGCCAGGCCGTCGAGCGCGCCTTGCTCGATGAGGACTGGGGGAGCCAATCGGACTCGAGCGTCGCAGAGATTTGCTGTGTCTCCCAGCCGTTTGTCTCCAAGGTTCGCCGCGATATGGTCGCGCAGGGCGATCTCGAACCTCAGCAGGTTCGCCAGGGCGCTGACGGCAAGCTCTACAACGTGAGTAACATCGGGGGGCAATCGAGCGGTCGCATCAAGCGCTCCCCTTCTGGCAACGCCTCGAGGAGCGCGCTCCCCTGTGATTCGAAGGTCCGCGTCATCAACCAGCTCGAGAACTGCGAGCTGGACGAGGGGAGCGTGCAGGTCCTCTTTGCCAGGGATCTCGTGCGCAACGACTGGTACGAAGTCGCCAACCGCGGCGTCGCGCTCCTGAAGGAGGGCGGCGTCTTGATCGTCCCACAGACCAGAGATCTCTGCTTCGCCGTCTCACACCTGATGCGAGAGCGCATTCGTTATCAGGGCGCGACCGTGTTGCCAGACGCGGCGATTTTCCAGGTTTGGTCGAGTGAGGGTGGCAAAGAAATCCCCTCTCGCATCGAAACCATCGAGGAGCTCTTTGCCACCTTCGACCCAGAAGGTGTGAGAATCGTGGAGTTTTCTCCAGGTCACATCGAGCAAGAAGCGCCCGCTTGAGTGAATTGACCGCGCGATAAAAAAAGAGGTTGTCGCGAAAGCCTCACGCGATAGTATAAGGACGTTGATGTCCACGGACCGACCTTGTAGAGCTCAAAACCGTTATAAGCTCTGCATCATTAACTTAAGTCTAAAAACCAAACCTACTTCGATCTACGGCGCGATTGATGGAAGAAAAGGACGAACAACAACGGGAAGGGGCCTACACTGATTGGCGTGAGTACCGCCGCCAGCTGGCCTGGGATATGGTGCAAAAGGGTCTCTCGCAGAAGAGCGTGGCCGAGCTTCTGGATGTGACGCAAGCCGCTGTTTCACAGTGGGTCAAGCGCGCGCGCGAGCAGGGTCACGAGGCGCTCAAGGCGCAGCCCTACCCCGAGCGAGCAAAGAAGCTCGCCAACGAGCACATCGAGAACCTTCGCAGGATGCTCGCCGAGGGCGCAGAAGCTCACGGCTTCGGTGATCGCTGGACCACGGACCGCGTCGTCGAGCTCATCGAGGAGCACTTCGAGATCACCTACCACCCCGCGCACATCTCTCGTTTGATGCGTCAGTGGGGCTTTGTCTGGATCGGCGTCGCGGGTTGGGTGATGCCCTGAGAGGACCCGATTTGGGGATCTTAATTTTTTCGTGCAGAGCCCCTCGAAAGAGGGGCTTTTCATTTCTCGTGACATCTTCGAAGAGCCGGTGACTGGCCGTTCAGAAGGCATCAGGTATGGCTTGACAAGGTGCCCTCGACGTTATTACTTTCGCGTCGCGAAATGTGGAAAAAAGTCGGGGAGCTAAAAGCGCTGCTTTCACTCCCCTTCGCGATGGCACGCCACATAGGTTTGATGGCAAGTGCTGTTCTCCCGATATGAGATCTGGGTAAAGATTCATGACCGACGCGATGTTTGGCGCCTGGGAACCTGGTGCGCTTCCTCCTGTCTTCGATCAACGCGATATTCTCCAGCGTGTGGCTTCGCCACGCCAGCCTTTGATGGTGATCCGTGAGGTCGCCACCGGTAGGTTTGGCCTCGCGCAAGGCGGTCGCATCACCTCGAGCGCCTCGCCGGATTATACCATCGTCGCCACGCTCGGCGCCCTCTACCCCGAGTGGCTGGGCGATCGAGGCTTCTGCGAGGCACACGGTGTCCGGTTCCCCTACGTCGCTGGCGCCATGGCTAACGGCATCGCCACCGCTGATATGGTGATCGCGATGGCGCGAGCAGGGATGCTCGGTTTCTTTGGCGCGGCTGGCCTGGGTTACGAGAAGGTCGTCGCGGGCATCGATCGCATCATCGAGGGCGTGGCGGATATGCCCGGCGCGAGCTGGGGCGCGAACCTGATTCACTCCCCGAACGAGCCGATGCTCGAGGATCGCGTCGCGCAGCTCTTTATCGAGCGTGGCGTCAAGCGCGTCTCCGCGTCCGCCTACATGAAGCTCACGCCGAGCATCGTCTGGTACGCATATAAAGGCGTAAAAACCGGACCCTCCGGGCAAATTCTTCGCGATCGCTACGTCTTCGCCAAGATCTCCCGTCAGGAGACCGCGCGCCACTTCATGAACCCCGCGCCCGAAGCGATGCTTCGTGATCTCGTCGAGCGCGGCAGGTTGACCGCTGACGAGGCTCGTCTGGCAGAGCATCTGCCGGTCGCAGAAGATATCACCGCAGAGTCGGACTCTGGCGGTCACACCGACAACAGGCCGCTCGCCGCGCTCTTCCCCGATGTCTGCGCGGCGCGCGATGAGGTCATGCAGCAACGCCAGTACACGCGTCCCATTCGCGTCGGCGCCGCCGGTGGCCTGGGCACGCCAGGTGCGCTCGCGGGAGCATTCTCCATGGGCGCTGCCTATGTGTTGACCGGTTCGGTGAACCAGAGCGCGTTGGAGGCAGGTCTGAGCAAGGAAGGCAAGGCGATGCTCGCGCTCGCAGGCCTGACCGATGTGATCATGGCCCCCGCCGCGGATATGTTCGAGCTCGGCGTCGAGGTCCAGGTCCTGCGTCGCGGGACGATGTTTGGCACGCGCGCTCAAAAACTGCATCATTACTACACGACCTACCCTTCGCTCGATGCGATCCCTTCAAAGGAGCGCGAGCAGCTCGAGAAGCGCGTGCTCGGCGAGTCGATCGCGAACATCTGGGCGGACACGGCGCGATTCTGGGGCAAACGCGATCCCGCCGAGGTCGAGCGCGCCGAGCGCGACCCGAAGCACAAGATGGCGCTCGTGTTCCGCTGGTATCTCGGAAAGGCGAGCAAGTGGGCTATAGATGGTGAGTCCGGTCGCGGGCTCGACTACCAGATCTGGTGTGGACCGGCCATGGGCGCGTTCAACACCTGGGTGAAGGGCTCCTTCCTGGAGGACCCTGCAAATCGCGAGGTCGCTCAGATCGCGCTCAACCTGCTCGAGGGTGCCGCTGTTATCACGCGCGCTCAGCAACTTCGCACATTGGGGGTCCCCGTCCCCGCTGGCGCGTTTGACTTCAGGCCGAGACCGCTGCGATAGCGGTGTTGGCCCGGTAAGTCCCAAGAAAGCTTTCAAAGATTCAGATAGATCAATCGTACTGCACGTTCCCACCAAGGAGCATCGATGTCCTCGCAATATCCCCCCGTCGCGATTGTTGGCGCCAGCGCTCTCTTTCCTGGCTCCATTCACAAGGGCAAGTTCTGGAAGAACATCCTCGAGGGTCATGACCTGTTGAGCGAAGTGCCCGAGACGCACTGGTTGCTCGACGATTACTACGATCCTGACCCCACCACGCCAGACAAGACCTACGCGCAGCGAGGGGGATTCTTGCCTGTGACGGAGTTCTCGCCGATGGATTTTGGCGTCCCGCCAAACATCATCCCGGCCACGGACACCGCGCAGCTGCTCGCGCTCAACGTCGCACAACGCGTCCTCGAGGATGCCGCCGGCGGTGACTTCTCCGAGATGGATCGCGACAAGATCAGCGTCGTGCTCGGCGTCGCGTCGGCCACGGAGCTGGTGGGCCACATGTCAGGTCGCCTCCAGCAACCTGTCTGGGAGCGCGCGCTGCGCAACATCGGCCTCCCCGAAGAGCAAGTGCAAGCGTTCAGCCGAGAGGTCGCCGCGAGCTACGTCGAGTGGCAGGAGAGCACCTTCCCCGGTTTGCTCGGGAACGTGGTCGCCGGTCGCATCGCGAACCGCCTCGATCTCGGCGGCACGAACTGTGTGGTCGATGCCGCGTGCGCGTCCTCGCTGGCAGCGCTCGAGATCGGCCTCAACGAGCTTTACCTCGGTCAGTCGGATCTGGTGATCGGCGGCGGCGTCGATACGCTCAACGACATCCTGATGTTCATGTGCTTTAGCAAGACGACCGCGCTGTCGGTGTCTGGCGATTGCCGCCCCTTCTCGGATCAAGCCGACGGCACGATGCTCGGTGAAGGTATCGGCATGGTCGCGCTCAAGCGCCTCGAAGATGCAGAGCGTGACGGTGACAAGATCTATGCAGTGATTCAGGGCCTCGGCAGCTCCTCTGACGGTCGCGCCAAGAGTATCTATGCGCCCGTGTCTGAAGGTCAGGCCAAGGCGTTGCGCCGTTGTTATGAGCGCGCGGGTTACGGCCCAGAGACTGTCGAGCTCGTCGAAGCGCACGGCACGGGCACCAAGGCTGGCGACGCTGCCGAGTTTGGCGGCCTCAAGATGATCTTCGAAGACGAGACGGACACCGATAAGAAGCAATGGTGCGCGCTCGGCTCGGTCAAATCACAGGTCGGTCACACCAAGGCCGCCGCTGGTTCGGCGGGCCTGTTCAAGGTCGCCATGGCGCTCCACCACCGCGTCATCCCGCCGACGATCAAGATCGACAAGCCAAACCCGCTCATCGATGTCGACAACAGCCCCTTCTACCTGAACACGACCTCGCGCCCCTGGGTTCGCGGCTCGAAGCACCCTCGTCGCGCGTCGGTGAGTTCGTTCGGGTTTGGCGGCACCAACTTCCACGTCGCGCTCGAAGAGTACAAGGGCGAGGGACGCCAGTGGCGTATACGCTCGCAGCCATGCGAGCTCTTTGCATGGTCGGCTGATTCGGCGAGCGAGCTTCTGGCGAACGTGACCGAGGTGATGAACGACATCGATCACCACGATGACATGTTCGAGTTCTTCGCTCGTCAATCGCAACAGAACGCTGCGTCGGGCAAGTCTTCGAGGCTCGCGGTCGTCGCGAACAACGCCGAGGATCTCAAGAAGAAGCTCAAGCTTGTCCACGCACATCTCGAGCGCTCGCCGACGAGTAACTACAGCACGCCCAACGGTATCCAGTACACGCACGGCACAGACGCGGGCAAGGTCGCCTTCCTCTTCCCTGGTCAGGGCAGCCAGTATGTGAACATGGGCAATCAGCTCGCCATCCACTTCGAGCGCGTGCTCGATGTCTGGGATCGCACCGCAGATATGACGTTCGATGAGAACGTCGCGCTTCACGACGTCGTCTTCCCGAGGACCTCGTGGAGCGAGGCCGAGACGCAGCGCCAGCGCGAGCAAATCACCGCCACGGAGTGGGCACAGCCCGCTATCGGCGCAGCGAGCCTCGGCGTCCGTACATTGCTCGACGCGATGGGCGTTCGCGCTGATGTGGTCGCTGGCCACAGCTTCGGTGAGCTCACAGCGCTCTACCACGCAGGCGTTTACTCGGAGGAAGACTTCCTTCGCATCGCGCGCAAGCGCGGCGAGTTGATGGCGGCTGCCTCGGATCTCGACGGCGCCATGACCGCGGTTGTTGCAGATGTCGACACGGTCGTCGCGCGCCTCGAAGAATGGGGCGTGGATGTCGTGATCGCCAATCACAACAGCCCATCTCAGGTCGTCCTCTCGGGCGCCACGAGCGCGATCGAAGAGGTCGAAGGGCACCTGGCAAACGCGGGGATGAAGTACAAGCGACTCAAGGTCGCGACCGCGTTCCACTCCCCATTGGTGAGTGATTCGAGCGCACCGCTCAAGACATTCCTCGACGAGGTCGCGTTCTCCGCGCCAAAGCTCGATGTCTACGCCAACAGCACCGCAGACGTGTACCCCGAGGATGCCGACCAGATGCGTGGATTGCTCGCCGGGCAGGTCGCGCAACCTGTGCGCTTTGTCGAGCAGCTCCAGGCGATGTACGAGGCTGGCGTGCGCACCTTCATCGAGGTCGGTCCAGAGGCCGTCCTCTCGAACCTCGTGACGCGCACGCTCAAGGGCGATGACCTCAACGTCATCGCGACCGATCGTCGTGGCAAGCACAGCGTGGAGATGTTCACGTTGGCGCTCGCGCAGATGTTCACCGCAGGTCTCGAGCTCGACTTCTCCGTCCTGTGGGATGGCTACAAGGAGGTCGACGATCCTCGCCAGCGCAAGGCATCGCGCTTCTCCGTCGAACTCGGCGGCGCGAACTACAACAAGCCCTCGCCATACCGCGAGCCAACCGCAGAGGCGGTGGCGGCGGCAGCGAGCCTCAACGAGCCTCGCGTCGTCGAGAAGATCGTCGAGGTCGAGGTCGAAAAGATCGTCGAAGTGCCTGTGCCTGTGGCCAATGGACACGCACACGCGCCTTCACATGCACCATCGCACGCACCTGCTCCGGCAGCGTCGGTGGACAGCAGCTGGCTCGACACATTCGAGCGGATGCAAGAAGAGACCGCGCGCGCTCAGGCCGAGTATCAACGCATGATGGCCGAGAGCCACACCGCGTTCCTCGACATGGCGCAGGCAACGCTCGCGAACCTGTCCGGTGTCGAGGCGCAGAAGCCTGTGGCCGCAGATGATGTGGTCGGGAAGATGACCTTCCCGAGCTTTGCAGCACCCACCAACGGTCATCATATCAATGGCAACGGCGCGAGCAGCGCTCGCGCAGAAGCGGGCGCTTCGTTCGCTCCCTCTTCTTATACAGCGCCTGCGCCAACGCCTGCGCCAGCCATGGAAATGCGTGCTCCTGTGAGCACGCCTCCTGTGTCTGCGCCAAAGGTGAGCAAGCCTGCGACGCCGGTCGCGAAGAAGCCCGCGCCAGCTCCAACACCAGCTCCTGTGGCACCGACGCCAAAGGCGGCTCCTGCATCGCAGGGAGTGGACTTGACCGCGGTGATGTTGTCAGTGGTTGCCGAGAAGACGGGTTATCCTGAGGAAATGCTCGACCTGTCAATGGAGCTCGAAGCTGATCTCGGCATCGATTCGATCAAACGCGTCGAAATCCTTAGCTCCATGCAGGAGAGCATCCCTGGGTTGCCAGAGGTCGAAACCTCGGCGATGGCACAGCTGACCACGTTGCAACAGATCGTCGATTACATCGCCGAGCTTGGCGGTGACGCGCTCGTCGCATCTTCCGCACCCGCAGCGGCGCCACAGCCAGCAGCGGCTGCGGCTCCAGCGGCAGGCATCGACCTGACAAAGATCATGCTCGAGATCGTCGCCGAGAAGACAGGCTACCCCGAGGAGATGCTCGACCTGTCAATGGAGCTCGAGGCAGATCTTGGCATCGACTCCATCAAGCGCGTCGAGATCTTGAGCGCGATGCAAGAGCGTGTCCCTGGACTGCCTGAAGTCGAAACTTCCGCGATGGCGCAGCTCACGACGCTCCAGGAAATCGTCGATTACATCGCCGAGCTCGGTGGAGCAGCGCTCGCTGCCCCAGCGGCACAACCTGCGCAGGCCGCCCCGGCAGCTTCCGCAGCACCACAGGCAGCTTCATCCGCGGTGGATCTTGTCCCAGTGATGTTGTCAGTGGTTGCCGAGAAGACGGGTTATCCCGAGGAAATGCTCGACCTCTCGATGGAACTCGAAGCTGATCTTGGCATCGATTCGATCAAACGCGTCGAAATCCTTAGCTCCATGCAAGAGCGTGTTCCGGGTCTCCCCGAGGTCGAGACCTCGGCGATGGCACAGCTCGTGACCTTGCAGCAAATCGTCGACTACCTCGCTGACCTCGGTGGCGGCGCTGTTGCAGCACCACAACAAGCTGCTCCGGCGGCGCAAACGACGGCTCCAGCATCAGCAGCGCAACCTGCTGCCGCGTCCAGCGCGGCAGCGGACTTGACGCCAGTGATGCTCGAGATCGTCGCCGAGAAAACAGGCTACCCTGCAGAGATGCTCGACCTGTCAATGGAATTGGAAGCCGACCTCGGCATCGATTCGATCAAGCGCGTCGAAATTCTTAGCGCGATGCAAGAGCGCGTCCCTGGTCTCCCCGAGGTCGAGACCTCGGCGATGGCACAGCTCGTGACCTTGCAGCAAATCGTGGACTACATGCAGGGTGTCGCAGGTGAAGCAACGCCTGCTGCTCCTGCACAGCAATCCGCGCCAGCCCAACAAGCGGCTCCAGCACAACCTGCAGCCAGCGGACCCAGCAACGACGAGCTCGTGAGCATCATGCTCGATATCGTCGCCGAGAAGACGGGTTACCCTGCAGAGATGCTCGACTTGTCGATGGAGCTCGAGGCAGATCTTGGCATA
>Ga0208061_100077_pt1 | contig 32623 bp, 20 predicted proteins | sample DeeseametaMP0555_FD_184209 | JGI IMG/M metagenome (GOLD analysis project Ga0208061, IMG submission 184209) | Marine microbial communities from the Deep Atlantic Ocean - MP0555 (SPAdes) | ecosystem: Environmental > Aquatic > Marine > Oceanic | place: South Atlantic Ocean | collected 2011-01-23 | reverse complement strand
TCGGCGCCGTGGTCGGCGCGACGCTCGGTGACGCTCACCAGGACGCGCTGATGCCAGGACAACAGTTCCATAAAGGCGTCAGCGGTTCGGGACCTGACGCAGGGATCAGCCCCGCCGCCAACGGCATCCAGGGCGGCATCACCAATGGCGAGCGCATCCGCCTGCTCGCCTACTTCAAGCCAGCCTCCACCGTGGGCTCGATGGCCAAGAAGGGGCGCCACGATCCATGCATCATCCCGCGCGCGATCCCTGTGCTCGAAGCAATGGTCGCGCTCACGCTCGCGGATCTCTACCTCACAGACAAGCTCTCGCGATACGAGGGGCCAAAATGAACGCGCCAAGAGCGAACGCGTCGACATCGAACAAGCTCTTCCTCTTGTTCATGCTCGGGCTCGCTGCTGTCAGCGCGCTCGCCGCATTCTCGGGCGTCATCACCACCATCGTGAGCGCGCTCTTTCTAACCATCGAGGATATCGCTCTGGCAGAGTTGCCCGTTCCCTTCACGCACTATCGAATCGCGGGCGCGGTCGGTATTCTCTTTGGTTTGCTCGGATGTGTCGGAGCCTTCGGCGTCTTCAAGCGCGCGAAGTGGGGGTTGCTGCTCGGTCGCCTCACCACTGCGATCCTCTGGCTCAATGGCGCCGCGTTCGGAGCGCACATTCTGGTGCGCCAACCCCAAATCGACGCACCTTCTGTATTGCGCGTCGAAATGGTTACTATGGGAGTCCTCACCATCGTGGTTGTGACCGTGATCTGTGGTGGGCTGGCGTGGCTCTCGCTCAAAGAAGAAGTGATCTCAGAGTTTGGCGGATAACACAGGACCCCACCGATGAAGATCCTGCTCATCGAAGATCTCGATCTGTTCGCGGCCTACCTGACCTCGATGTTTCTGGGGGAGCACGAGGTCTCCCGCGCGCGTTCGGCGGCAGAAGCGATCTCGATCGCTCGTGAAGGTGACTTCGACCTCTTCCTCGTGGACTACGACCTCGAAGGGGACAAGGGCACTGATTTTGTCGAGTGGTTGCGCGGCGAGGCAGCGAAGAGCGATCCCGTGATCGCCATCTCCGCGCGCTCGGTCGGGAACGAAAAGCTCGAGAAGGCTGGCGCCAACGCGCGCTGTGCCAAGCTCGAGATCGCCCGCATTCAACAGGTCATCGCCAGCCTGTGCGATTGAGACCTCCAGTTACTGCGCGCTCGGTCGCTACGCGCAGTGGCCATAAAACCATAAATCTCGAGAAATTTTGGAACCCAGGTCCAGAGCCGTTGTCATTGCATACGTAAGCTGATGACAGCGACCTCTTTTGGGTGCTGCGCGACGCTGTGAATTTGCCCACATCACCGTGAGTGATTCTCAGAGGGTCGCGGTGTGCACAGGAGAGGTGCGTCCGAACCTCTGGAGAAGCCATGCATACGACCTTCACCCCGCTGCGTTTGTTCCCATTGATGCTCGCGCTGTTGCTCACGAGCGCGTGTGGCTACATGGACAGAGACCTGCTGCTCGAAGAAGAAGCCTTTAACGCGAGCCTCGACCTTGGCGAAGAGCACATCACCATGAGCGGCTTGCACCTCTCGGGTACGGGCAGCAGCGGATGTGGTTTTGGCGTCATGGGTTACGGCACTGGTGGCGGTGGGACTTATGGCTACCGTTATAGCAAACACTACAAGGCATCGCTCCAACTCTCCGACATCCCGAGCAACGCAGGAATCCTCGCGCTCGGCGCGGGCGCTCTCGCCAACGGGGGTGGCCTGGAGAGGATAAGGGACAAAAAAGAAGAGGAAGAAGAGGTCGAGGCGATGTCACCCGAAGATGTCTTCATCCTCAACCACACCACCGTCGAGGCGATCGCGGCCTCTGGCTCGATCGCCACTGCGCGAGAAGAGAACGCATCCTCGGCAGACCTCGAGCAAGAGTGAGCACGGCGGTCAGCGGCGCGGACCCCGAGGGGGGCGGTTTTTTTGATACCCGCGAAAATCGCCCGAAAACCGGCGGCAAAAAAACCGCCCCCCTCGGGGTCCTCGGCACCGCGCGTCGCGCTGGCACCTGTCAGAACTCGGGACCATGATCGATAAGCTCGAGGTCGTAGGAGATCTCGTCATCACGCAAAGACTGCACGCGCAGCAGGTAAATCTCGTTATCGGGGAAGTTGTAATCGAGAGCGATGTGCTCGTTCTCGGTGCCCGCCTCTTTCGTGGTGCCAAAGGCGATCAGGTTCTCTCCGGTGGGGTCCCAGAGCTCCAAAAAGAGCAACGAGGTCGAAGCATCATCCTGTTCGAGCACGCGAAGCTCGATGGTCGTATCCGCGAACGCCCCGTATCGCTCGAACCAATCACTCGAATCCCCGCATAACTCGAGGCGCTCGACAAAGGAGATGATCAACCCTTCGGCGGCGGCATCTGGCGAGTGATTGCACTGGTCGGCGAACTCATCCTCGTCGACGCAGGATGCTTCACTGACCTCGGCGAGCAAGTCAAAAGGCACCGCCGTCTGGCCGGTTTGCACGCGGATGTAATGCTCGCCGCACTCGCGCGCCTCGAACGAGATATGATCGCCGTCCTCGTCGATAGTCGAGCGTATCGTGGCAAACTCGCCCTCTCGATCCCCCTCCATATTGCTCGCCGAGGAGGGCTCGTAGAGATCCATGAACATGTCCGCCTCGCTGACGTTGTAGAACATCGTCACATCCAGCTTCTGCCCCTGATTCAGCTCGATCGAGAAGATGTCGATATCGCGCTCGTCAGGGCAGAGTTCATAACCCGAGCGGCGCTCTCCGACGCGCAGTGGTGTCGCTTGCTCGGCGCGATCGTTTGGTTCGATGACCTCGTCGAGGCATCCTCGACCCGCCTCCAACTCGTAGCTGTTGATAAAATACGAGAGCTCCCCTTCGACCCCCTGGAGCCCGAGGTAATAATTCTGGGGCGCGCCGGTGAGCGGCTGCTCGAGCTCGATGTACTGATAGCCGACCCCACAGGTGAACGCGCCGAGCTCCTCGGTCACGTCGTCAAAGTCCGCGTCGAACAACCCGATGACAGGTTCCGCGTGGGTGGTGTCGTAGGCGAGCACCATCTTGATCTTCTGTCCTGGCCTGACTGTGAATGCGTGGAAGTCGAAGTCGTCCGGGCAAAGCTGGAACTGAAACCAGGTATCCTGGAGCTCGAGATCACGCCTGGCGTCCTCGATAAAATCATCGTGGAAGCCGCCATCTTGCTGATCGAGGCCATCATCGAGGCAGGGAGAATCCGCCGAGGCATAAGCGTTAAACGTATAGAACACGAGCGGGCTATCGGGCACGCAGACAAGCCCTTCAGGGGTAGGATCGTCGTCATCGTAGAGGCAAAACTCGTACATCATCGTGACATCCTTCCCCAGCACGAGCGCCTGGTTCGGGATATGTGCCTTTGAGGCGTTGCCGACGATCTCCATCTCGGTCGCCTCGAGCGGCGTCTCGATCGATCCCTCCTCGCCAGGATCGCGCCACGCCGGGAAGAGGTACACGCTCTCGAAGCGCTCGAGCGCGGCTTCGGTCAGATAGGCAGTGATCTCGAAGCTCGGCTCGACCGAGCGAGAGGGCGGCAACGGTGTATGCGCGATAAACGCATCCGAGGCGCACATCCCGGAGTCCTCGTCGATCGCCTCGATCGCTTCGATCTCATCATCGCGCATGCGCTCGGGCGTGATGAGGATCGAGACCTCCTGTGTGATGGGAGGATTGACGCCATCATCCGCCTCGAACGTCGCGCGCACGACGCGCTCCTCGGGCATCGCCGCAGGTTGCCAGCGAAGCTGCCCGCGCTTCTCGCGCGTCTGGTTAAACTCGCTCCCGGGAGGTCCCTGCACGAGCGAGATCTCGACGCGCTCGGAGTCATCGTCGCGAACCTCCACGATCATCGAGAAGGGCTCCTCGCAACACTCTTTATAGCGCTCGCTCGCTGGCGAGACGAACCTGGGCACACCATTTCCCGGCAACACCTCGACGCGAACTTCTCGCTCGGCGGAGTTCCCCTTGTTGTCGAAGAGCTTGAAAATCAGCCGCGTCGGCTCACCGTTTGTCACGTCGATGGAATCAGGTGACCAGATGAACGTGGCCTGGTTGCCCGAAGCAAAGAAGCTCGCCATCTCGAGCGTGCTGCCGAGCTGATCCTCGTCGATCACCGGCTCGAACTCGAACGTGAGCGGATCTCCCTGCGGGTCTTCCCCGAACGCTTGGATGGTGAGCGTCTCTCCGACCTCGATCCTCTGCTCGGGCGCCGAAGGATCGATGGTGAGCGTGGGCGGCTCTGGCTGGTCGTCGACAAAGGTCCCGCTCCCCTTGCAGCCAGACGACATGAGGCCAGGGAGCGCGAAAAAAAGAAACAGCGAAAGGACCCAGGCGCGATGACGGCTCACAGCACAAACCTCGAAGATAATCAGATAGATCGACTTTAGGCTTCAACCGTGGCGATTTCAACAACATGTCACCCTCGAACCTCGCTGGCTGTATGCCTGCAAGTCGAGATGCAAGACATATTGGCGAGGTTGTCACGGTTAAGAAGTTGATATAGGTGTGCTCTCGAGGAGAAAGTGGTATCGCCCGCTGCCTCGGGACTCGAAAACTGGAACCACGCCCTCCCCCACGCGTTGTATATGTAAGCGCGTGGCGAGAGCGACGTGCTCTTATAACCCCCAAGCGCGATAAAAAGATGATGAACCTCCTCGGTGTCTTGCCCTACTGGACCTTTGGCCCCTGGCCGAAAGAGCCGTTCATGGTCGACTTCATTCCTTTCATTGGTCCGGTCCCTCTCCAGGTGCACTCCTTCGGGTTGATGGTGGCCGTGGGTCTGCTCCTTGGCTTCAGCTACATGAGCTGGCGCGCGGAGCGAAAAGAGGGCTTGAGCGGCGAGCGCGTTCAGAACTTCGGGATGTTCCTGCTGGTCATCGGCTGGCCACTCTCGCACGTCTTCAACGTGATCTTCTACGAGCCGCAGCTGCTGGCCGAAGATCCGATGGAGTTGTTCCGCGTCTGGGGCTCGATCTCGAGCTACGGCGGCCTCTTTGGCGGCATCCTCGCCTACTTCATCTGGTGCTATCGCAATCAGGATGTCGAGCGCCTGAAGTGGGGCGATGTCGCCATCACAGGGATCATGCTCCCCTGGTTGTTCGGCCGCATCGGCTGCGCCTCAGTGCACGATCACCCTGGCGCGCTCGCGCCCGATTGGTTCCTGGCCATCGACTTCCCCGCGCGCGTCAACATGGCCGCCGGGCCAAGGCACGACCTCGGGCTCTACGAGGCGATGTGGTGGGTGGTGATCTTCGCGGTGATGGTGTGGCTCGACAGAAAGCCACGACCTCGCGGCTTCTTTATCGCCGTGTTGCCGGTCCTGTACGCGCCTGCTCGTTTCACCTTCGACTTCTTCCGCGTCCCACAGGATATGGGCGGTGATATTCGCTACTTCGGCCTGACCCCGGCGCAGTACTTCTCCATCGGCGTCTTCATCGCAGGCTGCGCGGTCGCGTACCGCATCCGCAAGAACAAGCCCGTGGAGTGGGAGCGTTACAAACCCGAAGGGAGCGAGGACGAGTCGGAAGAGTCCGAAGAAAAGAAAAAGGACTGAGTTTACCTCAGCGCCTCATCGCCGCCAAAAGCTGCAACACTTCCACGCCGCGCTCGGCATCGCCGATCTTCTTGTAGGATTCACCCAGGTGCTCGAGCGCGCGCGCGGCGTGTGATTTCTCACCGCGCTGCGCCAATCCTACCGCCGTCTTGTGCAAAAGCTCCACGCTGGTCGACTCCGAGACCACGTTGTTCTGGATCTCGTCGAAGGCATCCATGAACTGCTCGTAGTCGGTCAGATCCTGCTTGAGCGATGTGGTGAATATCAATGGAATCACCGCGTGGACCTGAATGCGATGCAGGTTCAACTCCACCGAGCGCTCGAACACAGGCCGCATCCTCGCCTCACAATCCGCCCACTTCTCCTCGCGCACATCCAACCTCCCGAGGTTGCACTGCGCGATAAGGTAGGCCCGCTCGATGACGCCCTCGTGAAGCGAGGCGGCGCGCTCGTAGTTGGCGCGCGCGGCGAACATATCATCCATACTCGTGGCGAGGTTCCCGAGCATGTTGTAGGTCGAGGCGCGCAAGGTCGGAGAACCGAGCGCGTTGGCCATCGCGAGCGCCTCTTCCAGGATATTCTTGGCCCGCGCGTGCTCGCCGAGCGATGGAAGCATATGGCCGAGCTTGTGACGCGTGTGCACCTGCAAGAGCATCAACCTGTGACGGTCGCTCAACTGACGCGCCTCTTCCAGGTGAGGCATCGCCTCCTGGGCGCGCCCTGTCCAGTTGAGGTACATGCCGAGCCGCATTAGAAACGTCGTCAACATCTCGGGGTCCTCGAGCGCGCGCGCCACAGGCACGCCCTCCTCGACCGCGGCGATGGCATCATCGAGCCGGTTCTCGTTCTCGAGCACCTGCGCCAGCGCGAGCAGCGCCGCGCCGAGTTCCTCGTTTAACCCATCCCAACGACAACGCTTGACCACGCGCTCGAGGCGCTCGCGCGTCACGTCGGTTTGTGCGCCAGCCAGACGCTCCCAACGCGAGAGCAAGATCCTGTAGGTCATGCGCGATGGATGCTCGTCGGGCAAAGAGAGCTCCGTGATCATCGGCGCCATCTGCTCGAGCATCCCGCGAACACGCTGCACCTCCCCGAAGTAAAACGCGCGACGCGCGGCCTGTACGAGCGAATCGATCGCGTCGTGGTAGCGATGCGCGAGGCGCTGGTGCCTCGCCAGGCGCACTCGCTCGATCCCTCGCCCGGCGAGCGCGTCCACGATCGCCTCGTGCGCCTGGCGCCAACGGCGAGCGGCGCGCGCGCGCTGCTCGAGGCAGTCACACAGCATCTCGTGCGTGAACGCCCAGCCATCGATGCGGTGCGCGGCCAGGTTGTGCTTGACCAACAGGTTGACCATCGCGCGATTGCCAGGGAGCCCGAAGAGCTGCTGACAGACCGCGTCCCACTCGCTCGCCAGGACCTCTCGCCCGAGCGCGGTGGCGAGCTCGAGCTGGCGCTGCAGAAGCTCGGAGGGTGCGTCCGGGAGCTTGGCGTAGAGGTGCTCGAGTCGCACCGAGAGGATCTCCACCAGATCCTCGGAGAGCACGATCGCCTCGCTCTCGAGCTCGAGCCCACGCGAGGTCTTGCGCAAATGATTTTTCTCGAGCCAGTAGCCGAGCAGTTGCAAGGCCGAGACGATCTTTCCGCCCGCGCGATCGATCAGCTGCGCCGCGGTCCTTGGCTCGAGCCCGAGCCCGCGCGTGAAGATCTCGATCAGGTCATCGTGCCCGAGGTTCGCGAGCTTGATCTGCGCGGTAAACGGCGCCTCCATGACCTGATCGAGCGCGGGGTTGTCTCCCTCGGTGGGCTCGGAGGTCAGGACAAACAACACGGGACTTCTCAGCTTGCGCGCGAGGAAGCTGTGCGCGAATCGCAAGGCATCCGCGGCCATGTGCACATCCTCGAGCAGGACGATCACGGGCCGCTCTTCTGCGAGCTGGACGAGCAAGGAGGTCCAGACCGCGTCGCGCTCCTTGATGTCGATAAAGCGGTGCTCGCTCGTATCCACGAGCAAGTGATTTCCATCGTCGTCTGGTGTCAACGCGGCAGCGAGGACGCCAGGCTCCACCCCGAACTCGATGGGGAGCGTGCGCTCGAGGTGCGCTCGCTTGCTCTCGAGCGTCATCCCGTAGGTGTCAAAGAACAGATCGAACATCGGGAGGATGCCATCGCGCGAGGTGCCCTGCGCGGAGTGCTCCGCGCGCAGGATATGCGCGGCGCCGACCTCGTGAGCGCGCGAGACAAACCAGCTCGCCAGGTGACTCTTCCCCTGCCCGAGCGCGCCCTCGATCAAGACCACGTTCGGCAAGCGATCCTGCGCGCAGGCGCGCAGGATCGCCCACAACCTGTCGCGCTCGCGCTCGCGCCCCACCATCGGGAGCGAGAACAACCCCCACAAGCCCTCGCCAAAGGAGCTCCAGGAGAGGTCATCCCGAGTGTTTTGTTTGGCGCGCCAGTCCGGCGCGATCGGAGGACGCGCGTAGTCATGACGCGCGCGCTCCTCGGTGGGCTTTTGCATATCTCTGGCGAGCGCCTGCACCGCGTCGAGTTGGACAGTGGCAGGCGCCTCGAGCTGCATCGTCGGCTCGTCGAACTGCTCGGAGGGCTCCTCCATCGTGCTGGCGACCTCGACCGCGAGCATCTCGCCGCCATGGAGCGTCTCGAGGACACGCGACGCATCGGCCGCGCGGCGAAACCTCGCGCGGGGATCTTTTGCCAGCAAGGTTTGCAGCCAGCGCTCGAACCCGTGAGGGACCTCGAACAACGGCTCGAAGGAGCCAGGGCGACGCTTGCTGTGCGCGGTCATCAGCTCGTAGATGTTGCCGACAAAGGGAGGCGCGCCTGTGGCGAGCTCCCACGCCAGACATCCGAGCGCGTACAGGTCGGTCCAGGGGCCTTGCACGCGCCCCTCGCCCGTGAATTGCTCGGGCGCCATATACTTGGGCGTGCCAGAGGCTTGCAGCCCCGTGCGCTCGTTGCGCTGCTCGGCGTCGAGCGCGCGAGCGATCCCGAAGTCGACGAGCTTGAGGTCGTTTTGCGGCGTCAGCAGGATGTTGGAGGGCTTGAGGTCGCGGTGGATCACGCCGCGGCTGTGCGAGTGCGCGAGCGCAGCGAGCAACTGGCTCAGGATGCGATAGAGCCAGGGCCACTGCTGGAGGTTGCGCGTGCGGCGAAGGTGGGAACCTCCGACGTACTCCATGACCATATAAGGGGAGCCGCGACGCAGCGGTTCGAGGTCGCGATCGAGCGACCCCATATCGAGGATCGCCGCAATGTTGGGGTGTTGGAGCTGCGCGAGCGAGTAGACCTCGCGCATGAACCCGTTGGAGTCCTCGGTCTCGTCCGAGTCTCGCTCGAGGTCGATGGTGAGGCACTTGATGGCGACATCGACACGCTCGGTGACATGGCGAGCCCGCCACACTTGCCCCATTCCCCCGATCCCGAGCAACTCGATGAGCTCGAAAGATCTGATCTGCGCGCCCTTTAACATCTCGACTTCATCGCACGAAAAGGGAACCTGAGAGGTCCTGCTTTATCATGAGAATCTATCTTGGCACAGCAGAGACAATTTGTCTTATGACATCGCCTCACGAGCGCGGCAGGCTCAACTCCCGGTCATCGTCAACGTGACCTCGTCGAAGACGCCCGAGAAGATCTCGAAGTCGCGCTCGCCAAAGAGCACGAAGCGGATCGTGTCCATCGCGCCGCCCTCATCCAAAAACAGGATCGCGGTGCGCACGGCGACATAGCTCGCGCGATCGAGCGGGAAGCGGTAGGCGCCCGTGCTGATCGAGGGAAACGCGATGGAGGTCGCGTTGTTCTTTGCCGCGAGCTCGAGGCTGTTGCGGTAAGCGCGCTCGAGCAACACCATCTCGCCATCGTTCCCGCCTCGCCAGACAGGGCCGACCGTATGCACGACATGCTTCGCGCCGAGGTCACCCGCGGTCGTGATGACCGCCTCGCCTGTAGGACAGCCACCTTGCGCTGCGCGGATCTTCTTGCACTCTTCGAGGATGGTCGGACCGCCCGCCTTGTGGATGGCGCCATCGACGCCGCCTCCGCCGAGCAGCGAGCTATTGGCCGCGTTGACGATCACGTCGACCTCTTGCTCGACGATGTTTCCTCGAACGACCTCGAGGGTCGCGCTCTTGTATTGGAACGTCTTCATCTCTTTCCTCGGCGTGGTCTGGTGGCCTCGAAACAACGCGCCACTTCTTTATATGGCATACCCATCAATTCCCACCAACAAAGTAGGAATTAATGAATTACCGAACTAAACCATCAAAAGCAAGAGCGATGGCGGGAGGCTTTATTTCTCTGCGGGGAGCGCCGAGAGCGACGCGGTGATGGTCTGACGCCCATCGATCCAGACGACCGCCGCCTTTGGCAAGGTCGTCTCTGGCGTCATGCGACCTCTGGCGGCGGCGCGGTACGTCTTCTTGCCCTGCTTTAACGTGACGCCGAGGACGCGGTCGAGCGCGTGCGAGACGAGCAACTTTTGCGCCTTGCCGAGTTGGTAATAGAGCTCTGTGGCGTTGGCGAGGATCTCCACCTCGGACGCGATCAGGCCGCCGCGCGCGCCGATCACCTCGAGCGGGTTCGGTTCACACAGCGTGAGCCAGAGCGCGAGCGCGCTCCCATCCGCCTCTTTGGAGAGGATCATGGTCGCCTCGCGCGACCCCTTATCACTGCCTTGATTTTTATCGCCGCTCTTGTCGGGGGCTGGCGCGGCCGAGAGCGTGATCTCGCCATCCTCGCAGCGCGCCTTTTTGGCGACAAAGCGCCGCGAGCCGCGCTCGTCACGAACCGTGAGCGAGAGCGTGAACGGCGTCTTTGCCTGCTCCTTTCTGGCAGCTTCGATTTTGGCGATGATCGCGACCGTGGGAGGCGTCGCCGCGCTCGCTGGGGCGGGGGAGAAACAACCCCACGCCGCCGCGAACGCGATCCACCCTGCAAAGCACAGGAGATATCGTGAGCGCCCGGGGGGCATCAGATCTCTCCGTCCTCGATCTTCTGACGAAGGAAGGCGCGCAGTTGTGGACCGATGTCCTCGCGCTGCAATCCGTAGGCGATATTGGCGGTCAGGAAGCCGACCTTGTCACCGATATCGTGGCGGCGGCCGTCGAACTCGTAACCGATCAACGCGCGCTCCCTGGACAGGCGAGCGAGCGCGTCCGTGAGTTGAATCTCGCCGCTGCCATCTCGCTCGGTCTCCGCGAGGTATTCGAAGATCACGGGAGGGAGCAGGTAGCGTCCGATGATGGCGAGGTTGCTCGGCGCGAAGCTGACGTCCGGCTTCTCGACCAGCGTGCGGATGCGGTAGAGCCCATCCGCCCAGGACTCGCCGGCGATGATCCCGTAGCGCGAGACCTCCTCCCTGGCGACCTTCATGATCGAGATGGTGCCCTGACCATACTTCTCGTAGACCTCGAGCATCTGCTTGGTGACGGGCACCTTGGACGCGATGATGTCATCGGGGAGCAGCACCAAAAAGGGCTCGTCGCCGACCACGTCGCGCGCGCACAGGACCGCGTGACCGAGGCCGAGCGGCTTCTTCTGGCGCACGGCGATGGTGCGAATCATCGAGGAGATGTGGCGCACCTTCTCGAGGAGCTGCGTCTTGCCGCGCTCTTCGAGCAAGCGCTCGAGCTCGTAGTTGTAATCGAAGTGATCCTCGATCCCGCTCTTTCCACGGCCAGTGATAAAGACGATCTCTTCGATCCCGGACGCGATGCACTCCTCGACGATCACCTGGATCGCGGGCACATCGACGATGGGGAGCAGCTCTTTGGGGACCGACTTGGTCACAGGCAACAGCCTGGTGCCAAACCCAGCGACGGGGATGACCGCCTTCCTGACTCGCTTATTCACAACGCCTCCTCCATGATCTTTGTGCAAAACAGGCTCCCGGTGTCGGGAGCAGATGAGCGGGTTGCCGCACTCTATCGCATCTGCGCCACAACGCAACGGACAACGCGCCTGGCGTGGATGCAGGCTTGTGGCTTTCCTTTCCCGAGAGGGGACCGTATAACATGATCTGAAAAATCGCCTGCTGGCCGCGAGAAACCTCGAACGGATCGAGAAGAGCCCATCATGCAAGAGATCCTGATCGCCTGTGGAGAGGTCGAGCTCCTCAAGAAAATCATCGCCGACCTCCCCCCGAACCAATACAAGCCGATCGCCACCAAGCGAGGCGCTGGCATCGCCGCAAAGATCCAGGGCCGCGGGCTCACGCAAGCCATCGTGCACGTGGAGCTCGCCGACGGCACCGCCGGGCAACTGCTGCAAGAACTCCAGGGCCTCTCGCCGGTGCCTTCGGTGCTGCTGTTAACCAGCGACGCGCCGCCAAAGGAAGGCCCCTTCGAGGCGGCGATCCGCTACCCAGTGCCGGGGCCCGTGCTGCGGAACGCGATCAAGCGCCTTGGCGGCCAACAATCCGTGGAACATGACCTCGAGAAGTGGCGCATCTTCTACCGCGAGCTCAAGGGGAAGACGGCCAACATCGAGAAGCAAAGCTACTATCAGGTGATGGGGCTCGAGCCGGGCGCGAACCATAACGACCTGGTGCGCGCTTTCGACCACGCCAGCTTGCGCTACCACCCTGATCGGTATAACCAGTATCGCTCCGAGAAGTGGGGCGAGGCCATCTACCAGGAGACGAACACGCTCTACAAGGTGATGACCGAGGCCTACTTTATCCTCTCGGATCGCAAGCTCAGGCAGCGCTACGACGAGGTCTTGAAAGAGGGGCAACTGCGCATCAGCTCAGAGGAAGCAAACAGCGCCAAGAAGTCGGGTCCCGCCTCGGTCGTGGACCTGAGCGATAACCCGATGTCCAAGAAGTTCCTCAAGCTCGCGCAGACAGACATCGCCGCCAAGTCGTGGCAGAGCGCGCTCCAGAACCTGCGCTTTGCCCTGAGCATGGAATCCTCCAACGAGGCCATCAAGGCCAAGATCGCCGAGATCGAAGCCAAGGTCTGACCAAGCAACCATCCCCCCGAGCGCCGCTCCCCCATGGCCTGCTAAGATCACGCCGAGCGACAGGACGCGCCGCACAGAGCATCTTTCATGGCAGAGGCACAGAAGAAGAAGTCGGACCTGGTCCCCAGAGTGGTGACCGCCGTGGTGGCGATCCCATTGCTGCTCGCGCTCTTTCTGTATGCGCCAGCCTGGGCCTTCCTGATCGTCATCGCGATCGCTGGCGGCATCTCGGCGTGGGAGTACTGCAACATCACCATCGGGGACGAGATGCCCTCGGCCAAGTGGCTGATGGCAGCGCTCACGTCGGCGATCATCGCCGTCATGTACTTCTACCCCCAACACTTGCTCCCTACCCTGCTCGGCGCGTCGATCACGACGTTCCTGTTCATCCTCTTTGCCCACAAGGATCAACCGCGCTCCACGCATCACATCGGCTCGAGCATCACCTCGCTCGTGTACGCCGGGTTGATGTTCGGGTGCATCGCGTTGATGCGACAGAAGGGAGGAGACGTCGGGCACCTGTGGGTGATCATGGGGCTCGCCATCGTGTGGGGCTCTGATACGGGCGCCTATTTCGCGGGTCGCGCGCTCGGCAAGCACAAGCTCTACCCTTCGGTTAGCCCGAACAAGACCATCGAGGGCGCGCTCGGCGGCGTGGTCACCAGCGTGCTGTTCACGTTTGGCTTCGACGCCATCTTCCAGGCGACAAACGAAACATGGGTGGCGCTCGAGATCTGGCAGGTCTTCCTGCTCGCCATCCCAGCGAACCTCCTGGCGCAAACCGGCGACCTGTGCGAGAGCCTCGTCAAGCGCGCCCACGGCGTCAAGGACTCCGGCACGATCATCTATGGCCACGGCGGGATGCTCGACCGCATCGACGCGCTGATCTTTGCCTCGCCATGGTTCTACTACTTCGTGTTATGGTTCACCTCGCACGGCTCGAGCGCTGCGGGTTAGCTCTAAAAGCAAACAAAACCGAAGGCATACGCTCGAGGCATCCAGGCCAGGGAGTGATTCTCGGTGACACCGAGGAAGAACACCCCCAGGCTGGAGTGTTGAGCAAGGGATGGAGCGCCACCCTTTTTAAGGGCGCTCCCAGACCTCCAGATACCAGGACGTGAAAGCGATGGGTTTCTTTTACTTCATCATCATGATCGGCGCGCTCGTCTTCTTCCACGAGCTCGGCCACTTCCTGGTGGCCAAGGCGTTCGATGTCAAGGTCGAGCGCTTCTCCATAGGCTTTGGACCGAAGCTCTTTGGCTTCTGGTATGGCGAGACCGAGTATGTGATCTGCGCGCTCCCGCTCGGCGGTTACGTGCAGATGCTCGGCGGTGATTTCGCCGACGCCGAGACGATCGCCGAGGAAGACAAGGATCGCGCCCTGCTCGCCAAGCCGATCTGGCAACGATCGCTGATCGTGCTGGCGGGTCCGGTCTTTAACCTGATCCTCCCCGTCATCGTCTTCTTCTTCTTCTCGCTCACGCAATCGACCATGGCCCCATCGGTCGTCGGCGAGGTGCTCGCGGACACGCCAGCAGCCGCCGCGGGGCTCGAACCAGGCGATGTGATCGTCGAGATCGATGGCGATGAGGTCGACTACTGGCACGAGATCATCGCGCACGTCACCCCAAGGCCCGAGGAGAAGATCCCGTTCGCCTGGGAGCGTGATGGCAAGCGCTACGAAGGCACGATCACGCCAGCGCTGCGCGTCGAGAACGAGGACGCGCTCGGCGTCCTGCAGACCACCAGGGGACAGATCGGGATCTTGCTGACCACGCATGGCCCCACCATCGCCATCTCCGATCCTGCACAACCTGCCGCCAAGGCGGGCCTGAAGAACTTCGACAGGATCGTTCAGATCAACGGTCAGCCGGTAAAACGCCTCGACGAGATCCTCTCCACAGTGCGGCAGAGCGAGGGCAAGCCTCTCGAGATCGTCGCGCTTCGCCCTCAGAAGCTCGGCGCCGAGTTCGGCGACTTCTACAAGCAAGACCCCGTCAAAGTCACCGTACAACCCGTCCAGACGACAAACGATGAGGGCAAGCAAGAGTGGAGCGTGGGCTTCGTGCGCGCCGAGATGGTGCTCTCCGAGGTCGAGCCAGGATCTGCCGCCGACAAGGCGGGCTTACAACCTGGCGACTACATCACCAAGCTAAACGGAAAACCCCAGAACTCCTGGATGATCCTGCTGCGCACGATCCACTTGGCGATCAACGACGCGCTCGTCGCCAGAGACCCGGATGACAAGTCCACGCCATCGGTCTCCTTCGAGGTCGAGTACATCCGCGATGGGGTCGTCAAGACCACCACCGTGACGCCCGTCGTCACCAAGTACCAGGACGAGTACCAACAGGATCGCTACCGCCGAGATACCGGCTGGCGCACGATCTTCGACACGGTCGAGCCGGACCCGATCGACTTCCCCTTCTTCTCGCGCATGGGCTATGGCGTCTCGCTGGGCGCGGAGAAGACCTGGGAGGGCGTCTCGATGATCGGGCGCCTGTTCGCCAGGATCTTTGAAGGCAAGGTCAGCTTCAGCAAGCAGGTCGGCGGCCCGATCCTGATGGGCGAGCTGGCGGCGCGCGCTGGTGAGGCTGGCGCGGCGAGCTTTTTGTGGACGATGGCGCTGCTCTCGATCAACCTCGGGGTGTTCAACCTGTTGCCGATCCCACTGCTCGATGGCGGGCGCCTGATGTTGTTCGCCGTCGAGGCGGTCAAACGCGGCCCATTGAGTTTCAGGACGCGCCAGATCACTGCCTATATCGGGTTCGTGCTCATCATCATGCTGATGTTGCTCGCGTTCAAAAACGATATCGAGCGCAACTGGGATTACATCGTCGACTTCCTCTTCTAACCGTTCTCGCACAGGCCAACATGTCGCAAGCGATCTCCCCACCACACCACGTGCTCGCCGTGGACACCTCGAGCCACATCCAATCCGTGGCCCTGCTCGCAGGCGACGAGGTGCTCTACCACTTGCAGCACCGCATCAAGTTCAACCATGGCTCGAGCCTGTTGACGCTGCTCGACACGATGCTCCCCGAGCATGGCCTCGGCGTGAAAGAGCTCGACCTGCTCGTCATCGGCGCCGGTCCCGGGAGCTTCACGGGCTTGCGCGTCGGGATGGCCACGCTAAAGGGCCTGGCAAGAGCTGCATCGGTCCCATTGGTGAGCGCGTCCTCGCTCGAGTCGATGGCGCTCGCGGTCGCAAGAACCTCCCCCGGCACGCCCGTTTGTGCGGCCGTCGACGCGCGAAAGAAAGAGGTCTACGCGGGCGTGTTCGTCAGCCCTGACGGAGATAACCTCGAGATCCTCTCTGACGAGCAAACCCACTCTCCAGATGCCTTCAAGGCACACATCGAGGGAATCGCTGGCCAGCACGAGCGCGTCATCCTCGTCGAGCGCCAGCTCGAGCGTTACAAGTCGCTCAAACCGGACGCCTGGAGCCACGAGAAGATCCTTCGTCCAGGCTTCGCGCACGCGCCCATCGATGGCGTGGCGATGGCGATGCTCGGGCGCGCGAGGTTTGTCACAGATGGCGCCTGCGATCTGGCCACCCTCGAGCCAAACTACATCCGCCCCAGCGACGCCGAGCTCCAGGCGGCAAAGAAGGCCGCGGCGAACTAACGATCGCATCCCGATCCTGGCCGCCGTTGACGCCTGCAGCCCCAGCGGCGACATTGGCCAGGTTGTGTGAACCCCCGACGCATAAGTTGGCGGCCGCGCGGTGTTGGCACAAAACATGAACCCGTTCCCTTTCCAAAATCTTCGAGTGGTGTCGCCATCATGTTTTGTGCCAACACCGCGCGGGTTCGCTTTGGCGCCGCACGCTAAACAGAGCGGCGCGAGCAAGAGAGGTACGAGATGAGCAATGAAGTCGTCGTGGAGGCTGGCCGGTTCGAGTTGATCTTTGCCACGCCACAGCTCCTCGGGCTCGAGAAGCTCGATGGCATCGGCCCGAAGACGGCAAAGCGCCTCAAGGAACGCGGCATCCTCGATCAGGGTGACCTGCTGCTGTTCATGCCCAGGAAGTATCGAAAGTGCGGGCACTTCATCCCCGCTGGCGACCTGATGCGCACGCGCATGAGCTACGTCGAATTCCAGGCCCCGATCATGAACGTGCGCCTGCCGACGCCGAACACCAAGCAACCCGTCGAGGTGATGCTCAACTACGAGGGGCAGTACTTCAAGCTCATCTGGTTCAACCTCGGCAGGAGCCGCAGCTTCACCAGCCAGTTCAAGAGCGGCGACTGGATACACGTCAAGGGGAGCGTCGATTACGCACGCAGCGTACCGGTGATGCAACACCCCGACATCGACATCCTGGGGCCAAGAACCCCCGCGCCAAAGGATGACTACATCTCGGTCGAGCCCGTCTATCCCTCGCTCGAAGGGGTCAAGGACGCGATCCTTCGGCGCGCGCAGATGCAGGCGCTCGAGCGCCTGCTGCCAGAGCTCGGCGATATCGTCCCCGGCGACGTGCTCGAGGCGCGCGATCTGCCCGGCGTCGGGCAAGCCCTGAGCATCATTCATGTGATGCGTCCGCAGCACGACGTGGAGTTCTTTCAAAAGCAGTTGCTGCGCGCCAAGAACAGGATCATCTACGAGGAGTTCTACACGCTCCAGCTCAAGCTCGCGCGCGACTACGCAGACCAACGCGAGGCGGCGAACGCACCCCAATGCACCGAGCGCGAGCTCGGGCGCGCGGTCGTGCGCAACCTCCCCTTCGAGCTCACTGGCGACCAGCAAAAGGTCATGGGAACCATCGCCACAGAGGTCGCCCGCAAGCTCCCGATGCGACGCCTGCTGCAAGGAGACGTCGGCAGCGGCAAGACCGTCGTCGCGCTGATGAGCGCGGCGATCGCGGTGGGCTCGGGCGTCCAGGTCGCGATGATGGCGCCCACAGACATCCTCGCCAGACAGCACCTCAAGCGCGCCGAGGAGTTCCTCGAGGGGCTCGACATCGAGCTCGGGTTCCTCGGCGGCAGCCTCGGCGCAAAGGACAAGCGAGACATCCTCGCAAAACTCGCCGACGGCACCGTCAAGCTCGTCGTCGGCACGCACGCGCTCTTCTCCGAGGACGTGAAGTTTCAAAACCTCGGGCTGGTGCTCGTCGACGAGCAGCACAAATTTGGCGTCGAGCAGCGCGAGCTGTTGCTGGCCAAAGGCGAAGACCCTCACCTGTTGTCAATGACCGCCACGCCGATCCCTCGCTCGCTGGCGCACGCGGTGTTTGGCGATCTGGACCTCTCGATCATCCGCGAGAAACCTCCTGGCAGGCAGCCGATAAAGACCTACCTGCGCGACCGCTCCAAGGCGCCTGATGTCTACAAGTACGTGCGCGGGCGAATCGAGGAGACCGGCGAGCAAGCCTACTTTGTCTACCCGATGGTCGAAGCGAGCGAGGCGGTGCCGGATAGAAAGAACGTCACCGAGGCCGCAAAGGAACTGGCCGAGGGGCCGTTCTCGGGACTCCGCGTCGGGCTGCTACACGGCAGGCTGGACGCCGAGGAGAAGGCGCGCGTCATGCAGGAGTTCTCCGACGGAGACCTCGACATCCTGTGCGCCACGACCGTGATCGAGGTCGGCGTGGACGTGGCCAACGCCACGATGATGATCATCGAGAGCCCCGAGGTCTTTGGCCTTAGCCAGTTGCACCAGCTTCGAGGTCGCGTGGGTCGCGGCGCCGCGAGCTCGATGTGCATTTTGCTCGCGGGCTTCGATCTGACCAAGGACGCCCACGAGCGCCTCGTCTCCTTCTCCAAGACCGAGGACGGCTTCAAGCTCGCCGAGGTCGACCTCAAGATCCGAGGACCGGGCCTCTTCCTCGGCGTTCGCCAGGCAGGTCACGCCGAGTTCCGCTTTGGTGACCTGGCAAAGGATGGCGAGCTGCTGGAGATGGCCAGGCAAGATGCGCGAAGGCGCATCCTCGGCGAAGAGGATGCATCCTGACTGGCGCATTCTCACGCGAGCTGCGACACTCCCGTGATTCGATCGGATGGGTATGACTCGAGCGCTGGACGCGCTCTGGTCTCGGCTCTAACTTGTTTCTTATGAAACCGAAAGAAGACATGTCACGATCCTCTGCCATCGACGCCTCGACCTCCACGGACCATTACGCACAGGTCGCCGTGGATGTGCCCATGTTCGGTGCGCTCACTTACAAGATCCCTGCGCACCTCGAGGATGTGATCCGCCCGGGTCAGCTCGTCCAGGTCCCATTTCGCAACAAGGCGAAGACGGGCCTCGTGATGAGCATCGAGGACAAGCTCGCCGACCCCTCGCTCGCTGGCAAAATCCGCGACCTGCTCGACATCGTCGACCCGGAGCCGCTGCTCAACGCGATGGGGCTGGAATTCCTCCAGTTCGTCGCCGACTACTACCTCTCCCCCATCGGCGAGGTCGTGAGGCTCGCGCTCCCCTCGTCGGTGAGGATCGAGGGGATCAAGTGCTATCAAAAGTGCCCCGAGCCCTGCCCTGACCCTGCCGACCTCGACGAGGACTTGCAGAAGGTCATGGAGTACATGGGCGAGGACAAGCGATCGCTGCAAGAGATCCGCAAGCAGTTCCCCGACCTGACGTTCCTGAGGTTGGGATTACTCGAGGACCTGGGCTACGTCTCTACCTCCTACGAAGAGGATCACAAGGTCCGCGCGGCGACCGAGAAGTATTACTCGGTGATTCACCCCAGAAAGGATGTGAACCGCGTCGGCAAGAAGCAGCAAGAGATCCTCGATATGTTCACCGAGAAGGATCAAGAGATCCCTCTCAGTGAAATCCGCGAGACGATCTCCTCCCCTTACTCGAGCCTCAAAGGTCTGGTCGAGCGCGAGATCCTGAACGAGGACGAGCGCGAGGTGTATCGAGATCCCTTCGCCGAAGAACCTGTCCCGGAGCGCAAGATCTTTGACCTGACCGCCGACCAGATGGCCGCGGTGAACAAGATCGCCGAGTTTCGCGAGAACAATCAATACCGCGGCTTCGTGCTCCACGGCGTCACGGGCAGTGGCAAGACCGAGGTCTACGCGCGCGTGATCCGCGACACGCTCGCCGCAGGAAAGCGCGGGTTGATTCTTCTGCCCGAAATCGCGCTCACGCCGCAGTTCGTCGCCGTCTTCCGCAGTCACTTCGGAGACCGCATCGCGGTGTTGCACTCGGGGCTCACGCGCGCCGAGAAGTTCGACCAGTGGCGCCGCATCAAGCGCGATGAGATCGACATCGTGATCGGCGCGCGCTCGGCCATCTTCGCGCCGCTGGACAAGGTCGGCGTGATCATCGTCGACGAGGAGCACGACCCGAGCTTCAAGCAAGGCGAAGGCACCCGCTACAACGCGCGAGACATGGCGCTGGTGCGAGGCAAGTTCGAGAACGCGCAAGTGATCCTCGGCTCGGCGACTCCTTCGCTCGAGTCCTATCACAACGCGCGCGAGGATCGCCTGACCTACCTGAGCATGCCCGACCGCGTTCACGATCGAGGGATGCCCGATGTCGAGTTGGTGGATATGCGCGCTGGCGCATCGGCAGCAGGCGGCATGAACGGGATGCTCTCGAGGCCGTTGAGCAACGCGATCGTCGGCACGCTCCAGGATGACATGCAGGCGATCCTGTTCCTGAACAGGCGCGGTTACTCACCATGCATCATCTGCGATGACTGCGGGCACCTGTGGATGTGCCCAAACTGTGACGTCTCGCTGACGTATCACCGTCACCAGGAATCACTGCGCTGCCACTACTGCGATTACTCGCTGCGTGTCCCCGAGTCCTGCCCATCGTGTGGCGCGATAGGACCTGCGGGCAAGGGGATCGGCACCGAGCAGTTGGCCGAGCAGATCGAGCTCATCTTCCAGAACGCGCGCGTCGGCAGGCTCGACCGCGACACGGGTCAGGGCAAGGGACTACGAGAAATCATCGGGAAGTTCCGCGAAGGAAAGCTCGACTTGTTGGTGGGCACGCAGATGGTGACCAAGGGGCACGACTTCCCGCGCGTCACGACCGTCGGCGTGGTGCTCGCGGACCTGAGCCTGAACTTCCCGGACTTTCGCGCATCGGAGCGCACCTTCCAGCTGCTCACTCAGGTCGCCGGGCGCGCGGGCCGCGGCGAGACGCCGGGCAAGGTCTACATTCAGACCTACAACCCGGAGCACTACAGCCTGACGACAGCCAGAGAGCACGACTTCGCGACCTTTGCAGATCGCGAACTCAAGGTCCGCGAGGAGATCGCCTACCCGCCCTTTGGCCACCTGATCGCCTTCAAATTCGAGGCCACCAGCGAAGCCGCCGCGAACCAGGCCGCGAGAGACTACGCCACGGCAGCCAGGAAGCACCTGCGCCGTGACGTGAAGTTGGCAAAGAATGTGTTTTTGTTGGGTCCAGCGCTCGCGCCGCTGGCGAGGCTCAAGGGTAAGTACCGCTGGCAGATCTTGCTCAAGAGCCGCTCCAGGGCAGCGATCCGCAAGCTCGCCATCGCCGCGCTGGGGGATGTCGGTTATTTCGACGCCGTGGGCTCCACGCACAAGAACGTACGCATCATCATCGACGTCGACCCGCTGAGCATGTTGTGAGCTAGCGCAGCGGCTCTTCGCCAACGACCACGTACAACTTCTTCTCGTAGAAGAACGCCGCGTGAATGCGCGTCGGATCTGGCGAGGTCGCCGTCGCGAATGGTTCGAACCTCGTGAACGCGCGACGCTCGGAGAACTCCGCGCAGTAAGAGGCATCGTAGATGTGCAGGTTCGAATCCGTCAGCAACGCCTGGACCGCCTTGTAGACAGCGACCCCCTCGGCGTTCGGACACAGCCCATCCGGGGTGCCGTCGACGACCCCACTCTCGTCATTGGCGATATCGAGCCACCCCGCGCGAAGGCGCGTCGCATCGGGCGCGAGCACAGCGCCCCAATCATCCCCGAAATCATTCAGCGTGAAGGTCCCGAACGTCCCCGTGGACGCATCGTGAGTTCCAACAAGAACCTTCGCCGTGGCGTTCTTGCGCGTGGTCAGGACCACGTGCGTGATATTCATCTCATCGGCGAGGCCGTTGCCTGACATGATTTGATAGTCTGCGAGCTGAGGGATGATCTGGTTGTTTTGCCCGGAGTTAACCCAACGGCGCTGGACCAGATCGAGCACATGGTAGGTCGTCTGCGTGAAAATCAACACGGTGTCGTTCGCAGCGATGATCACAGCAGCGCTTGTTGGTGAGGTCGGCTGGTGCGTGGGGTTGGCCTGGAGTGAGACCTTCGACCAGGACTTGCTCGAAGCGTCATAGACATGCAGCCCACAATCGGCGCAAACGCACTGCCCCTGCACACAGGTCTGATCGCCTGCACAATCACCGCACGAGAGGAAGCCTCCGCAACCGTCCGAGAGGTCACCGCATGTCGCTTGTTGCTGCTGGCATGTGAACGGCTGGCAAGGATCGGCGCCGCACACGTTGGGGCCACCTCCACCGCAGTTCTCCCCTGCCCCGCAGGTTCCGCAGGAGAGCATATTCCCACAGCCATCGGGGATCATACCGCAGTTTGCCCCGACCGAGGCGCACGTATCACAGCTCGGCGCCAGATCCGCAGGTGTGCTCATGTCACCTGGAGGGGGCGCCATGTCCGTCGCGTTATTGGCGACCATATCCACGCCAGCATCAGGTTCTTGCACGACCCAATCCATATCCTCGGGCTGCGCGTTGTTCTCACCGCGGATATCGGAGACATCCACGCAGAACTTGTCTCCCCCCGAGGCAGGCTGACGGCAGACCTGTGTCTCTGTGCAGTCCGCGTCGGAGGCACATGGAGGAAGCTGGAGCTCTGATTGCACGCAGGCAGATGCTGCAAGCAGACAGAGACAGAAGAGACCGAAAGATAAACGACGCATGTTCGAACTCTACAGGGTTCAAGGACAGGAGGTCAGGTTCACGCGGTAGGCCACCGAGGTGTCAGCGCCACCTTGTTTGAGGCCAGTGATGACGACCTCGTACTCTCCTGGCGAGCTTACCTCCGAGCGGCTCGGTGTGAACCCGATAATCGGCATGTTGCCATATGTACCGCTCTTGCGCTCGACGTTAGAGACGGTCACCGAGGTCATATCACTGAGCCGCGTGATCTGAACAGCGACGTTGGAGGTGATGCTGTACGTCGAGCTCGCGAAGCTCCACTCGCCACCGAGCGCCGCGCTCGGGAAGAACCCCGGCGCGGGGTAAGCGACGTATTCGGGATTGTTCCCGCTTCTGTTGCTCTGGTCGAACGAGTACATGCACGAGTACCTGCCGCGCCAACCAAACCCTGTCTTCCCCATCTTCGGGTTGAAGCTCCAGCGTCGGTGACCGAGCGAGTTCACGTTGCGATCAAAGATGTAGAGATCCACAGAATCAGCCGGTGACCTCACGCCCGAGGCGATATTACTCGACCCCGCGCCCTGGCCTGCCTCTTGCGTGTAGCAGCGGTGGGACGAATCGAGGTAGTGCGTGAAGACATCAGCGGCGGCCATCGTCGTCGCGCAGTGCTGGGTGATGTTGTTGGCGTTCGCGTCGAGCACCACGGGGCTCAAGCCAACCAACCAGCGGTAGAGGTTAAGCCTTCTGATGGCGTCATCGAGGAACTCCGGGTGAAGCTCTCCGGTGTCACAATCATCCGCGGGTTGCCTGGTCCAGGTCGCGCTCGCGCGCGCACCGCGCTCGGTGTTCCAGCGCGAGCAAACCTCGCTCTCGGTGCGCAAGGCGATGTCTCCGGGGGAGTCAGGTTGGCACGCGCTGTTCGGATCGCCGACAAATCCAGGAGGACAAAGGCATGCGCCCTCACGACAGGATGCGTTTGTTCCGCATGTCACCCCATCGCAAGGATCAGGTGGCGTACAACCCGCCTGAGGATCTCCCTCGAAGCCAGCATCACACTGGCAGGTGCCTTGAGAACAGGTCGCGTTCTGACCACAGGTCACGGACATGCAAGGATCGACAGGAGGGGTGGACATGTCCTCGGGCGAAGTCTCGACGTTCATGTCCTGCTCGACCACCCCCATATCCTCTCGCGTGACAGGAGGCGTCGAGGAAGAGCTGTCCATGTCAGCGCCAGCGGTCGCGTTGTTCGAGGAGTCCATATCCTCATCGAAGGACACGTCTCCGTCGTCAGGAGCCTCGAGCGAATCGTAGAACCCATCGCTCTCGACGGTGCCCAGACAACCGCTCGTGCCAAACAACGCGAGCGTGAGACCGATCATGGCGATTCTTCGCCGATCACTACCGAACATGCCACACCTCTACACTTCCCTACATGGCCCTTCATCGAGGCAACTGCTCTGACTTACGAATCAGAGGGTGACACAGATCACTCGAAAAACGAAGAGGCGCCTCTTGCTCGTGGCAAGAGGCGCCTCTTTTAAAACGCGTCCCGGGAAGGCGCGCTCAGGCATTGCCTGATGCGCGCGCCGTCATGCTCATGCAGCGCGACGACGACGGCGAAGGGCGATCAGGCCCAGGCCGACGAGCGCGAGAGGAGCGAGCGGCGAAGGACCACCGTTCTCGCCAGCGACGGAGCCACAGTTGCAGCCTTCCTCGTCGGGGTTCTCGTTGTTTGTGGGCGGCGTGTAGGTGTTCTGACACGCCGGGAACGAGGAGCAGTCGTTGACGTCAGCGCAATCGATCTGGTTGTCACCATCATCGTCGACGCCGTTGTCGCAGATTTCTGCCATGGAACCGCCGCAGCGGTTGTCCGTGGCACAACCGGGGTCCTCGCAGTCTGCGAAGCCGTTGTTGTCATCGTCCATGTTGTTGTCGCAGATCTCGGTAGGCGCAGGCGCGTCCTGACAGGCAGGGTGCTGCGCGCAATCGCGGTCAGCGCAATCCACGGCGCCGTCGTTGTCGTCGTCCATGCCGTCATCACAGGTGACCTCGTAGTCGAACTTCTCGGCGCCTGTGAAGTCGTGCATGAAGTAGACCACGGAGGTGTCATAGGCAGGAGCCTTGATCCTCAGGTCGACGTGGAACGTGTTGCCCTCCATGCGGAAGACGGGGTCCGCGATCTCGAGACGCTCGAGCGCGCCCGTGTTCGGGTTCGGCGCCCAGACGCCACCCGAGTACGAGAAGTCAAACAGGGTGTTGGGCTTCGAGTTGACCTCGATAAGGCCCGTACCGTGGAAGTAGGTCTTGTCGGCAACCTGGCTCGGTTGGACCTTGAGACCGACATCCTTGAGCGCCACGTTCCATGGGCTCTGCTTGTCACGCAGGAAGATCGAGTAGTCGACGGTGGCGTTGAAGAACTGCCCCTTGACCACCGAGCTCGGGTCGAGCTCGATCGTCTCGTGGAGACGACCCGTCGTGCGGCTCAGGGTCTGAGCCATGACGTAGCGATCTGTGGCGGTCACGTCGACCGTGGTGCTGTCCTTGAAGATGACCGTGGAGACATCCTCGGTGGTTCCCACGAAGACGATACCGGCGCTCTCGGCCCGCGAGCCGAGCAGATGCTGATCATCGCTCGGGTCGAGCGGGTTGTAGCCAGCGGCGACTTCCTCGCCGTCTGTGCCGCCGCCACCATCGGTGTCGCGGTTGGTCGGGTCGGTGCCGTAGGCGTTGACCTCTGCACCATCGCTCAGGCCATCGCCATCGGTGTCCGCGTTTGTAGGATCGGTGTTGTAGTAGTGGACCTCGTCGTAATCGGAGAGTCCGTCACCGTCCGTGTCACGAAGCAGCGGGCTGGTGCCGAGGAAGACTTCCTCACCGTCGGTGAGGCCGTCGCCATCGGTGTCGCGCAGCGTAGGATCGGTGCCGTAGATGCCGACCTCTTCGCCGTCGGTGAGCCCATCACCGTCGGAGTCGGGGTTGTTCGGATCGGTGCCGAGGCGAAGCTCCTCGATGTCTGCGAGGCCGTCGCCATCGCTATCCACCCAGCGGCTAGGATCGACAGGGATGTTCGGGTCGAGCGGATCGAGACCGTTGCGGTGCTCGATGCCATCATTGACGCCGTCGCCATCCGTGTCTGCCTTGAGAGGATCGGTGCCGATGAGCACCTCGGTGCCATCATCGAGCGTGTCACCATCGGTGTCACGGTTCCTCGGGTTGGTGCCGAGCGTGATCTCCTGACCATCCTCGAGGCCGTCACCGTCGGTGTCAGCGCGCGTGGGATCGGTGATGTGGATGTTGACCTCATCGCCGTCGCTCAGGCCATCGTTATCGGTGTCCGAGTTGTTCGGATCGCTGTTGTAGACGAGGACTTCCTGGCCATCGCTCAGGCCATCGCCATCGGAGTCAGCGTTGTTCGGGTCGGTGCCCGCGCCAGCTTCTTCCGCGTCGGTGAGGCCATCGTTGTCGGAGTCGACGTAGAGCGAAGGATCGGATGGGTTGTCAGGATCGTTCGGGTCGAGCCCGAAGCGAACCTCGATACCATCGGAGACGCCATCGCCGTCGGTGTCCGCGTTGGTCGGATCGGTCCCGAGCAACACCTCTTCGTAATCGGTGAGGCCGTCGCCATCCGTGTCCTGAACCGTGGGGTCCGTGCCGTAGATGAGGACCTCCTGGCCATCGCTCAGGCCATCGCCGTCCGTGTCCGCGTCGCGAGGATCGGTGCCGTTGGCGTTCTCCTCGGTATCAGTCAGGCCGTCGTTGTCGGTATCCGTGTAAGCCGATGGGTCAGCGGGGTTGTTCGGGTCGAGCGGGTCGAGCCCGAAGCGAACCTCGATACCATCAGAGACGCCGTCTCCGTCGGTGTCGGGGTTGTTCGGATCGGTGCCGAGCGTGAGCTCGTCAGCGTCCGAGAGGCCATCGTTATCCGAGTCGCGGTCGTTAGGATCGGTGCCGTTGGCGATCTCGGTGCCGTCATCGACGCCATCACCATCGGTGTCCGCGTTATCAGGGTCGGTGCCATAGATCGTCTCGGCGTCATCCGAGAGGCCGTCACCGTCGCTGTCCGGAGAGTTGGGGTTGGTGCCGTTGATGATCTCGGTGCCATCGTCGACGCCATCGCCATCGGAGTCAGGGTTGGTCGGATCGGTGCCCGCGTCGATCTCGGTGCCATCATCGATGCCATCGCCATCGGTATCATCGTTCGTGGGATCGGTGCCGATCTGGTTCTCGACATCATCCGGGATACCATCGCCGTCGGTGTCGGTGGGGTCATCGGGGTCGCCGCTGCAATCGCCGCAGCTGGCGAGGCGATCGACGCCGCAGTTGTCCGCTGCGAGGTTGACGCCGCAGTGTCCATCGATGCGCACACAGAAGGTGAGGTCATCTTCCTGGACGCAGGCGCCGCCGTCGACAGGATCGGGCTCGTCATCGCAGCGCCCACAGTTGATGACGCGGTTATTTCCGCACTCATCGGTGTAGGGGTTCATGCCGCAAGCCGAGTCGATCGCTGCGCAGATTTGCGTGTTGCCCTGAGGGCCGCTGTCGCAAGGAGGACAGATGCCGCAGTTGACCGTGCGCTCGATGCCGCAGTTATCGCGGCCATCGTACATCCCACAGGATGCGCCGATTCGTGCGCAGTACTCGGCGTCGCTCTCTTGCTCGCAAACGCACAGTCCGAGCGAGCAGGAGTCCTTGGGATCTGAACAACCACCACAGTTGACCGTGCGTGGCGTGCCGCAGTTGTCATCCGCCTGAACCTCGCCGCAGCTGACGCTGAGGCGTGCGCAGAACATCGCGTCGGTTTCGACCTTGCAGGTCGGGCACTTGTTGTACTCCTGGCAGCTGCCATCAGCGCAGCCACCACAGGAGACGGTGCGCACCGCGCCGCAACGATCGCGCTTGCTGATCGTGCCACACTGCGCCGAGAAGCGTCCGCAGAGCTCCTCGTCCGTTTCTGCCTGGCACTCGCACTGGTTGTTCGCGCCGCAGGCGTCGAAGCCTCCCGAGCAGATGCCGCAGTTGACCGTGCGGGTCTGACCGCAGGTGTCGGTGTCGGTGACGGACCCACAGGATGCGCCGACGCGCTGGCAGAAGGCCAGATCCGACTCTTCCTCGCAGGAGCACTGGTTGGTGCCCTGGTCACAGGTCGAAGGATCGGCGCACTCGCCACAGCTCGGCACGATGCGCGAGTTGCCGCAGGAGTCGATCGTCATCAGCACGCCGCAGGTCGCGCCGCGCAGCTCGCAGAGTTGATCGTCGGTCTCGGCGACGCACTCGCAGAGGTTGTTCTCTCCGCAAGCCTCGTTGTCATCGCAGCTGTTGCCGCAATCGACCGTGCGCGCCATGCCGCAGTTGTCCGTGCTCGAGACGCTCCCGCACTGCGCGCCTTTGCGTGCGCAGAACTGGATGTCGGTCTCGGCCTTGCACTCGGTGCAGGTGTTGTTCGGGTTACACATGTTGCCGGAGCCATCGCACGCGCCGCAATCGACCGTGCGCTCGTCTCCGCAGTTGTCCGTATAGGTCGTGTCGCCGCATTGCGCCGCCAGGACGCCGCAGAACTGCTCGTCGGTCTGTGGCACGCACTCGCACTTGTTGGTCTGCGCGTTACAGGACGAGGATGGTCCAGGGCAGTGACCGCAAGGAATGTTGAGGCGGATGTTGCCGCAGTTGTCATAGTCGGTGACCGAACCACAGGTCGCGCCGAGGCGCGCGCAGAACTGAGAATCGCTCTCTGCCTGACAGTTCGGGCCAGGGGCGCACTCTTCAGCGTCGGCGCCATAGAGCGACTCGCATGTCTCCACAGGAGGAGGCACCGTCGAATCACGGCACTCGCGCGTGTTGGGGACATCCGTCGAGACCGCGACAGAACCACCACCGCAGACCGATGCCGCCTCGCCAGAACCGCCGAGCGCACCGAAGAGGATCACGCGCGCGACGCTGCAGGAGCCGGAGATGCATCCAGGCGCGCTACGAAGCACGACGTAGATGCGCTCCTTGGCGCCGGGGGCGAGCGTCACGGAGCGCTCCGCGTTGCCTTCGGAGAAGGTCGCGGGGTTATCCGGGATCGGGATACAGACGTCGTTGTCCGTCGCAGAGAGGATCTTGACGGGGAAAGCGTCCGCGCCGATCAGCGAGACGAGGAACTCGTTCGCTGGAGCGCGCGTGGGCTTACATGCGCCGTCGTGAAGCTTCTGGACGCGTTGACGGTCGAGCAAGCACTCGTTGGAGTAGGTCGTGCCATCGCAACCGCAGACAGGCTGGTTTGGCTCCTGGCTGCAGTCCTCGCACGCGCCGTCGTGCCACTTTGGCACCTCGGCGTAGTCGATCGCGCACTGCGAATCGTAGGTCTTGCCATCGCAGCCACAGACGTCAGCCTTTGGCGCGTTCTCACAGGTCGATTTGCAGACGCCCGCGTGGTAGAGCGGCACGCCCGCGTTGTCCATCTCGCAGCGGTTGTCGTAGGTCACGCGGTCGCAACCGCAGACCTCGGAGACGGCCTCCATCGAGCAATCGTTGGGAGGATCGATCGGGTTGGTCTGGTAACCATCACAGATCGGGCCGTACTCGGGGAAGGGTTGGAATGCCTGGTTACACGCCGCGCCGAACGTAGGGAGAGGTGTTTGCGGCGGCTGCGTACAGACCACCGCGGGATCGGGATTTGGACGAGGCAGCTCGTCGGTCTGCACGGGCTGTGCAGCGTTGGACGACCTGACCTGGAGCGTTCCCGCGAAGGTCACGTTGGAGTTGTTCGTGATCTCGTAGGCCGTCACCGAAGGTTGACCGGGAGCGGTCTCGGCGAGCGGGTCGGAGATGATCTTGAGGTCGAGCTTTGGCTTGTTCGAGCCAGGGCTGACGGGGTCAGCCACGCAGATGCTCTGCTCCTTACACGTCGTCGCGGCGCGCTGACCGCTCGAGAGGCGGACGTTGACCGTGCCGTTGAGTTCACAGGAGCGCGAGCCGGCGCCAGGCTGGAACGAGAACGGCACATCCACGCGGTTGTTGCCGCGGCGAAGGATGTAGCTGCCAGAACCCGAGCCGCCAGGGCGCATGTTGGGCGTCGTGACGTCAGTACACTCGGCGTTCAGGCTCACGTCGGCGAAGCCGATCTGAGAGGGGCAGCGAGGATCATTGCCCGAGATCGTGAGGAAGAGGTTCGAGTGAATCTCCCCATTCCTGCGATTACCGCTCGTCAAAAACGTCTCGTCCACGGCGAGCGAACAAGACACCGACACACCGCACTGCGGCGGCGGCGGCGGCGAGGAACAGGCGTGCGCTTCATTGGGCGCCGCCATCATCGAGAGCGCCAGCAGCGGCACCGCCAGTGCCGCTGCCCAGAACGCTCCTGTGAGCAATCTCGGATTCATTTTCACCTCTCTACTCCCTGATTCCAGTTGACCTGCTGTGAGCTGGTGCTGACGAAGTAGTATTGCTGCTCCATCGCAGCAAGAGGTCTCATCCTCTCTTCTCGACTCGAGTAACGGGCTCTCCCCGGCGGCTCGAAGCGAAAAGAAAGCGTGAGACCAGAACTTCCTTCTCAGCGCACCTCACATAACTTCGTGAGTCACGTGATGTTCTATTATGGCGTTGCAGACGATCTATGCGCGGAGTGTATCAGAAAAGACCTGAAACCCACAACCGCCGCATCGATGTCACACCCGTCGTAACCCCTGTCACGACAACATCATAAACGATTTCTAGACCGCTCTTACTAAAGGCAACCTCTGTACCACATCGCACCACAAAGACGCACAAGGGCGGTAACATGGGACATTGTCACCCCACGGTGGGGCAAACACACCACATCGCCATGACAACCTGTCACGCATTCTCGCCCCCGCAGGGTACATTTGACCCCAATTTGTTTCGCTCGCTTGACGATCATCTGACCCGTTGTGGACTTCGCCCTCCCCTCTTAACTTTCTAGGTGGAAGGCAACGAACCATGCATGGAGGAGTCCACCATGACGCACAAAAAAGCTCTCGAAATCGCACACCTGATCAAACAATTTGGCCACTGCATGACCTGCGAAGATGAGCCAGAAAAACAGACGCTCGTCTCGGCTTTCAATACAAGCTTCTCCACCTTCCTCGAGCACTACCCCGAGGAGAACCTCACCACGCTCGCGGCTCACATCACGCGCGCCATCGATCCTCCAAAGCACCCGAGTGATCCGATCAACACAGAAGTCTTCGCGCGCGTGCTCCCAGACCTCCTCAAGGTCCGCAGCCTGGAGACAGAACAGGATCTCCCCACGCTCGAGACGCCACCTCTGAGCAAGGTCTCCTGAAGACAACTCGCGAGCCCAAGAAAAGCAGAAAGGCGCGAGGATCTCTTGTGGAAGAAGATCCTCGCGCCTTTCTGCTTTTCTCTTTTCTTTCGAGCGGTTCAGCGCACCGTAATCGAATAACTCACGGGCGTCTTCGAGCTCACCGAGATGTAGTAAATCCCGGGCTTCAGGTCCGCCGAGACCGCGCCACGTCCCTTGCGTGTCGTGGCGCTCCCCTTGGCCTGTCCCCTCGAGTCCGTCAATCGGATCGCCACCGCGCCGTCGCCATCGTGGGAGACGCTCGCGCTCAGGCGAGAGGCCTTGCTGAGTTTGACGCTGCGCCAATCGACGCGATCGCTCGGTGGGCGCAACGTGTCGCGCTGCGTCGAGCCAAGCTTTATCGAGCGCGCCTGCATGCGACTCCCGTCAGCATCCCTCGCCACAGCCTGCGCATCACTCGCGCTCGAGACAAACCCGACCGCGAGAACCAACGCCAGCCCGAGCGCGGCGGCTCTCTTCACATGACTGATTTGTTTTCGCGTCGCCATCGGCTTGCCTGCGTTTCCTGGGTGGGTGAAGTCATCTATTTACTTTAACGTAACGAGGACCATCTTTGTTCAACTTTTTTATGAAACATTTTCGACCAGCGCTCATGCGCCGATCCTCATGTTTTGCGAACCGCCAGCGCGCGGCGCGCAAAAAGAAGCCGCCGAAAAATAATGCTGTGAGGTTGGCGTTGATCGAAGACCGGCCAGCATTATTTTTCGGCGGCTTCTTTTTGCCAGGCATCACGATCGCTGATCAGCACTCACGCCTGGGCGCTCTTGCCCACAAGCTCCGAGACGCTCCCCACGCCGCGCTTCGCGCACGCGCTGGCGAGCCCCTTGTTGATGCGACGCACCATCATCGGCCCCTCGTACACAAACCCTGTCCACACCTGCACCAGGCTCGCGCCCGCCTCGATCGTCTCGAGCGCGTCCTCCCAGGTGTAGATTCCGCCCACGCCGATGATCGGCAACCGCCCCTCGGTCTTCTGATAAATCGCGCGAATGACTTCGAGCGAGCGAGCCCTCACCGGAGCGCCAGACACGCCGCCGTTGCCAAGCTCGCCCTGCCCCGGCGTCTTCAACGCGTCGCGTTGAATGGTCGTGTTCGTGGCGATGATGCCATCGACCTCTGCCTCCTCGATCACGCTCAGGATGTCATCGAGCAGCGCATCAGAGATATCCGGCGCGATCTTTAGCAGCAGCGGCCTCGGCTCCTCGCCACGCCCTTCAGCGAGCTCCACGTTAAGCTCGCGCAACCGGCGCATCAGCTCGAGCAGCGGCCCCCGCTCCTGGAGCTCGCGCAATCCCGGCGTGTTCGGGGAGCTGACGTTGACGACCACATACTTCGCGTGCGCGTAGAGCGCGCGAAAGCTCTTCTCGTAATCCGCAGGCGCCTCATCGAGCGGCACGACCTTGGTCTTGCCGATGTTCACCCCGAGCAAGGGATGTATCACTGGCGTACCATCGAGCCTTCTCTTGACCGCATCACTCCCGTCGTTGTTAAAGCCCATGCGGTTGAGCAACCCTCTGTCGGCGGGCAGACGAAACATCCTGGGGCGCTCGTTGCCAACCTGCCCCTCACCGGTCACGGTGCCGATCTCGATGAAGCCAAACCCGAGCGCGTCGAGCGCGTTGAAGTAGTTGGCGTTCTTGTCAAAACCCGCCGCGAGCCCCACGGGGTTGTCAAACTCCAGGCCCCAGAGCGTTTGCTCGAGGCAGGCGTCCTCGACGCGGCACCACCATCGAAACAGCGCCCGAATCGGTCCCAGTGAGAGGAAGAACGCGGCGAGCGCCATCACCTTGTGGTGAATCGTCTCGGCGTCGAAGCGAAACAGAATGGGGCGAATCAGGCGGTACATGGCGAACGACCTCTCCCAGAGTCCACGCATCACTCGAAGCGGCCCGGAACGAAAAAAGTCCCGG
>Ga0208061_100076_pt1 | contig 32844 bp, 23 predicted proteins | sample DeeseametaMP0555_FD_184209 | JGI IMG/M metagenome (GOLD analysis project Ga0208061, IMG submission 184209) | Marine microbial communities from the Deep Atlantic Ocean - MP0555 (SPAdes) | ecosystem: Environmental > Aquatic > Marine > Oceanic | place: South Atlantic Ocean | collected 2011-01-23 | reverse complement strand
CGGGCACCTTCATGAAACTCATTGCAGAGCTCGAAGCGCCCCTACGCAAAACGCAAACGCTTGAAAAGCCACGAGATCGCCCCCCGTTTCGGGGGGCAGCAACGAGCGGAGCGAGGCGCGGGGGGCTTGTCCTCATGTTCAGCAAAACCTGCAACAAGAAGCCCACCTCCGGGGGGCAGCGCCGAAGGCGCGGGGGGCGTGTCACACCTTCTACTCGATCCACAACAAGCCACCCCGCGCGCCCGCGAAACTCACCGCACATCTCGAAGCGCCATTCCGACTGTGATAGAGTATCGAACAACGCTCGATTAGAGCGCTGTTTTATACTCTTTTCATACGAGGAACGCATGCGTTTACGACACCTTCTGGCGACCGCTCTGGGCGCCTCGACGCTGGCTCTCGCAGCCTGTGGACCGACCGAACCTGTCGAATCCACCGAACAGTCAAATCACACCACAGATGGCAGCACGGGAAACAGCGACACCCCGAACAACCAGAGCAGCGCGAACAATAACAACGCCCTGGGGGCGAACTCGGAGAACAATGGCTACTACAGTTGCGATGCGTACCGCTGGGACGAGCAGGCCAAAAAAGAGATCCTGAGCCAGTGCGTTGGCAACGAGGGGAGCTGGCACTGCGCGTGCGATGGAGAGGAGCTCGATTACTCGCCGGGCATGGGGACCCCGGACAGCACGGCGATGACATGTGAGGACGCGATCGCGATGCACTGTCTCGGGTTACCGGCTGCGCCGCAGGATCGCGAGGCGATCTTTCCATGTGGTGGCGCTGGCGAAGACGTGAGCGTCGGTCAATGCTGGGCGGCGCTCGATGCGTCGGGGCAATCGATCGCAGGCAGCTATGACTGCCGATGCCCCGACGAGGATGTCTTGACCCAGGTCAACGCATCATCTTGTGGTGAGGCGATCGTCTCGCATTGCGCGGCGCCATGCACCATCGATGGTCATCAGTGCGAGGTCGATGGCTACGAGGTTTACGCCTGCACATGTGATGGGGAGACGGCGGCGAGGAGTGTCTACGGGCCGACCTGCGAGGAAGCCGCCGCGAACGCGTGTGATCCGGCGCGGAGCTGTGAAGCGGATGGAGATGTGTGCCGCCCCACAGATGAGGAAGGCGTCTGGGAGTGTGACTGCACCTCTTACTACCAGGGGACGCGCGAGGTGTACTCGTCGAACAGCTGTGATGCTGCCTTGAGGCGCGCCTGTGAGCCAGACAATGGACCGTGCAGCACGTGGGCAGGATACTGCGACCAGGTCACCACGGATGGCTTTCGCTTTGACTGTCAGTGCGTGGATGGCACCTCGATGGAGGTCACCCCGGAGCAGATCGGGAACACGGATGATTGCTCGATGGCGGTGGTGTTCGCGTGCGGAGAGATGGACGCGCCGGAAGGGCTCGAGTGTAACGATGAAGGCCCGAATCACAGGCTCGAGTGCAAGGCGGGAGCGAGCGAGGAGAGCGGGGTTTCAGGGTATAGCTGCACATGCAGCGAGTTCTCTGCGGATAATGCGGTCTCGGGAGGCTTCTTTGTCGAAGCCTCGACCTGCGAAGAGGTGCTCGAGATGACGAGCTGTGGCGATTGATTTTTGTGGCGAGCGACAAACGAAGAGGGCGCGTTTTTTGGTGACCAAAAAACGCGCCCTCTTCGTTTGCCTGCCATAGCAAAGCGATGTTGCGTGGGAGCTATTCTCCGCAGCGTCCTTCGAAGAAGACGTTGTTCGGCTCGAAGCCAAAGTTCGTGTACATGCGGATGGCGGGCTCGTTGTTGACCTGGACATTGAGCGCGACAAAGGAGACGCGCTCGAAGAGATCATCGAGCAGGCGCGCGGTGCAAGCGGTGGCGAGGCCGCGGCCGCGGGCGCTGGGGTGTGTGACGAGGTTGCCGATGACGGCGACGTCATGTTCGGGGCTGATGACGTGGACACCAGCGATGCTCACGAGGCCGAGGTCTTCATCTCGCACGCCGAAGTAGAGGCCCGTCTCGAGCTGATAGGGCTCGAAGAAGTGATCGGGGTAGTGTTCGTAGAGGCCCATGATGGCGGCGGTGTCGCGGTGACCGAGCCGCTCGACGGTCATATTCTCGGGGAGGCCCGTCTGCAAATAGGAGCCTCGCTCGAGGCCCATGCGATGCATCTGCTTGTAGTTGGAGACGTCACACGACTCGCGGAAGGTCGACATGTGATCGTTGATGACGTGGAAGTGAAAGCGCGAGGGGAGCGTTCTGGCGCACGCGTTAAAGAAGGCGTGATGGTTGGCGCCGTCTCGGGAGACCATGAACGCCACCGGGATGCTCAGGCCCTGATACCAGAGCAAGAGGTGATCGAGGTCACCGTTTTCATCCCTCCCCGCATACCACTTACAGAAGTCGACATAGAGCGGATCGAGTTTTCCCAGCAGGTAGGCATTGGCATACCGATCCTCCATGAGAAATTGCCGCAACAGATGTTCGTCGTCGATTCTCTCGATCACGCCAGTTCTCGCACTCTTGTCGATAACCATCGACGCGCTCTCATCGTAGTGTAGCGGATTTGCCATAGTGCTATCCCCGTCCTGGGTCATCTAGTTTGTGTTGATTTCCAAAGATTATCATACGCTTGCCATTTCAACGACTCCCTTTCGGGTGCACACGAAAAAACATCTTCGGGTGTTGTATGCGTGAAGATGGCGCGAGGTCGCGCCATGCTTGCACGAACAACGAGCTTCGAGTGCAACATAGCTTCCCCGCCAAGATCATCCCTGGAGTCCACAGACGCGCTCGTTCCTTGAGATGCACATCGTGGAGTTTTTTGTCCCCCTTCCTCGAAACATCGACACCATTCAGGCTTTCGTAAAGCACTCGTGTTCGATGTCGCTCATAGAAATGATCGTTTCGAGCCCAGAGGATGGAAAGAAAAGCCGTCCTGGCACGCGTCTTTTGAGAGAGTTGGAGATACTCGGACCGAGTATCTCCAACTCTCTCTTAGGAGAGGTGACAAGGAGGATCTTTTTACCGCGCGAGCTCGACGAAACATTTTGCACGCTGCGGTCGAAAATCGATCGAGCTCTTCGCGCTCATCACAATCACCAAAAGATCCCCGCTCACAAGGAGGACCCCATGGAAGAGACGCTCCCCATGCGTCTGATCGACCGCATCGCAGAAGATATCACCGCCGCGTGGCACACCGGAGACATGGAAGAGGCATCGCGCAAGGCAGAAGCGCTCGTCTCGATGTGTCCGAGCCGCGCAGATTATTGGATGAGCGCCGCGTGCTCGAGGGCGCGTGAAGACAACGAGACACACACGCTCGAAGCGATCGAACGCGCGATCAATGGCTGCCCGAACGATCGCAGCGCGATCACGCGCTGGGCAAGCCAGGTCGCCCTGCTCGTCCCCACTCAGGTCGCCATCGACGCGCTCGAGCTGGCGCGCTCAGACCAAAAGACCGCGCACGCCACAAAGCTCGCGTACATGATCGGCGCGCTCGAGGCGCTGGCGACCTCTCGATAAGGCGACTTGTCGTGTAACGACAAAGGGTTATGATGAGAGCCTCGATCTTTACATGCCGCGCGATGTGCGGGCGAGGAGGAGGCATTTTCAATCCTCCTCCTCGCTCGCGCGTATACTCTTTGGTGGGTCTTTCGTTGCGCGAAACAATGATAAGAGATCGACTGTTTGATCGAGAGTGTGTGCTCTGTCACTCTTAAAGACACCAGAACAGACCCTTCGAAACAACCTCGAGAGACCTCGTGATGGGTGGCTCCCCTCTCCAATTAGGACCCTTTCTGCTCCGCGAGGTGATCGAGCGCGGTGGCATGGGCGAGGTGTGGAAGGCGACCCATGACGTCGAGCAGCTCCCCGTCGCGATAAAGGTCCTGACCTCGTCGCGCACCCGCAGTCACAAGGCGCTCGCCGCCTTCCGAAAGGAAGCGCGCGCCATCGCATCGCTCGATCACCCCTACATCGCGCAAGTCTATGATTATGGGCGCGTTCCACAGGCGACCGCCGACGCCTCCTGTGGTCAGCTGCTCGGCGAGAGCCCGTATCTGGTGATGGAGTACGCCCAGGGAGGATCGCTCGCGCAGCTCAAACACTCGCTCTCCTGGCCACAGATCCGCGACATCCTGGCCACGATCCTCAAGGCGCTCGCGCACGCGCACGCCAGAGGCGTGATTCATCGCGACCTCAAGCCGAGCAACATCCTCTTACGTCATGGCTCGGGGCGCCTGACCGACTTGCTCCTGAGTGATTTCGGGCTCGCGCACGCGCTCCATGACACCGACAGCGAGGACACCGAGCAAGACGACCTCCTCATCGGTACGCCCTCTTATATGGCCCCGGAGCAGATCCTCAATCGGGTCAGAGATCAGGGGCCATGGACAGATCTCTACGCGCTCGGGTGCCTGACCTGGCAGCTCCTCCATGGACGCCCTCCCTTTGGCTACGAGCCAACCTCGGACGTGCTCGCCGGGCATATGTCGGGGATCTTTCCCAAATGGGAGCCGCGCGTGAGCGTCCCGGACGGGCTGCGATCCTGGATGCGATCACTGATCGCCAAGAACCCGCACGAGCGGTTTGCCTTCGCCGCAGAGGCTGCCAGCGAACTCTACCGCCTCGACAGCCTCTCTGGCTCATCGCTCGATCTCATCAACTGGGATGAACCGCGCGAGCGTTCCCCTCGTCAGTTGCTCGGCGCAGGGCTCGGGCTCTACGAGCTTCGCCCGACCCCGATGGTGGGGCGTCAGACTGAACGCGAGGCGCTCTGGAGAGCCTTCAGGGAGGTCCAAAAGAGCTGGAAACCCAACGTCACCATCCTGAGCGGGCCGGCAGGGGTTGGCAAAAGCAAGCTCGCCGAGTGGCTCGTGCACAGGGTTCACGCGGCGGGGCTAGCCCGCACCATGCGCGCGAACAATACACGTGATGCCCGCGTCGGAGATGGCCTCGGAGAGATGCTCTCGCGGTGTCTGCGATGTCAGGGCCTCGGCATGGAGGAAACCCAGGACCGCATCTCCAGGATCTTGCGTCGCTGGGCGAATATCGACGAGACGTTCGAGATGCTCGAACAGGACGCCGCGACGCTGACCTCGATCCTTCACCCCGAGGAGAACCCCAGGGTCGCGAGCGAGCACGCGCTCAGGTTGGCGGAGTGGCGCGAGCGCAGGCTGGCGTGCGAGCGTCTGCTCTCGCGCTATGGGCGTAACCTCCCGATCGTCATCTGGCTCGATGACGCGCACTGGGGGAACGAAACCATCGGGCTGATCGAGGAGGTCCTACAGAAGGAGCGTAAGCTCCCCGTGTTATTCGTCCTCACGATGACGGACGAGGAGTTCTTCCAGAACCGCTCGGAGTGCGTGGCGTTGACGAGGTTGCTCGATCGCCTCGACGAGCAGTGTTTGATCCCTGTCGAGCCGCTCGATCCGATCGGTCAGAGCGCGCTGCTACAACGCCTGCTCCCGCTCGAGCCATCGCTGGCGAGGGAGGTCGAGCGGCGCGCGCAAGGGAACCCGCTGTTCACCATCCAGCTCGTCGGCGATTGGGTTCAGCGTGGCGCCCTGCTCTCAAGCAAGGGAGGTTGGTGTTTAAAGCCTGGCGAGAACACCCCGCTGCCAGAAGATATCCAGCAGCTCTGGAACATGCGCATCGAGCAACTGCTCGAGCGCTTCCCGGCAAGAGCGCGCGAGCGCGCCGATCATGCGCTCGAGCTCGCGGCGACGCTCGGGCGCGAGGTCGTAGCGAGCGAGTGGCGGGAGGTGTGCGCGTGCGCGGACATCACGATCCCCGCGTCACTCCTCGAGCGGCTGCAAGAGCACCGCATGGCGCAGACCTCGAGCCAGGGGTGGTTCTTCGATCACGAGATGTTGCGCGAGAGCTTGCTCGAGCGCGCGGGCCAACGCGGCGCGCTCGTCGAGCACCATATGCACTGCGCCGCGATGCTCGAGCGACGCTATCATGACAACCAACCTCATCTGGCCGATCGCCTCGCCAGACACCTGCTCGAAGCGAGGCAACCCGAGCGCGCGATCGAGCCGATGATGGAGGCCATGCACTATCACAGGGTGCGCGGCAGCTTTGTCCGCGCGCGCGAGATCTTCTCGGCCTGGGAGGATGTGATCACATCGCTCGGCCTGGACAGCATCGATCCGAGGATGGCCGAGGGCTACATTCAGCGCGCGCGGGTCGAGATCGCGGCGGGCGATCTCTCGGAGGCGAGCGACGCGTTGGAGGTGGCCTGCGAGCACGCGCAGGAGCTCTCGGTGGAGATGGCCGAGGTGCACCTTTGTCAGGGGAGGATCGCGCGCAAGCGAGGATCACTGCTCGAGATGGAGCGGGCGCTGGAGCAATCGATCGATCTCTTCGAGCAGACCTCGCCAGGATCGCGCGGGCACGGGCGTGGGCTGATGGCATACGGAGCGTTGCACCTGATGCGCGGCGAGCATCGGATGGCGCGCAAGCGCTTGTTGGGAGCGGTGGAGATCTTTCGGGAGCAGCACGCGAGCGAGGAGCTCGGGCGCGTGCTGTTGTTGCTCGGAGAGTTGGCGTTCATGCGCGATGAGAGCGAGCAAGGGCAGCGGCTGGTGCGCGAAGCGCTGGCACACTTCGAGCGCCAGTCCAACAGGATCGCGCTGTCGCAATGCCACAACATCCAGGGCGAGTTCGCGCGCAGGTGTGGCAACCACGAGGAAGCCGAGGAGCATTACCGCAACGCGTTGATGATCTTGCAGTCGATGGGTTCGAAGGAAGCGATCTTTTTGCATATCAACTTGCTGTTCACGCGCATCGAACAGGGGGACTACAGCTCACCGGCGCGTCAGTTGCCGGGGATGGCGGTGCAACTCGAGGAGCAGCGACGCTGGGCACAGCTCGCGTGCTTGCAGCTCGCGCTGGCGAGCTGTGAGGCGGCGATGTCGAGGAGCGCACGCGCCATGGCGCTGATCGACCGCGCGAGCGATAACCTCGCGCGCGATGGCGCGATGGAGCTCGACGCGGCGATCTTCGCGGAGCTGACGGGGAAGCTCGCCATGGAGCGAGGGGACGCGACGTTGGCGCGGCGCGCGTTGACCATCGCGCGTTCTCAGCGCGAGGGACTGGGTCAACGCGACCTCGCCGAGGCGCTCGCGCGAACCCTTTCGAAGTTATAAGGCATTGCTCTGAGCGCCAAATCGTGTGATCTCAAGACAATATGCCCTCTGGTTCCGGTTCGAAAAATTTTCTCAAAAAAAACCGCGCACCGCTTACACCTGAGGTTGCATCTACATATCAGACGAGTGTGTCGACTCCGCAGTCCTCCGCCGACTCGCAGCCAGATGGGGTTTTTACGTACAGGCCACATCCGGGAGACATGACATGTGCGGAGCAGGCAATAAGAGAAGCATGCAAGAAAACGAAGACAACATCGAAGAAGTCGAAGATTTTCGCGAACGCCTTCAACGCCTGGTGCGCCAACTCGAGCAATTCGAGAGCCACGAGGATATCGAAGGCGAGCCGATGGCAACATCCTACGCGCAGGCGCTGATGGTGTTGCTCGACTTTCATCTCTCGAGCAAGCGACCCACGCTCTCGGATCTTGTCGACCTTTTGGGGATCGACAAGTCGAACGTGACGCGCCTTTGCCAGAAGATGAAGCGAGCAGGTCACATCACGCTCGAACGTGACCCGGATGACCGTCGCGCCAAGCGCATCGAGCTCTCGGACGAGGGGCTCGATCTCGCGAAGCACGTCAATGACGCGAGCCTCGAGCGCTTCGAGCAAATCCTGGAGAGCTTCCCCGAGTCATCGAGGGAAGAGCTTCAGGCATGGCTCGAGCAACTCAACGCCCGCATCCTGGAGCGGCTCGCCAGATAAAGCCGCCCGGCGATAAGGCATCAAAACGCCCTCGCGAACATCCGTCCGATTTCTTTCCCGCCAAAAAGTTGCACTCACAACTTTTAGACACACAGTTCGCGCGACCTGAAGATCCACGATGATCAGCGCGGTGCCCCGAGAGCAGTACGTTTCGGGGCGCGAATTTTTATTTTTTAGAAGAAGAAGCCAAACAGCGCGCTCGTGGCGGCGCTGGCGTAGCGAGACAACGCGGCAAAACGAGGGGTGGTAGGGACCGCGTTGCTTTCTGGCGCGACGATGTGTTCACGCGATGCGTGCATCTTTTGCGCATCGAGGAGGATATCCGCGAGCGCAGGTTGCGCCTGGTATTCCGCCCGAAGCTGCCTGAGGTAGGCGGCCCGGACGATGGCTATGTCGTCGATATCGTCGTTCATCTCACCTGCTCGAATCGAGCCTGTACGAACTGTTCAACGTTCCTGTGGGTGCCTCACCAGAAACACCCACAGGAAAGATTATGAACACGATCCAGAGGCGATTCAAGCAACCGAGGCATCTTGGTAGACGAGCATGGGCTTTTCGCTATTCAGGACCACATCCTCGGTAATGACGCATTCGCGCACATTCTTTAGGTTTGGCAGCTCGTACATGATGTCGAGCATGACCTCTTCGAGGATAGCGCGCAGGCCACGCGCGCCGGTCTTGCGCTCGATCGACTTGCGCACGATGGCGAGCATCGCCTCCTGGTGGAAGCGCAGCTTGACGTTCTCCATTTCGAACAACTTCTGATACTGCTTGATCAGGGAGTTCTTGGGCATCCAGAGGATGTCCATGAGCATGTCCTCGTCAGGCTCATCGAAGGTCACGATCACGGGGAAGCGCCCGACAAATTCGGGGATAAGCCCGAACTTCGTGAGGTCCTGTGGCCTGGCGTGCTTGAGCAAGGCGTTCGACTTCTCGGCGCGCTGCTCCATGTCCGCGCCAAAGCCCATCTGCGTCTCGCCGACGCGGCGACCGATCAGGTCGGACAGCCCCTCGAAGGCGCCCGAGCAGATAAACAGGATGTTCCCGGTGTCGACCTGGATGAGCTCCTGTTGGGGGCGGTTGCGCGAGCCCTCTGGCGTGATCATCACCTTGCTCGACTCGACCATCTTGAGCAGCGCCTGTTGGACGCCCTCGCCGCCCACGTCTCGCGTGGCGCTCGGGGAGTCGCCGCGGCGGCTGATCTTGTCGATCTCGTCGATGACGACGATCCCGCGGCTGGCGCGCTCGACGTCGCGGTCGGCGGCGAGCCAGAGGTTCTTGATGACGTTCTCGACGTCCTCGCCGACGTAGCCAGCCTCGGTGAGGCTGGTGGCATCCGCGATGGTGAAGGGCACGTCGAGTTTCTTGGCCAGTGATTGCGCCATGAGGGTCTTGCCCGAGCCGGTGGGGCCGATGAGCAGGATGTTCCCCTTGGTCAGCTCGACGTCCTCGTCCTCGGCGAACTCGAGCCCGAGCTTCTCGGCGATCTCGTCAGCCTGGATGCGCTTGTAGTGGTTGTAGACGGCCACGCTGAGCGCGCGCTTGGCGCGATCCTGACCGACGACGTGCTCGTCGAGGAAGGCCTTGATCATGCGCGGGCGCATCTCTTCGATGCGGCGATTGCGCTCGGGCTCGCGGCGGTGATCTTCCTCGATGATCTCGCGACAGAGCGAGACACACTCATCGCAGATGTAGACCTTGGGTCCGGCGATGAGTTTGCGTACATCGCGCGCTTCCTTCCCGCAGAAGGAGCAGCGGACTTTGCTGTTGCTGTCGGTCGTCCTCATGAAATGCTCGTCTCGTCTGGTACTGGTTTCGCTGGCTCGCGTTCTGGCGTCATCATCATCTGTTTGATGATCTTATCGACGCATCGGGCGCGTCTGTTAGCCTCGCGTCATCGTCGCGGTCGGTGATGCGTGAAGCGCATCACTCAAAGAAACAACCCACAGCCCCGAGTAATCCCCTACAAGAGGAGAACCGGAGGTCCGAGGGGTTTTGTTCACATGTACTCGTCGATGAGTCCGGGGCGAGAGCGCTGGCGACGCTCGAGGGCCTCGACCTCCTCCTGACACGCGATGCACATGGAGGCGGCGGGGCGCGCTTCGAGGCGGCGAGGGTTGATATCATCACCGCACTCCACGCACTCGCCGTATTCGTCCTCACCGAGCCTGCGCAAGGCCGCCTCGATCTCGAAGAGCAGGGAAGCCTCGCGATCCTGAAGCCGGAGCATCGTCGAGGTGTCCTGTTCTTCATTGGAGGTATCGACCGAATCGCCGACCTCGCGATCCTGATCCATGATCTGCTGGAGCGCCTCTCGCGAGCGCCCTGTGATTTCGGCGCGAAGCTCGAGGAGTTGCTCCTTACGAGCTTCGAGAAAATCGGACGAGTAACCGTCGAATTCGTCATCCATACGCTTGCATCTCTCCTGCTATCAAAATCACCACGCCCACGCGACCCGATGTCCTCCGAGCGTGGGGAGGGAACATCGACGCGTCGATGTCCGCGTCAAGCGCGGCGCGACGCCTGACTCGGCGGCAAGAAAACGCGCACGCCGAGCAAAGGAGGTACTCTCTCGCAAAAGAGGTCAGAGGGCAAGGGACGCCAGCGCAAAGAAAATGCGCATAAATCCAGGCTCCGCTTACATTGATTTTTGACGGCATCTGCTTCACCATACGAAGCGAGCATGAAGAACAAGAACCGTGGGACAAGAGCACCTTAACCCATCTTGACCTGTGAGGAGCCGATGGCACCCAAGCGCATCGTGATGACCGAACAGGGGCTGACCGTATGCCCCTCCTGCATGAATCATATCGAGCTCTCGACCGAGGCGCTCTCCGAGGTCACCTGTCCGTTCTGCGGAGAGGGGCTGGTGAGCGCGCGCCGTTCAGATGGCGATATCTTTGGCAAGGGGGTGGCCAGCGCGCTCAAGTCGAGCCGCTCGACGGCGCTGGCGGCGATGCTCGGCGCCTCGCTCTCGATGGCGGCGTGTACGGGAACGAGCGGACCACAGCCAGAGCCTGTCTACGGCGCGCCTCCCATCGAGGAGGACATGAGCTCGTCCAACAACTCGACCTCCCAGGATATGGAGGTCGACATGGCCGAGAACAACATGCCTCAGCCCGAGTACGGCGTCCCAGCAGTAGAAGAGGATATGGGCGTGGACATGAGCGAGAACAACTTGCCCGTCCCCGAGTATGGCGTCCCGCCGACAGACATGGAGTGAAGGAGTCACTCCTGAGAGAATCCTCAGGACGCCCCAAGGAGGTCCTCGTGAAAAAGCACTACCTGGTCTCGCGACACAACCTGACCAACTGCCCATCCTGCATGAGCCATATCACTCCGACCTCGGAGGATGTGCTCGGGTGCCCATTCTGCGGCGCCGAGATGCACTTCGAGCAAGAGGAGCGCCCGGCGACGTTTGGCGGAAACGTGATGAGCGTGCTCAAGTCGAGCCGCTCGGCGGCGCTGGCGGCGATGCTCGGCGCCTCGCTCTCGATGACGGCCTGTGACCTCGGCGAGCCCGAGCCAGAGCCCGACATGGGCGAGGCCGATATGCCGATGAATCAGGCGCTCTACGGGGTGCCTGCCGTCGACATGGACGAGGAGCAACCCGACATGCCCGTGGATCAGCCCGTCTACGGCGCGCCCGCCACAGACATGGACGATGAAGAAGCTGATCTGGAGCCTCCCGCGCCAGCTTACGGGCTGCCGCCCCAGGATATGGGCTGACACTTTCCCCACGCCGATCTCTCGAGCAGACCATTGACGCAAGATAAGAGCACCAGAGCCGAAGCAGTCACCGAAGATCAGCGCCGCGTGGCGCGCTACCTGCGCCCCGGAGATCACGAATCACACACACCGATCTATGTCGTCTGGGAGATCACGCTCGCCTGCGATCTCGGCTGCAAGCACTGCGGCTCGCGCGCTGGCAAGGCGCGCCCCAACGAGCTGACGACCGAGCAATGCCTGGATGTCGTGCGCGAGATGGACGAGATCGGCGTGCGCGAGGTCACTCTGATCGGCGGCGAAGCCTACCTACGCGATGACTGGGATATCATCGCCAGCGAGATCACCAAACGCGGGATGAACTGCTCGATGGCCACGGGCGCCAGGAACCTGACACAGGATCGCGTCGATCGCGCCGCGGCGGCAGGAATGCGCGCGATCTCGATCTCGGTCGATGGGCTCGAGCGCACGCACGACGCGCAACGCGGGCCAAAGGGCGCCTTCGCCGCAGCGATGGCGGCCGCCGAGCGGGTCGCGAAATCACCCATCAGGTTGAGCTTCAACACTCAGATCAACCGCCTCTCGATGCCGGAGCTGCCAGCGATCGCTGACTTGCTGATCGAAACAGGCGGCAAGGCGTGGCAGCTCCAGCTCACGGTGCCGATGGGGCGCGCAGCGGATCGCCCTGATCTGTTGCTCCAGCCCTACGATTTGCTCGAGTTGTTCCCGCTGCTCGTCTGGATCAAGCAAACAAAGCTCGAACCGAACGGGGTCAAGATCTTCCCGGGGAACAACCTCGGCTACTTTAGCCCCTACGAACCGCTGCTTCGCCATCGCGGCGAGGGGGGCGGTCACTGGAGCTCTTGCTCGGCGGGCAAGTGGACGATGGGTCTCGAAGCCGATGGCAAGATCAAGGGCTGTCCCTCCCTCCCCTCCAAGAATTACACGGGAGGTTATCTCGGGAAGGACAGGATCGCGGATGTGTTCGCGAGCGCGCCCGAGGTCACGCACATTCGCGAGCGCACCAAGGAAGACATGTGGGGGTTCTGCAAGAGCTGCTACTACGCGGACACGTGCAAGGGCGGTTGCTCCTGGATGGCGACCACGCTGTTCGATCGCACGGGGAACAATCCCTACTGCATCCACCGCGCGCTGCAATACGAGCAGCAAGGGTTGCGCGAGCGCGTGGTGCGCATTCAACCTGCTTCGGGCGACCCTTTCGATCAAGGTCTGTTCGAGATCCAGGTCGAGCCGATCCCGGAAGAGGTGCTTCAAGAAGAGGTGCCGAGCATCCTCGGGCTGGCGACAGGTGACGTGATGAACTTGACCTCGAAGCAGAGTTCTGTTTGGGATGAGGATATGATCCGGGCGCGCCTGATGCGCACCTGAACGCCTCGTGAGGACGCCGAGTATGCACACCCAGAACCGACAACAAGCATGGAGACATCGCGCCAGGAGCGCGATGATCGCGATGCTTTGCGCCATGACGCTCGGCTCGACGGCGTGCACCACGACCCTGCCGCTCTACTCGCGCCCCGAAGGAGCCGAGGTCGTGATGGACGAAAAGCGCGCGCTCGGTCAGACGCCGATCCTCGTCAAGGAACAAGCCTGGGTCTGGACCTCGCACACCTTCACCTTCACCAAGGACGGCTATCGTCCCGAGACGATCAAGGTGCGCGCCAGACCGAGGATTCCCAACGTCGCGTTCTGTTTGCTTGGCTTCTGTATCTCATGGCTTGTCTGGCCTGTCGGCTTCGCCGGAGAGTACAAGCGCGAGATCGTGGTCAACCTCGAGCGCGAGTTCGACGCAGACGACTTCGAGACGATGGAGTTGTCAGACGAGCGCGCGCCGCTGCTCGAAGACGGGCCGATCCTTTCCTTTGAATGAGCGCGACTTCCGCGCTCGCACACCGATAAATCACCGAGAATACCGTGAACGACGATCTTACGCGCGTCGTGGCGCCATCATGCCACAACCGCCCCTCCTGTGATGGCTGCCCCCTGCTCGAACAGAGCGGCGAGGAGATGCACCGACTCAAGCGCTCTCGCCTCACTCAGGAACTCTCGATCGCGCCCGAAACGAGCGAGATCGACGCCGGACAAATCCTCGAAGCCCCGACACGAGAGGGTTGGCGCCACCGCGCGAGGATGGTGTTTGGAGACAAGCGACGTCCTGGCGAGGCGCTGCTCGGGTTTTATGAAGCCGGGAGCAGGGATGTGCTCGAGATCGATGCGTGTCCAGCGCACCATCCTGACATCGAGCGAGTGCTGGCGAGCTTTCGTCGACACATCAGCGCGTGCGAGACGATCACGCCGCACCTGCGTTTTATCGACGCGCGGCGAGGAAGCACGACTGACGAGGGCACATCCACAGTGATCTTGACGCTCTGCATGAATCATCGCGTCGAGAACCTCGATGCGTGGAAGGCAGAGGCAGGAGCGCTCGCTGCGAGTATTCGCGAAGGTGTCGAAGGAGTGACGCTCGGGCTTCACCTGGATGTCGGCACGCACGGGCCAGCGATCCTCTCGGGTGACTTTGTGGAAACGAGCGGACCGACGACCACGCCACAACACGCAGGTCAGTTTTCGCTCGAGGTCCCTCCGAAAGCATTCTTCCAGGTCAACCCACCACAGCTCTCGCGCACGCACGAGTTGATGAAGACCTGGCTCGGTGAGCTCTCCGACGGGGCCTTGCTCGACCTGTACTGCGGAGTGGGCGCCCACGCGTTGGCGCTGGCGACGAAACCAGACGGGAGCACGCGCCGAGTGATAGGCGTGGACATGAGCGAGGATGCGATCGCAGCGGCCAATCATGCGCTCGAGGTGAACTCACTCGAAGGGCGCTTCGAGGTGATGCGTGACGACGCGGATGATCTCGGCGCGCAGCTCGACGCGATGGTCGGCGAGCAAAAGCTCGCCGCGATCGTGGTCAACCCGGCGCGCGCCGGGCTCCATCACGGCATGCTCCCCTGGATCGCAGAACGCCGAGGGGAAATCGACGCCCTGCTCTACCTCTCTTGTGAGCCAAAGACGTTGGCGAGGGACTTGATCCGCCTGAGGCGGCTGGGGTTTGCCGTCGAGGAGATGCAACCGATCGACATGATGCCGAATACGGATCAGGTCGAGACGTTGGCGAAGTTGGTGCGCGCCGAGCCATGGGAAACGGAACCTCACGTCGAGCATGCTTATGCTGCGAGCGATGCGGCGAGCAGCGACAGCGCGCGCCGTCTCTCGCCGCGGGTTTCGGGGGTGAGGTTTACCCCTGGCGGCGAGTCAACGTGGTGGGCTGCGGTCGCCGGTCAGGCGCCCGTGCATGGGGAGTTGCCGAGCATCGAGGGGAGCGAGGCGACGCTGGTCGCGCGGCGCATCATGGAGACGCGCGCTTACAGCATCATGGAGATTCGGGCGAAGGGGTTGCAGGAGGATGGCGAGATCCGGCAGCGGCTTCGCGCGTGGGGTTATCCCGTGATGGGGGACACAGATTTTGGTGATCGGCGCGTGAATCGTCGCGCGTACAGAATCATGGGACTCGATCGCGCGGCGTTGCACTGTCTCGAGGATAGCGATCAGGGGCATACAGCGCTGGCCAGCGAACTCGAACTCTGTTTTCGAGCGTGACGAGATCGTTTCTGTATCTTGAACTCTGTCTGAAGGCTGTTAGGATTTTCAAAGGGCAGGACTTGAAATTCGTTGCTTATCCGTGATTATGTGTTGAGCGCGAAACCGTCTGTGACGGTCGAGACTTGTTGCTCCCGCCGCCGACCTTACCCCTTAACCACTAAGGGCCCAAAAATGCATAGTAACCGACGAATATTGAGCGCGCTTGTTGTGGCGCTCCTGAGCGCAAACTGTCTTGTCGTGACAGGTTGTGGCCCAGACGAAAACAACGATGACGCGGATATGACTACGCCGGTAGAGGATATGAATCCTGGCGAGGACATGGACCCCGAAGGCGATATGGAGCCTGAGGAAGACATGAACCCTGGCGAGGATATGGATCCGCCGGAAGAGGACATGAATCCTCCAGAAGAGGACATGGATCCTCCCACGCCGGACATGGACGGTACCGATATGGATGGTACCGACATGGACGAGACGGACATGGATGGCGCAGACATGCCGCCAGATATGCCTGTGGACATGGGCCCTGACTGCTCGCTCGACTCGGACTTCGACGGTCTCAATGACTGCGACGAGGCGATGCTGTGTACCTCAGCGACAGACCTCGACACGGACGACGACCTGTTGACCGATTACGAGGAGTTCCAGCTCGGCACTGACCCTTGTGATGCCGACACGGACGGTGACGGACTCAACGACGAGCGCGAGAACTACTTCGGGTTCGACCCGAACAACCCATCGACCTACGGCGAGATGGTGCTCGACGGTGATCTCTTCATCGTGACGGCATGTGACGTGCCCGAGAGCGAGCCGATCGAGTTCAAGAAGAGCGCGCCAGGTGACTGGCTCATCGCGCTGCCTCAGTCGTTCGCCAACTACAACGAGCTCACGATCACGAGCAACAACCCCAAGGAAGCCGCGGCTGTCTACGATGACCCGGCCAACGAAGTCGCAGGTTTCATCCTGTCGACGGACACCAACGGGAGTGACGCGCTCCAGACGCTGCTCGGCTACCGCAGCGGCATCAACTCCGCCGGGTCGATCTTCCAGGATTTGACCGAGGGCGAGTTCGACACGCACGATCGCTACAAGGCTGCTCCCGGTGAGTACCGCGTGGCGGCTGGCTCGAAGTCAGCGCGTAAGCTTCGCGATGACGTCCTGTTCGCTATCGCGCCATTTGCTCGCGCGGACGTGACCGGCCTGCCCGTCTCCTCGGGCAACCAGTACAACAAGTATTACGTGCGCGTCTCGGTCATCGAGCGCCTCGATCGCATGATCACGACGGTGTCGGTGGCACCCGAGCAGTTCTACAACTCTCGTGATGCGGTCAAGTTCCGCATCAACGACCTGACCAACACCACCAACGTGGCGCAGTCGGGCGATGGTTGGAGCCTGCGCTGCTACCCCTTCCCGGCAAACACCGAGGTTCCTGCGGCAGACTTCTACTGGGTCCTCGATCAGTCGGGCTCGATGTCGGATGACTTCGCCAAGGTCCAGAGCTTCGCGAGCGACTTCTACGATCAGCTCCTGAACACGGCGCTCGACTTCCGATTGGGCGTCGCCAACATGGAGGAAGGCTTCAGCGGACGTCTCCGCCCCACGGTGGGTTGGATCTCCGGCCCCGGCGCGGACACGACCTTCACCGGCGAAATCCAGTACTACGTCATCGACTGTACGACCAACTTCGGCTTCTCGGACTGCTCCGGCGGCACCGAGCACGGCCTCTACTCGGCGCGCGAAGGGATCAAGTTCATGCGCAGCGCTGCGGCGCCTCCGAGCGAGAAGATCCGCGCCAACGCTCAGCTCGCCACCATCTTCATGAGTGATGAGGAAGATCAGAGCGTCAAGGACGAGAGGGATCCCGATGGCACGACCTTCCCCAACGAGCAGGCGGTCATCAACGATTACTCGGCGTTCTTCGCCAACAACCCGCTCTCGTTCTCCATCGTCTCCAACGGCGGAAGCTGTGGTGAGGACGCTGAAGGTTACCGCGAAGCAGCGCTCGCCAGCGGCGGCGCCATCGCCGACCTCTGCGCGCAAGACCTGAAGTCGACCATCACGCAGGTCATCGACATCGTCGCCGGTCGCGCGTCGACCTTCCGCCTGCCTCAGACGCCGATCTCTTCGACTCTGCGCGTCTACCAGGCAGACGACTCTGGCACCAACGGTGTCTGGGTGCCTCGCAGCCGCTCCGATGGCTTCGACTACTTCCCGCAATCGAACTCGGTGGCCTTCTTCGGCGCCTACCGTCCCAAGTCGTCCACGCTCTCGATGTGCTCGGTCGACGCAGACTGCACCGAGACCGGCGAAGTCTGTCGCGGCGGTCAGTGCGAGCTTGCCATCTCGATCCAGGTGGCGGTCCACTACCAGACCTTCCGCGACAAGACCAAGACGCCTGTCGGCCCATGATGTCCTGAACATCATCCAAAACTTTGAAAGGCCCTGCTTCCAAAAGGAAGCAGGGCCTTTTTACGTCACCGCGCACCCCGCGCGAGGAGTGATTCCGTGACGACGTATTGTTTTGACCACTTCGTCAATGGTATAGACCTTTTGTTTATCGAGGGGATCCGGATGTCCAGGTGATGTTTCGCGCTCTCCTGGGCACTACTCAGGAGTGGTTGCAGTGAGCAAGAGCGATACAGACACGACCTTTAAACCAGTCGAGAAAAAATCTCTGGCTGATGCGGTCTTCGAACAACTCAAGGGCGAGATCGTCTCGGGTCGTATGGAGCCAGGGGACGCGCTGCCCGCGGAGCGAGGACTGAGCGAGATGCTCGGGGTCAACCGCGGCGCTGTGCGCGAGGCGCTCAAGCGCCTCGAGCAGGCGCGACTGATCACCATCCAGCAAGGGGGCGTCACGCGCGTACGTGACTACTTGCAGGTGGCAGGCACAGACCTGCTCTCCTCATTGCTCATCGATGCCGATGGCGAGGTCGATACGCGCGTGGCGCGGAGCGTGATGGAGATGAGGAGCGCGCTCGCTGGAGATATCGCGAGGCTCGCGGCGAGGCGCGCTGATGACGCACTGCTCGCGGATGTGGCCAGGATCGTCGATGAAATGGAAGAGCAAAAGAGCGACATCGTCGCCCTCCAAGAACTCTCGATCGCGTTCTGGAGAAAGCTCGTCGAGGGCGCCGATAACGTCGCCTACCAGCTCTCACTCAACTCGCTCGAGGAGAGCTACTCGAAGTTCAAGCACCTGCTCACGCACACGCTCGCCGAGGAGTTTGGCGACCTCGAAGGCTACCGCGCCGTGTTGGCTTCGATGCGCGAGGGTGACGAGCAAGAGGCGAGCCACGAGGCTCGTCAGATCACCGAGCTCGGCGAAGCAAAGATCAAGGCGATCCTGAACATGATGGACGCCAAGAACGCCGCCAAGGGGTGAATCACTCCTCGCCGTCTTCTGCCTCGGCTGCGGCCTTCGCCGCGGCCTCTTCCTTCTCTTTCTTTTGAAGCTCGCGCCACTCCTTCTTGGTGACGCGCTCCTTGAGCACCCAGCTCGTCTGACGGCGGTTCCACGTCTCGACAAACGTGTCCTTCTTCACCGTCATGTTCGGCTCGATGTACCACTCCTGCTCGACCTCGACGTCGGCCTCAGGCCACTTCTCGCCCTTCTCGAGCGGTTGCATCTTGACGCTGACGACCTCGAGCGTGGTGATGTGGAAGTCCTCGCCGAGCTCCTCGTAACGCCCCAGAAATACTTGCTTGTATTCGTCCGCCACGAGACGCGAGGCGTCCTCGTAGCGCGCCCAGCGCAGGTTCTTGTGGAAGGAGCGCAGCGCGCCTTCGAGCTCGTTGCCATCCTCGATGGTCGGCTGTCGGTGCGCGCAGTCCGAACCCATCAACATCGTGGCCATAAAGAACAACAGGATCGCCTGGAGCAACCTGTGTGGGATCTGGAACTCATCCTTGAGCATCTTCGCTTTCCTCGGGTTCTTTTTTCTTTTTCTTGCGGCCGATCACCGCGCGCAGGCGCGCGAAATCACTGGCGACGAACTCTCGCGTCAACACCAGCACGGCGAGCAACACGAGCCCCATGATCGCCATCTTGGCTCCCACGGCACCTAACATCACGAGCTTACCCGTAATGCCTCCCATCGCCAAACTTTTCACGTAAGCGACTGGATCTGGACCGATTTGGTCCACGCCATACAGCAGCCCGCTGGCGAGCAACAATCGGCCGATCGTGAGGAAGGGAGGGACGGCGCCAAACACACGCCAGAGCCAGCCGAGCGCGAGCGTGAAGCCAGTGAACATCGAGATCGCCGTGGCCATCGCCGCGGCCCTCATGTAGTCGGGCGCGAACTTGACGTAGGCTGCGGCAAAGCTCGCCCGCTCGCTGGCCAGCGACGCCGCCATGTGCACGGTCTCGCTCGCGCCGCTTGCCTTTGCCGCGGCGCCAGGCGTCCAACTCAGTTGCCCCATAACCGTCGCGTGCACGTCCTGGATAAACGCCCAGTTTAGCCCGGCGCTTATCAACAAGCTGATCCCCATCAAGATCCCCGCGACGCCAGGGCGACCAGCGCCAGTGATGATCGTCGCGGCCACATAGAAGAGCGCGAAGAAGATGATCGACGTGCTCATGATCGCCAGCGCATCGGCGGCGGCCTGATAGTCCGTCGAGTAGAGCGCGCCGATGAGCGAGTCCGCGTTAAAAATCAATGGCAGCGCCACGCCCGCGATGAGGATCAAGCAATAGCGGAACGTGTCCTCGATGTAGACACGCGTGCGGTCGCGATCCTGTTGGAAGGTCGCCTCGCTGATCAGCGGGAAGATCACGAACGTCACCGCGATCACGCCCTGATATGGCAACCTCGAGAGGTTGAGCGCGGCGCCGTAGAATCCAGCGAACTTGTCCGACACGGTGCCGAACACGGGGGCGAGCGCGCTCCAGGCTTCTGGAGCGCGCGAAGCGATCGATTTGAGGACGAACAGATCCGCGCGCAGCAAGCCATTGAGCGCGAAGGTGTACGCCATCACCAGCAACAGGAACGTCCCCAGGCGCTTGAGCTGATCGCGATCGATCTCCTCGCCACCCTCCTCTTTCTCGGGAGCTTTCTCGGGTTGGCCAGCGCGCAGGATGCGCATCGTCCAGACACCCGAGATCAGGCAGATCATCCCGGCCGCGCCAGCAAAGCCCCAGACCGCGCCCGCGACCCCGAAACCTGCGGCCACCAGCCCGAGCATCCCGATCGTCTTCATCGTCTGGAAGCCGATGTCGAGCGATGCCTGACGGACAAAAGATTTGATCCCGTTGAGATATCCGACAAAAATCGCGTAGTACGCATAAAACAGGATAATCAAGCTCGAGACCTGCATCAGCGGCGCGAGCGTCGGATCGTTAAAGAACGCACCAGCAATCCAGGGGCTCGCCAGCGCGTAGACAAGCGTCAACGGCACGCCGAGCATCAACTGGAGCTTGAGCGCCTGATTGACGATCTCTCTGGCGCGGTCTGGACGCTCGCTCACGAGCTTGGCGACCGCTTGCAAAGACCCCGTGATCACGACCATGTTCAGAAGCCCGATCGCCTCCGTCACGATCTTGAAGACGCCGAACAGCTCCGCCGAGCCGAACACGATCGGCAACCCGAGCTGGATCAGCGCGCCCGTGACCATAAACCAAAGCTTGGCTGCGGTGATCACGAGGAAACCACGCCCGGTGGTCCTCGCGGTCTCCTGCGCGTCGGCTTCCTTCTGCGCCTGCGCGGCCTCGTCTGGGGATGCCTGCGCTTCTTCTTGGCCAACTGTCTTGTCGGATTCCAGGCTACTCATTCCATCGTCGCCATGTCATTGATCGCCAAATCAACACGCGGGCTCATCCCGAGCGCTCTCATCACGCGCACCTCTCTGGCTATCGTCTTGTGCTCGAGCATGAGCGGGTGCGAATCGACCCCCTCTGCAGAACGCGATCCCGCGCCGCTCGAGCCAGAGCGCACACTACCCGAGGCGATCGTCGGCCACAAGAATCCCATCCTCGCAGACATGGACATGGCCACGGATATGCCTCCTGACATGCCCGAGGTCTACCAGCCACCCGCGCCGATCAACCCCAGGTCGATCGCCTTCGAGGATGCCTGCGCGCCCGGTGAGCGCATCACCATCGCGGCGGTGGGAGATGTCCTCCTCCATAGCCGCCTGCAACGCCAGGCGACCAAGCGCGATAAACGCTTTGGCTCGCTCTGGTTCCCGGTCAGTGACCTGATCGAGGGCGCCGATATCGCCTACGCCAACCTCGAAGGCCCCACCGCCAAAGGGGTGCTCGAAGGGGGAGAGCTCGCCGAGGATGATCCGGGATTTCGCTTCGATGGTGAGGTGTACTCGACGTGGCCAAGGTTTAACTATCACCCGCTGCTCGTCGAGGATCTGGAGGATGCTGGTTTCGACGTCGTCTCGACGGCAAATAACCACACCCTCGATCGCGCAGGCATCGGCGTGGATCGCACCATCGACGCGCTCGAACGCGCGGAACTCGCCTACACCGGCACGCGTCGCTCCACGTGGAAAAAACGCGGCGTGCCGAAGCGGTGGCACACGATCACCGAGCATGATGGATGGAAGATCGCCTGGCTCGCGTGCACCTATAGCACCAACGGCTTGCCCGATTATCACGAACAGGTGCTGTTCTGTTACGACGACCGCGCCGCCGTCATCGGCACAGTCGAGCAGCTGGCAAAGGACCCCTCGCTCGACGCCATCATCGTCACGCCACACTGGGGCTGGGAGTACCGCGAAGAACCTCGCGGCAAGCAACGAAAGCTCGGCAGAGAGCTTATCGAAGCAGGCGCCACGGCGGTGATCGGCGGACACGTGCACGTCCTCCAGCCGTGGGAGAAGCATGACACCGAGGATGGTCGAGAGGGATTTATCCTGTATTCGACGGGCAACTTCGTGAGCAACATGGCCGAGCTGGCCGAGCGCACCTCGATCATGTTGATGCTCGGGCTCACGCGAGAGAAGCCGGGCGCCCGCGCCAAAATCAATGGCGTGCGCTATATCCCGCTCTGGCTTCACCGCGATGGTGGTGACCGCTACGTCGGAGATATCGCGCGCAGCGAGGCAAAGATCCCCGCAGAAGCCAACGCACACGTGCACCGTATCTTTGGCTCCTACAACATGTTCGATCCCGATGACCTCTTCGAAACCACGCCGCAGTGCGATCCCGAGTGGACACCCCCGCTCGAAGCACATCCTCATAACGGCGGCGTGGGCGGCGCGTGTAACACATCAAAGAATGAGCCCTGCGCGACGAGCGCGAGATTGAGCGAGGCGCGGTGTGACGCGAGCAAGACGCAAGGGTTTTGCTCGCTCTCCTGTGAGGGGAAGTGCCCCTATGTCAGAGGCGCGCCGAGGACGATGTGCGCCTCTGATGAGTGGGACGCGACAGCAGGCGCCTGTCATGTGCGATGCAAGAAACACGAGGAGTGTCGGCCTGGCTATGTCTGCCAGTACCGCTATCAGGTGGGGAGCGACGAGAAACGCCGCAAGGTGTGCGTGCAGGCTCAGTCGCCCCAGTGATACCCGACGCCGAGCATGACCTGCTCTGCGCGATGCGAGAGGCCATCGGTGCCGACATCGCCTTGCCAGGATTCGTAACCGAGCCACACCGAGAGCGGCCCTCTGGCGATGCTCGCGTCCAGCGCGAGCGTGTCGAGCCCGTTCGCGACAGGCATCCAACGCGCGTTGACGCCGAGCCCGTCCAGGGCGCCGATCACGTCGCCGAGTTGGAGGAGCAAGCCGGGGCCTGCCATCAGGGGCGCCGTGGTGTCTTCGAGGGTCTCGCCCTGAAAGATCACGCGGCGAATGCGCCAGCGCGTGCCAAACTCGAGGCCGACCTTGCGACCGGCGAACCAACCTTGCAACCCGGCGCCGACATCGAAACCGCGCAGCGCGAGTGATTCCTGATCATCGACCTGCCCGAGCGCGTTCGCCATGACACCTCGCGCCATCGCCATGCCGCCGATGGCGAACGCATCCGAGATGGCGCGCGTCGCCATGATGTCAGCCTGCACGCCATAACACACGGCGGCGTCCGTGGCGTTGGCCTCCTGCGAGGTGCCGCCATCGCGGACCAACCTGGCGAGGCAATAGCCCGCGGGGACGCCGATGTTTCCAGTGATAAAGAGGTTCTTCTCGAGCACTGCGGGGGTCGGATCAGGTTCGGTGACGACGGTGGTGTCGTCCTTCTTCTTGCCGCCCAGTTTGATGGTGGTTTTGGTGGTCTCGGCTCCCACGATGACCGCTTGAATGGAGACGCTGGCGTCGGTCTCGGGGTTGCGCGCGTCGATCTCGTAGGTTCCGGGCGCGAACGTAGCGGGTTCGCCACACGAGAGCTTTCGGTCCTTGTTCGAGAGCTCGAGCCCGTCGGGCTCACACGCGATCACGAGCTCGCCATCGCACATCGTGCCGAGGTCTTTTCGGTAGGTCTCGGTCTGCGCTTGGATGAAGCCCTCGGGCAAACCCTCGACGCCGGGCGCAGAGAGCGCTCTGTCGAACTCCTCGACCGCCTTGTCACACTGATTGTCGAGTTGATAAGCGCGCCCGAGCGTCAGGTGCAACAGGTCGCCCTTCTCGCCGGTGACCATCGCTGCCTGTACGAGCGAGATCGCCTCCTTGGGTCTGGGAGGATTCGCCTCGAGCAAACCGACGGCGCGGTTGTTGAGGTTGATCTGCTCCTCGGTGAGTTGGACGGTCTCCTGAGCCCAGAGATCGAGCGGCCAGGCGAGGCAGATCAAAAATGCAATGGAACTCGACCTGAAACGATGACCCATCCGAGGTCTCCTGCGGGCATGGGGCGCGAAATTACTTGGGAAGCACGATACCGTTGCTCTTTTTCTTGTCAGGTTTCTTCTGACCAGGCAAGACGAGCTTGGGCGCGGTTTTCTTCTCGACGACTTCTTCAGCAGGTGGCGTGGTTTCTTTTGGAGGTTGCCTGGTCGTCGACTTCGCGACCTCCGAAGACGCCTTGCTGTCGGTGTTTTTGCGAGTGGTTTTGTCATCCGCTTTCGCGCTCGGGCGAGCCCTGGTCCTGGATTTGACGAGGGCGCGGGTCACGATACCTGGACCCTGCGCCGAGATATCGAGCGCGAGATCCTCGTAGCCTTCGTGGCGCACGAGGAGCGCGCGCTCCTCGGACTCCTCGCTCTCGAACTCCACCGGATAGGGTGTCTTGCCGAGCAGCGTCTCGCCATCATAAACGCTCGCTCCCTCGGGAACCGTCGCGATCTGAACGATGACAACGGGTTTCTTCTCGGGGGTCTTCTCGACGACCTCTTTGGCGGGCGTGGTCTCTGCTGGTGGCGAGGTCTCTTTCGCCGGAGTGGTTTCGCCGCTCTTTGCCGCGAGCGAACCTGGGTCGACGTTCTCTGGCGCCTTGCCCCCGCTCTGGTTATTCGCGAGCGTCACGGCCACGCCGCCAGCCACCACGATCATCAGCAGCAAGGCCGCCAACAACCCCATGATCTTCTTGTTATTCGAGGGAGGGTCAGGTTCGAAGAAGTCGACCTCGTGCATGACCCCAGTCTGCGAGCGGGGCACCATGGCGCGCTGCTTGGAGGTGTCGCTGACCTCGGCGGTCGGCGCCGGGTCGCTCTCCTCGATATCCTCGTCGAACTCCTCATCGATGTCGAATTCATCAGACGCGGCTGCTTCGCGCTCTGCGCGGTGGCGGAGCAGATCCTCGCGCTCCTCGATGATATCGCTCGCTTCGCTCAGATCCGAGACGACCTGTTGCGCGATGAACTTCGTCGAGCGGCCCTTCTGCGCGACCGTGTCTTCGAAGGCAAACGAGTCGAGGTCTTCATCAAGCTCCGCCTCGGCGTGCCAGGACATGGCCGCCTCGGACTCGTCATCGCCAAGCCCCGTGTCGATGTCCATCAGCGCGGCGACGCCGGGCATGGTGGACTTGGGTTTTGACTGAGGCTTTGTCACCTCCAGCGGAGGGAGCGTCTGGCGAGTGGCCTTGCTGTGCGCGTTCCCCACAGGTGCGATGGCCGAGGGATCGACCGAGAAGCCTGAAACGTTGACCTCGGAGAGCGCCTCGGCGAATTCCATCGCGTTCTGGTAACGCACGTCAGGGTCTTGCGAGATGGCGCGCTCGATGATCGCGCCGAGCTTGGTGCCAGCGATCCCCTTTGGCAGCCCCTTGGTCCTGTTGAGGTGCATCAACAGGTTGGCCATCGCGTCCTCGTGGAACAGGAACGGCTGGCCCGTCAAACACTCGAGCAGGATCAACCCCATCTGGTACACATCGACCGCGGTCGAGACCTTCTGCTCGGTGATGTACTCGGGCGCCATATACGCGGGGGTGCCAAAGAACTCGCCATTCTTGGTCACGCGACGGCTGTTGTTTCGGCCGATGTGCGCGATGCCAAAGTCCACCACGCAGAAGGACTCGCGGATGGTGCCAGGGTAACGGTAGAAGATGTTGTCTGGCTTGAGGTCCTTGTGGACGATGCCTGCTTCGTGCGCGAAGCCGAGGCCGACCAGAAGATCCTGGTAGAGCGGGAGGAGCTTTTTGGGATCGAGCGCGCCGTGCTTCTCGATGTAATCCTGCAAGGAACAACCGCGCAGGTACTCCATCACGATGAAGGGCTCGTCGACGCCAGCGATCTCGCCGACGTCGTAGATCTTGACGATGCTCCCGTGATCGACCGTCGCGGCGAGCCTTGCTTCCCTCTCGAAGCGCTCGAGCACGTCCTTTTCGCGGTCGTCGCCGCCTCCGAGCAACGCCCCGTGGAGGACCTTGATGGCAACCTGGCGATCGAGGTTCAGATCACGACCCTCGAACACCATCGCGAAGCCCCCCTCACCGACCTTCTTCACGATCTCGAAGCGGTCATTGATGACAAATCCCGCTTTGATACGCTCCGTGCTCTTCATCTATCTTCTCGACTCCTTGTCCCTGACAATGGAGGTGCCCTTGTACCACCCTCATAGTCCGAGCACCACTGCGGACATACCTCATTCCAACTTCAGGGAAATGGCGCGAGCTGGAGGACAAAATCATCCTCCGAGTAGTAAGGATCTGGTCGACCGAGACACCCATCTCCGCTGTCGATCCTCGCGGGGACGATGCTGCCGCACTGCCCGTCGCCATCGAGCGAGACGGTCTGGTTGTTGTTCCCGAAGGTCGAGGAACCTGATGAGCAGAAGCCGGTGACCGCGAACGTGTCGCTGAACTTGAACGCCGTCCCCCTCAGATCGAGCTTGGCTGTACCCGGGTAAAGGCCGCCACAACAATTGTCCGAGCAAGAGCCGACCACACCATAAGAGCTTGGAGGCGCGGTCGGGTCGAACCCGGGATCATGGCGAACATACGAGCTCACGAAGGTCGTATCCAGGATGTTCACGTCATACGTTCGAGGATCGAAGCGGAGCCTCTCGTAGGTTGTCTCCCGGCGAACAGGATACGTTCCATTCCCGCCATCTTTCATCACGTTGCTGTCCGGGTCCGGGTTGGTCAGGGGGATGTACTCCCTCGGGCCGTTGTAGCGCACGTCCGGGTCGACGATGTACTGGCCGTAGGTCGAGATCGAAGCGCCCAGTCCGAGGCAGGTGGCCGTCCACGGCTTGTTCGGGTTGCCATCCAGGTAAAGCGTGTAGTCGCCCTCTCCGATGCCTGGGTTAAGGAGTTGGTACTCCAGACAGTTGGCCGGGAAGCTGCTGACGTGAGACGAGGTCCCGCGATAGTAGAGCTGGCCGATCCAATCGATCGGGACCGTGGGATCAGGTGTCACGTTCACCGCGCCGCCACAGTTGGTGAGGCCATAGTGCTGTTGGAATGGCCCCAACGCCACGCCAGCGCAGCTCCCCACCGTGGCGCTCTGCGAATAGACGCTGATCGCGGCGTAGTCGTCGTTCACATCGTAGGTGGGAAAACCACACCTGCGGTTGGGGACGAGGTTGACGGGGTTGAGCTTGAACGGTGTGTTCGAGAAGTCCGCCTTGCCGCGCGCGACGAGATCGGTCGCTGCGGTGCCCGGGTTCCCATTGGAGCACGAGCGCACGGACGCGAAGGGCACGCGCTCGGTGCTCATGTTCTGGTAGTAGACCGTCCTCGAGCCGGTGAAGTCCTGGACGTTGATCCTGAGCGTGGTGGGATCGATGCGCACCATCCAGAAGTTCGTCTCAGCGACCAGGCCATTCTGGTTGTAGTGCTGGAAGCGGTTGCTGTCGCCGCTGGTCTTGCGCAGTGGGAGGAAGGCTTTTGGAGAGCCAGACGCCATGTCCGTGCAAAACGCATCCCATGGCTTGTTCGGATCTCTGTCGACGTAGAGCCTGTGCAAGCCATCGATCCCACCGATGGCCGAGATGTCCGAGCAAGTCTGGGGATAGGGCACGCACGCTGGCGTATCCGAGACGTCCAGGCAGATGGTGCCTGGAGAACAGGAGAGGCCTGACGTCGCGCAGGTGGGCGCGCACGTCCCGTTGCCATTGTTGTCCTGATAACCCGCTGAACAGTAAGCGCAGTCGGGGCCTTCATGCCCCTGGTCACACAGGCACGCTGCGGTGCCCGTGCTGTCATCACAGGTGCTATTCGATGGGCACGTCGCCTGAGCCGTCGAACAGCTCGGCGTACACACGCCATCCGCGTCATTGTCCTGGTAATCCGTCGCGCATGTATCGCACAGGTCGCCCGTGTAACCCTGATCACAGAGACACCTGGCGACTCCGGCGACGATCGAGCAAGCGCCCTCGACGCAGCCGAGGTTGGCGGTCGCGCAGTCCGGCAAGCAGACCCCGTCGCCATCCTCGTCCTGATAGTTCACATCGCAGGCATCGCACGCCGCGCCTCTGTACCCCGGGTCGCAGACGCAAGCGGCCATACCGGAAGCATCGCTGCACTGGCCTTGACCACAATCGAGCACCACCGCCCCGCAATCTGGCAAGCAGGTGCCATCTCCGTTGTTGTCCTGGTAACCCGCCGCGCAATCGCCGCAGGTGTCACCCGCGGCGCTTTCATCGCAGTCGCACACCGCCATCCCCGACGCGTCCTCGCACGTCCCGAACATGCCGCAGTCGAGCGAGCCCGATCCGCACGTCGGGTTGCAAGAGCCGTCCCCGTCGTTGTCCTGATAACCTGCATCACAGGCGTCACAGTTGGCCCCGGTATGGCCAGTATCACACACGCAGATGGACTCTCCGCTGGCATCCGAGCATTCACCGTTGCCGCAATCGAGCTCCGCATTGGCGCAGCCTGGCAAGCAAGCGTCATCGCCGTCGTTGTCCTGATATCCCGCGGCGCACTCGTCGCAAGCGGCGCCATCATAGCCCTCATCGCATACGCAAACCGCCTGCCCTTCCATGGCCACGCAGCTACCGTTCACGCCGCAATCCAGCGCATCCTCCTCGCTGCAAGGATCTGCTGGCGGGAGATCGGGCATGTCCGATAGATCAGGCGTTTCGGTAAGATCGAGCGTCTCGGTAAGATCGGGCGTCTCGGTGAGATCAGGTGCGTCGGTGCCGTCACCCGCGAGCATATCACTCGCGCCCATGTCGCCGGTCACCACATCCATATCACTCGACGACGCCTCGAAGATCGGGCGCTCTTCGTGATTGTCATCTGTGTTTAGCAGGCAACCAGGGAGGAAGATGAGCATCGCCAGGAGGGATCGGCGAGGTATACTTTTCATGACAACACCCCACATCGGAGTTTCACGAGAAAGCGCTCATTATCAATTCATTTCTGATCCCCCAATGTGATCGCATCCCGCACAAATTCATTGCTGGCGCCGATTCTATAACCCCATTCTTTTCAAAGACAAGCGCTTGTTTCACACTTTGTGTACTCGGCTCTACGCAAAACTTTAAAACCTATAACTATCATCCCCACATACCCCACTATCCTTGGGTAACCATAAGGAGTTTGGGCGCAGCGCTTGGCGCCGAGCGAGGTGTGGGGGCGGATTTTTGCCGCCGGCCGAGGGCATTTTTGGCGGGTATCAAAAATCCGCCCCCACACCTCGCGGGCCGACGTCGGTGGAGCTTTTGGGGAATAAGGCGATCGTCTGGCGCCAAAAACGATCCTTTCGCAGTGAGATACCATCCTGAACACGAGCTCTGGTGGACTATCTCAGGGGTAGCTCAGGCGCAGGATGAAGTTGAGCTCGGAGTAGTGAGAACCCTCGACGAACACCTCGTTGCACGAACGGATGGTGGGGAGCGCCGCGCGGCGTGGACCGATCGTCCCCGGAGAGCCATCACCGAGGAGCGTCACCTTCGCGCCTCCTTGTGGAGGCGTGGCGCCGCCGACCGGACATTCGCCGTAAAGCAGGAACGTGTCATCGACCTGAAAACCAGTCCCTGTGAGATCGATCACGCCCTTTCCTGGGTAGTTTCCGTTGCAGCAGAACTGCGAGCGAGAGGAGACGATCCCATATTTGACCGAGGATTGATCGTTGAGATCCTGCTCGATAAGCTCCGTCTCGGCGTAGCTGTCATCGACGACGTTGACCTCTAAGGTGCGAGGATCGATGCGAAGCTTTGTATACCTCGTCTCCTTGCGCACAGGGTTGGTGTCATCCCCGCCCTCCTGCATCAGGTTGCTCTCGCCGGTGACCTCGACCAGCTCGAGGTACTCCTTCGGACCGGCCGCTCGCCCCGTCTTCAAGAACCTCTTCTCGGTCATGGCGGTGAGCCCCTCACAGGTCGCGTTCCAGGGCTTCCCAGGATCGCGATCGGCGTAGAGCGTGTAATCGCCATCCTCTCTGGAGAAGTCCGCGAACTTGAGCTCGAGGCACGTCCTGGGGACCTCGGAAGGATCGGTGCTCGACCCGACGTAGGCGAGCTGCATGAAGGGCTCGACGCCAGCCTGCCCTTCGACCACGTCGCCCCCCTCGCACTGGCTCCCCTGGCGCGCCGCGTAGGACTCGGGGCCGACCATCGCGCACTCGCTCGCGGTGGGGCTACCGCCGTTGATCTCGACCTCTTGCACGACCCCATCGACCTCGGCATCGAAGGGCTCGGCGCACTCGCCAGCGGCGACAAAGCGGTCCGCGATCTTGAACGGCGTGTGCGTGAGGTCGATGACGCTGCTGGCGTCCTGCCACTGGAGCGCGTCCTGGATCTGCTTCGAGCAGGACTCGGCGGTCCCGAACGGCACGCGCTTGCCAGAGTTCTCGATCTCGACGTCGTAGTATTCGGTGCTCGAGAAGGTGAAGTCCTCGAGATCGACGCGCAATGTCAACGGATCGACGCGCACCATCCAGAAGGTCGTGACCGCCATCGTGACCGCCTCGAAGTTCCCGCTCCCCGAGCTGGTCTCTCGGATATCGACGTACTCGAAGCGGTTCGAACTCCCGCTGTTGACGCCAAGAGGAAGGTAGGTCCCTGGCGTGGGCGTGTTCATGTCCACGCAGATCGCGCGCCACGGCTTCTGCGGATCGTTTTGCGCGTAGAGGGTGTAGAAGCCATCATCCTGTGTGAGCGCGAGCGATCTGACCTGCTCGCACGATGCAGGCGTCTGCGTGCAGCTCGCCTCGCCCATCGCGTCACTGCACACGCCCATCCCCGTACAATTGATGCCCGAGGCTTCGCACGTCGGCATGCAGGTGCCGTCGCCATCATTATCCTGCTCGTCAGCGCCGCACGGCCCTGACGCCATATCCGATGGCGGCGTAGGCATGTCCGATGGCGCGCTCATGTCGCCGTCGCTTCCCATATCCTCTGGAGGGAGCGTGACGACGCCCTGATCCATATCCGAGGATGAGATCACATCGCGCCCCTCGGCGTCGGTGTTGGTCTTTAGCAAACATCCACTGCCGAGGATCGACAGGGCACAGAGAGGAAGGATATATGCAGCGGAGCGGCGAATCACAAACATGGCTGACTCGAGGTCATGGGGTCTCCCGCGCGTGATACAGGTAAGGCTGACGGGAGGATATCGAGAGCTTTCTCGACCCGAGTCTACAATCGCCAACTCACCGGAGCAAGCTGGCAAGTTCGCGCCAGCCATGCTCCGATGAGCTGGACGCCAGCGGTCACCAGGGGAGCGTCGATCCGTTCCAGTTCATGAACGCGCCGCTGGTCTCATCGGTGGCATTATGCAGCACCGAGAGCATCCCCGCGACGCTCTTCTCTGTGGTGATCTTGGCGTTGGGGCCGCCCATATCGGTCTGCACCCAGCCGGGGTGAATCACGAACGCGATGACGCCGTCGCCGCGCGTGTCATTGGCGAGCGAGCGCGTCCCCATGTTGAGCGCCGTCTTGGACATGCGATAGGCGTAAGAGCCGCCCGAGCCGTTGTCATCGATGGAGCCCATCTGCGAGGTGACGTTCATGATGAGCTTGCCCTTGCTGCGCTTGACGTTTGGCAAGAGCGCCTCGGAGAGACGCAGCGGCGCGATGGTGTTGACCTCGAAGCCTTTGCGCGCGGTATCCCAGTCGATGGAACCGAGCGAGCCGGAGCGAGGATAGATCCCCGCGTTGTTGATCAAGGCGTCGATATCGAGGTTGGCGATCTCCTCGACGAACGCATCCACGCTCGCCGCATCCGCGATATCGAGCTGCATGATCCGCACGCGCTGCTCGCTGACTGCGGCGAGCGCCTGCAGCTCGCTCGCGCCATCTGGATCGCGCGCGGTGGCGATGATGTGCTTGCCATCTTCGGCGAGCTGCTTGACGAATTCGAGGCCGATGCCTCGGTTGGCGCCGGTGACGACATACTGGGTGTAGGATCTGACGCGAGCCATGGGTGCTCCTTCCCTTTGATAGAGAACGCGGTGATGAGTGGTGACACAGGGAGGTTAGGCACTCGCTTCACTGAAGCAAGCCGGGGGCGGGTATGCGCTTCACACACATCTGGAAATGACGTACAAGAGTCAGACCCTGACAATCGGACTTTGCCAAAGAGCAAGCGGCCAAGATGAGCGTCGAACAGAGCAACGTCATATTCTGCCCCCATTGTGGTGCGTCGAACGCTCCTGGCGCCTCTTCTTGCGATCGTTGCCAGGGGCAACTCCCGACGAGCTCCGGGCCAAAGATCACGCGCGAGGAAGAGCGCCCGAGCATCGACGACCTTATCAACGCAGGACAACAGGCGGGGCTGGTCGAGGAGACCGAGGTCAAGAAGACGCGTCAGGAGATCATGAAGCTGCGTGACGCGATGGCCGAGGATGTCACTGAAGAGCACCGGATGGTCTCGCCAGCGTCGAAGTCCGTCGAGCTGACCGCCGCCAGCGATGACTCTCACCACGAGCTGCCCGCCCCATCAGAGGCCGAGCGCATCCCCGATGACGCGCGCAGGTTGCGCTTTGGCTACAGCGAGGACAACGACATCGTCGTCCCGCGCAACACCATCTCGCGCCACCACGCCGTGCTCGCCTACTCGCCATCCACGGGCGACTACTACTTCAAGGATCTCAACTCCACCAACGGCATCTCTATCAATGGCCGCGACGTCTCCTGCGCCATCGCCAGGCCGGGAGATGTCCTCGGGTTGGGGAGCTACGCGTTCAAGCTCGACAAGGAGCTCACGCAGCGGCTGACCGAACACGCCATGGACGCGCGCCCCACGCAGGCGATGGAGGCGGTCGTTGGACCGAGCGGCCCGGAGATCGTGATCATCGGCCGCGATCCAGAAGCAGACATCATCCTCGACGCGCCTCAGATCTCTCGCCAGCACGTGCGCCTCACGCGCACCGAATATGGCTGGCTCGTCGAGG
>Ga0208061_100075_pt1 | contig 32913 bp, 20 predicted proteins | sample DeeseametaMP0555_FD_184209 | JGI IMG/M metagenome (GOLD analysis project Ga0208061, IMG submission 184209) | Marine microbial communities from the Deep Atlantic Ocean - MP0555 (SPAdes) | ecosystem: Environmental > Aquatic > Marine > Oceanic | place: South Atlantic Ocean | collected 2011-01-23 | reverse complement strand
GCATCCACGCTCGGGCGCCTTTTCTTTGCGCACATCGCCACCAAATCTCGTGCCGGGGTCGCGACGGCCGTAAACCACTCGGCGCTCTCGCGCTTCGAAACCAACTCCTCGACATCGGCACCTGGGTGAACTCTGGCAGTATACGAGCATCTGCCCCCATCCGTTGACCGGTCATGCCCCCTGACATAATCTCTGAGCGCTTCCTTCGACGCATAATATCAATACTCTCATCGGGTTCGCGCCAGCGATGCCGACCCGAGAGAACAGGAGTGCTCACCATGAGTAGAGTGATGAAGTTTATGGCGGCGGCCCTGGCGACCACGATGGTCGCCGTGCTCGCGTCGCCCCAGGATGCCGTGGCGAGGAGCCCTCGCGTCAATCAGATCCCCAATGACTTCGGCTGCGGGACCTGTCACGACGCCTTTCCTCCCATCAACAACCCGTTTGGCATCGACGCCTGGGAGACCTTCAGCCCGAACCTTCAAACAGACGCCGGTGGTGTGGTCGATTGGGGCGTGCTCTCACAGCAGGACTCGGATGGTGACGGGCTTACCAATGGCGAGGAATTGGGTGATCCGATGGGGACCTGGAGCGCAGGAGATCCCGATCCTGCCGGTCCCACGACCAACCCCGCGATCTATACGGCAAACTGCGGCAACGATCTTCGCGATGCGTCGAATAACGAGGACTGCGATGGCACAGATCTGAATGGCGAGACGTGCCAGTCTCAGGGCTTCTCTGGCGGGACGCTCTCTTGCTCGGCGAGCTGCACCTTCGACACCAGCGCCTGCATGGACGCCTGCGGCAATGGCCAGATCGACGCCGGTGAGGATTGTGATGGCAACAACCTGAACAATGGCACTTGCCAGACCGAGGGCTTTGACGGCGGCGCGCTTTCTTGTGACGCCAACTGCCAGTATGTGACCGCCGCCTGTACGACCTGCGGCGATGGTCAGATCGACGCTGGCGAGGAGTGTGACGGCACAGCGCTTGGCGGTGAAACCTGCCAGTCGCAGTCCTTCGATGGCGGGATGCTCGCGTGTTCGGCCAACTGCACCTTCGACACGGCCATGTGCACCTCCTGTGGAGACGGCATGGTGGGAGGAAGCGAGGAGTGTGACGGCAATGATCTCGACGGCGAGACCTGCGCCTCCAGAGGTTTCCTCGGAGGAAACCTCTCCTGTACGCCGAATACCTGCCTCTTTGACACCTCCGGTTGTATGAACAACCCCAACGTCACCTGCGGCGATGATATGCGCGAGGGGATGGAGGTTTGCGATGGCGCCGATCTCGATGGTCAGACGTGTCAATCGCAAGGGTTCATGAGCGGCGTGTTGGGCTGTGGCCAAAACTGCGATGGGTTCGACACGTCCGGCTGCGCGAGCTGTGGTGATGGGGTCATCGGTGGCGATGAGGAGTGTGATGGCGCAGCGCTTGGCGGCGCGACCTGCCTGTCCGAAGGTTTCGACGGCGGCATGATCACGTGCAAGTCCGATTGCACGCTCGACACGTCTTCTTGCAGGGCGTGCGGCAACATGGTCCGGGAGGTCGACGAGGAGTGTGACTTCACCGACTTTGGCGGTGAGACCTGTGAATCTCAGGGGTTTGGCAGCGGGATGCTGCTCTGCTCGGGGATGTGCACCATCGACACGCGCAACTGCGACTCCTGTGGGAACGGCGTCCTCGACGCTGGCGAGGCATGTGATGGGATGGACTTCGGCGCGAGCACGTGCCAGACAGAGGGCTTCGATGAGGGGATGCTCGGCTGCAACACCGACTGCACCATCGACGCGAGCACCTGCATGAACGTCGAGCAGCCGATGGACATGGGGATGATGCCAGAGGACATGGGCGTCGAGCCTGATATGGGCACGCCTCCTGAAGAAGACATGGCGATGACGCCCGAGGAAGATATGGGCGCAGCTCCAGAGGATATGGGCGTTGTCGCGCAGGAGGATATGGGCGCTGCGCCCGTCGACATGTCAAACGGCGATGGCGGCGGCGGTGATGATGACGGGGAAGGGTGCGCGTGCGCCTCGACCTCTTCGCCAGAGAAGACGCCAGCCGGTGCTCCGTTCGCGATGCTCCTCGGGGCGCTCTTGCTCGGATGGCGTCGCCGACGCGCTCGCGCTTGAGCCGATCGTTGGAGTGATGGTACTCCATCTGGTGCAAACGTACTCCACGCCGCGTGTCGATGTTCGGCATGTGGCGTGGCAACGCATAAAGCACCGGAAGGAGTAGACGTGAATAAGGGTCCCATCGAGCAGCGGCTCGAGGATGTCTGGATGCCTCATCTGATCGCAGCGTGGCGAAGGATGACAGGCAAGAGCGGCGCGGCGACCTCGTTGAGTTCGAGAGAACTCGATGAGGTCGCCGCGTCTGTGTATGAGCTCTCGCGCGGTCTGGTCGGCGACCGGGAGTTGATCGGCTCCTCTTACCTCGAGGACCCTGGCAAGCTGGGGGCCTACCTCCTCTATTTTTGGCCCGTATCATACGCGCAGGGGAGGCGCGTGTTGGCGGAGGTGCCGAGGACATTCTCGGGGCGTTGCCTCGATGTGGGCGGCGGTCCTGGTCCGATGAGCATGGCCGCCATCGACGCGGGTTGTGAGCAGGCGCACTTGCTCGAGCGCTCGCTCGGAGCGATCACGGCGGCGCAGGGGCTCGCGCGGGGCGCAGGGGTTCGCCTGACGACCGAGCGCGCGGACTTGCAGCGTCACGAGCCCGTCGAACATGGCCAGCACGAGCTCGTCATCGCGGGCCACTCGATCGGTGAGTTATTCTCGAGGGACGAGGACAGGATCTCGAGGCGCGCGCAGCTCTGTGAGGGGTGGCTTGGAAGCCTGGCTGAAGATGGCGTGTTGGTATTGATCGAGCCGGCGTTGCGAGAGACCTCCCGCGAGCTGCTCGAGGTGCGCGATCTGCTCGTCGAGCGGGGCCACAGGATCCTCGCGCCGTGTCTCTTCGAGGGGCCCTGTCCCGCGCTCGAGCGCGAGCGTGACTGGTGTCACAGCGAGCGCTCATGGGAGCCACCCGAGGTCGTGAGCAAGATCATGCGCGCCGCGGGGTTGCGCAAGGAGTCGCTCAAGATGAGTTACCTGATCGTGACCTCGGACAGTGTGGCGGCTGATGTCGATCGCTCTCCAGAGCTGTTTCGTATTGTCTCTGAGAGCTTACACAGCAAGGGGCGCTTTCACTTTATCGGCTGTGGTACCGGGGGGCGCCACGGTTTGACGATGCTCAAGCGCTACAAGGGTAAGGCGCTCAAGACCTTCAAGAGGCTCGAGCGCGGCGACATCGCGCGGCTGACGGAGCTGGAGGAGAAGGGGGACGGTCTCCACCTGAAGGGGGAGAGCGAGGTCACCAAAGTGATCGCTGTGGGAGAACCTCCGAAGGTGAAGTAAGGTGTTGATATCTTTCTTAAAGATTTGACTTGTTTCCATGCCTGAGGCTTGCGGTTTAAGGAAGGGGATTTTATGATGAGAAGAGATGGCGCAGCTTTCGAGCGCGCTTAAAACATCTCTTTTCAGTCTCAAACGGGGTGGGGTAACAGGTGTTTGGTTGGTATAATCAAACACAATTGGTGTAATGTACCCAACACGAGCCGACCCGTGCAGACAGGTGGAAGTGTCGTGAAGCAAGACGAAAACGATAAAAAACTCAAGCTCTTCTCCAAGGACGAGCCCGCGGCACAGGACGTCGAGGAGGTCTCGTCAGGAGATTCGACGCCAGAAGAGAGCAACCCGAGCACAGACGCAGGGGAGGTCTCTGGCTCTCTGGATCGCAACGTGGGGCGCACGTTCGGAGGTCGCTACAAGGTCGAGTCAAAGATCGGGCGAGGAGGGATGGGTCACGTCTACCTCGCCGAGCAGATCGGGCTTGGCCGCAAGGTCGTCGTCAAGTTGCTGGCGCATGATCCTCAGGCAGACTCGGGGAACTCCGCCGAGCGCTTCGTGCGCGAGGCGCAGACGCTCTCCAAGCTCAACCACCCGAATATCGTCGGGGTGCACGACTTCGGGCGAGATTCCGAGGAGAGCTACATCATCATGGAGTATGTCGATGGTTATCGCCTCGACACGCTCATCAAGCGCAGCGGTCATATCGAGCTGGACACGTTCATCGTGATCGCGCGCCAGATGCTCGACGCGGTCGGCGAAGCTCACGAACAGGGCATCATCCACCGCGACCTGAAGCCATCGAACATCATGCTCACGACCCGCAAGGGGATGCCTTACTACGTGAAGGTGCTCGACTTCGGGTTGGCCAAGTTGCTCGAGGATGACAGCGAACTCACCGGAAAGCACAGCCTCGTGGGGTCGCTCTCCTACCTGGCGCCAGAGCAGATCCTCGGGGAGCCCACCGATCAGCGCGTCGACGTCTACGCGCTCGGCGTGCTCTTTTACTACATGTTGGCAGGTCGCAAGCCCTTCCTCGGGCGCGACACGCGCGTGCTCTACCAACACATCCACGAGGACGCCGAGCCGCTCGGAGATGTGTTGCCAGCAGGGCATGGGGTCCCGAACGAGCTCATCAACCTGATCCACCTTTGCCTCGCCAAGGACTCGGCCCACAGGCCCGCGGACGCGAACGAGCTGCTGATCATGTTGCTCGAGATCTTTGATCCCTCCTTCCTGAACTCGATGCAGAACCCTGCCGAGTTTAGCGGGCAGTCGTTTAGCGGAATTCATCGCGTTGCCCTGCGAGAGCAAAGCGAGGCATCGAATGATTCGCGTAACATCATCCGCGCGGCGCACTCGACCGGCCAGGTTGCGGGGCCACTGGAGGGGAGCTCTCCATCCTTCTCTTCCCCTTCGTTCTCCTCGCCGTCGCTCTCTTCACCGAGCAATCGCGCGTTGGTGATCGAGGACGACTCCATCGATGAAGACTCGCTCCCGCTGCTCGAGGTCAACGTCGCCGAGGAGCGCAGCAATGGATCGGTCGCCAAGATCGCCATCGGCGCGATCCTCTTTGTCGTGCTCGGCGCCGCAGGCGCGGTCGCGATTTCGAGCATGAACAACGGCGCCACTCCCGAGAACGTCGCTGGCGAGGCCAACAACAAGCTCGCCGACGCCACGGATGCCAACAGCACCAGCGAGGCCAAGCCCGCGACAGAGACCGCTGCTGTCGCGAAAGAGGAGCCCGCAGAGACCGCTCCCGCGGCGGTCGAGGTGGCCAAATACAAGATCGCCACCTCGCCCGTCTCCGCGACGGTCACGCTCGATGGAAAGGAGATCGGATCGACCCCTGTCGACCTCGAGCTCGAGCCCGGCAGTCACAAGATCATCCTCAGCGCCGATGGGTACGACGAGCTCGAGCGCGAAATCACCGCTCAGGCTGGACAGGACAAGGAGCTCGCGCTCGCCATGATCGCTGCGCCTGCTGCAAAGGACCCCGCGCCAAGGCGCAGGCCCGTGAAGAAGCGCCCGGTCGCCAAAAAGACCGAGAAGGACTCTCCTGCCAAAAAAGAGGTCGCGAGCAAGACCGAAGAGGAGAAGCCAAAGGCCGTGGAGAAGAAGCCCGAGGCGGTCAAGTCCTACGATGACGGTGTTCAGCTACTCGACGATGGCTCCAAGTCGAAGAAGAAAAAGGGTGGAGAGTACGAATTGCTCGATATCCAGTGATGCCCGCACGTCGCGGCCGCGCCTGAAAGGCTTGACGCGAGGAGGCAAACGACCGAAAGTAGGTCGTATCACGACCCAAAAAACCCCAGCGGGGGAAGCTCTCGAGCTCACGCGCTTATCGCGACCAAAACTCGAATCGCGTGATCCGAGCACCGATGGCCCGAGAGCTCCAAGGACTCAATCTCCACAGACGATGAAACTTAGAATGCCTGAACACGAAAATGCCGGAGCGCCGCGCGCCGCCGCTATCTTACTGGCCGCAGCGACCGCGATCGCCTTCGGGTCCACCGGGTGTCTGCCTCTCCCCAACGAGTGCGAGCCAGGAGAGAGCCAGTCATGCCGTGAAACGTATGGCGCGACCTCCTACTGCGCTGAAGACGGGATCTGCGACACCTACACGACCTCAGAGTACCTCGCCGAGCCATGCAACCTCGAGACGTTCGGACCTGTCTTCGAAGAGGGGACCTACAACGTCGGCGTGATCCTCGCCCTCAACCGCCAGGCGGACTATTACGGCTTGATCGAGCCGATGGCCAAGGCGATGAAGCTCGCGGTCAATGACGTCAACCGCGGCAACGGAATCAATGGCACCCGCATGGGGCTGATTTTCTGTAACACCGATGGCGAGAACGAGAAGGCGCAAGAGGCCGCGAATCACCTCGCGAGCGTCGGTGTTCAGGCAGTCCTCGGGCCAGACTTCTCGGGTTATACGCTCGAGATCGTCCCTGGCACGCTGATCCCCAACGGGATGCTCGCGATCTCGCCGTCGGCTACCGCGCCTGCGATCTCGGGGCTCGACGATGACTCGCTGATGTGGCGCACCGTGGCCAGTGATAAAATCCAGGCGACCGTGCTCGCGGATCTCATCGAGTATGTCAACGACGACGTCATCGCCGCGCAAGGGGACACACCACGCATCGCCATGATGGTGCGCGAGGACGATCCTTACGCCGATGGCTTGAGCCTGGGCACCATCGAGGGGCTCCCTTCGAGCATCGTGGGGAATGAGGACACCTTCAAGACGTTCATCTATCCCAACGCCGCAGTCGGCATGAACGACTACACCCAGGCATCCCTCGACGTCGCCGAGTACAAGCCGGACATCGTCCTGCTGTGGGGGCTCACCGAGGTCTGGGATATTATCGAGGTGCTCGATGGCTTGCTCGAGGAAGACGCCGGGTTGACCGACACCATTTACATCACCGCCGATGGCGGCAAGGACACCGTCAAAGCTGACGAGGTCGGCTCGACCCGGACAGGTCTCTCGGGACGTGTCTGGGGGACCGCGCCTCGCTCCCTCAGCGCCGACGAGTACCAGCCCTACAAGGCGTTCAAGGTGCGCTGGTCGAGCGAGCACTCGACGGATGCGGATACGCACCCCTTCATCACCAACGCTTACGACGCGGTTTACCTGCTCGCGTTCTCCATCGCCGCGAGCGGCTCCTCGTACCCCACGGGCGCACAACTCGCCGAGGGGATGAAGAAGCTCACCGATCCTGGCGGGACGCCCATCGTAGCAAACCAGCAGGACTTCCCCGCTGGAGTCACCGCGTTGACCAACGGCAACACGATCGACTTCTCCGGGGCTTCCGGCCCGCTCGAGTTCGATGATAATGGCGACCCTGTCAGCACGACCATCTCGCTCTGGTGCTTGAGCTGTGACAAGATCATCGAGCAAGGTGACTTGCTCAAAGCTGGCTCGTCCGACTTCCAGCCGCAAGATTGCGACTACATGCCATCGGGAGGGATGCAATGAAACAGCTCGCTCAGAAAACATCGCTCTGCGCGCTCCTGTTTTGCGCCTCCTTCACGCTCGGCACGCTCGCGCCTGAGACCTCATTCGCGCAGGGTGAGGGGAGCGAGGACGCCAAGGAAGCCGAGTTCAAGGCTCGCCTCTCCAAGGGCAACGAGTATTACAAGGATGGCGATCTCGAGAAGGCGCTCGTGGAGTTCGAGGCGGCATACGCGCTCAAACCCAACCCGAAGCTTCTCTTCAACATCGGCTTGATCTACGAACGCCTCGGAAACCTCAAGAAAGCCGTCGATCATTACGATCGCTTCGTCGTCGCGCCTGATGTCCCGCTCGAATTGCGCGGCAAGGCGAGCGAGCGGCTGACTGTGCTGCGTCCCATCGTCGAGGCGCAAGACGCCAAGGCAGCGGAGGAGGCGCGCAAGAACGCCGAGGCCGCCAAAAAAGCCGATGAGATCGAGGTCGCAGATATCGACCCCGAAGAAGGCAAGAAGGATGGCGAGGGGACCGAGAAGAAGGTCACCACGACCGATCCTGAGAAACCCGAGTCCGATGGCCCTGGCGCTGGACCTGTGATCGGCCTGACGATGCTCGGGTTGGGAGTCGCCGCTGGCGCCACAGGTGGTGTCATGCTCGCCACGCTCGATGACGAGATGGCCTTCGTTCAGGAGTCCACGCCAGACGCACGTCGCGACGCGCGTGAGCGTCGCAGCCGCAACGCTACCATTGGCATCGGACTCGCCGCTGGCGGTGGCGCGCTCGCTGTGACCGGCGCGACCATCTGGCTTGTCTCGCGCAAGAAAGGCAGCGAAGGCGCTGAAAAGAGCGCTGTGCTCGTCCCCGTGATCGGCCCGAACGGGCAAATGGGGCTAGGGTTCTCGCGACGGTTCTGAAGTCAGCGCGATAGCCTGGCAAAGGACGCAGAGAAGAGAAGAGGCCGCTTGTTTTCACAAGCGGCCTCTCTTCGTTCTGGTTCGACGCATACATGAAGAGGACGTTCAGCGCTCCTCGCCATACTGCTTGATGAAGGCGTCGAGTTGATCGCGCGCCACATCATCGCGGAGCTGCTCCGGTGGGTGCTTCATCGTGTAAGCGCTCGCGGCGAGCAACGGACCGCCGATGCCACGCTCGAGCGCGATCTTGGCGCAGCGGATGCCGTCGATGGCGACGCCCGCCGAGTTTGGCGAGTCCTCCACGCTGAGCCTCGCTTCGAGGTGCATGGGGACCTCGCCAAAGCCCGCGTATTCGATGCGCAGGAAGCAGACCTTGTTGTCCTTTTGCCACGGCACATAGTCCGATGGACCGATGTGGATGTTCTCGTCTTCGAGGCGCGCGTCGAGCTGTGATTGCACCGACTCGGTCTTGGAGACCTTCTTGGTCTTGAGGCGCTTGCTCTCGAGCATGTTCAGGAAGTCGGTGTTGCCGCCCGTGTTGAGCTGGTAGGTGCGCTCCACGCGTACGCCGCGATCATTCATCAACCTCGAGAGGACGCGGTGCATGATCGTGGCGCCGAACTGGCTCTTGATGTCATCGCCCACGATCGGGAGGCCCTTCTCGCGAAACGCCTGCGCGAACTCGGGGTTCGACGCGATAAAGACGGGCACGCAGTTGACCATGCCCACGCCTGCCTTGAGGCAGGCGAGCGCGTAGGCCTTGACGGCCTCCTCGCTCCCCACCGGGAGGTAGCACACGAGCACCTCGGCGCCGCTCTCCTCGAGCGCGGCGGCGATGTCCACAGATTCTTGCTCCGCGACGCGGAACGCTTGCGCGTCCGGGTACTCCGCCATGTGCGCGGCGACGCCGTCGAGGACAGGTCCCATCTGAACGGTCACGCCCCAATCGGGGAGCTCGCGCTGGAAGACCGTGGTGCAGTTTGGCTCGGCGAAGATCGCCTCGTGGAGAGGCTTGCCGACCTTACGCGCGTCGATATCGAAGGCCACGACGGGCTCGATATCGCAAGGGCCATAAGGTCCGATCTGTGGGTGCATCAGCCCCGCGGTCTCTTCGAGGTTGCGTCCCTCGTAGAATGCGATGCCTTGCAGCAGCGAGCTCGCGCAGTTGCCCACGCCAGCGATGGCGAGTTTGACCTTCTGGGTCATGAGATCCTTCTCCTCGGAGCGGCCAGGTGACTCGTGGTGCAAGCCTGCTCCTCTCGGCGCGATTCAATTTTGAGGGGTGCGACCTTGTGCCTATCACACGATCCTCGACCATCCATTCTCGAACGCGCCTTATTTTGTCCATGGGTGGAGTAAACTTTGACCACCCTCTAATCCACCCGCACTGTTTGTGCAATTTCAGGGCCAGGTTTGGCGATGCTCCCGTTTTCTTCGTCGTGCGTGTGGACTTGACCTCTTGTATGAGTGAGACCCAGGATAAGGCGCGATCAGATCGAGCATCACGGGACGCGAGCAATGAGGCGAAGGAATGTCCGAGAGAAGCAGGCGCTCGAAGCGCGCGAGAGCATGGCGCGGAGGCTTGAAGCAGGTCAGGAAGGGCGCGAGGAATATGCTCGATATCCTGCGTCACGGACGCATCGGCGCCCCTTACCACGCCTCCTACGATGTTATGAGGCGCGCCGAGAACCACACGCTGCGCCGTTATCTCCCATCCTCCCCAGACGCCGCCACGCGCGAGCGCGAGCCCGTCTTGCTCGTGCCTCCCTTGATGGTCACCTCCGAGGTCTATGATATCTCGCCGGAGCTGAGCGCGGTCACCTTCCTCGAGGAGCATGAGCTGGACGTTTGGGTCGTCGACTTCGGCGCGCCCGAGCGCATGGAAGGCGGCATGGAGCGTGATCTCGATGATCACATCCTCGCGGTCGCCGACTCCATCGCGTTTATCCGCGAGCAGACTGGCCGCGATGTGCATATGCTCGGTTATTCGCAGGGGGGCTTGTTCGCCTACCAGGCTGCCGCCTATGTGCGCTCCGAGGGGCTCGCGAGCATCGTGACCTTCGGGAGCCCCGTCGATATGCGGCGCTCGTTTCCTATCCCCATCCGCGACGATCTCGCGGGCAGGATTCTCAACGTGGCTGGCAGCGCGCTCTCCGGGCCGCTCGAGTCGATCGAGGGGTTGCCCGGCGCGCTCACATCGCGCGGCTTCAAGCTTCTCAGCGCGGGGAAGGAGATCAAGCAAATTATCGGCTTTCTGGGAGTGCTGCACGATCGCGACGCGCTCGAACAGCGCGAGCCCAAGCGCAAGTTTCTCAATGGCGAGGGCTTTGTCGCATGGCCCGGGCCAGCGTTTCGCCAGTTTATGGACGAGGTGATCACGCACAATCGCCTCGCCAGAGGAGGGCTCGTGGTCGCGGGTCGCCCGGTATCACTGGCCGACATTCATTGCCCGATCCTCTACTTCGTCGGCAGCAGGGATAACCTGGCGAGGCCACCTGCGGTTCGCTCGCTGCGAAACTGGGCGACGAGCGCGCCGCTCTACGAGCGCGAGATTCAGGCCGGGCACTTTGGCCTCGTCGTCGGGAGCAAGGCGATGAATGTGGTTTGGCCGACCGTCATCGACTGGATCGAGTGGGTGCACGATGGCGCCCTCGATGACTTCGTGCCGAGCATCGAAGACGAGGCGCCGCCCGAGCGAGAGAGCAACATCGGGCCTCTCTACGAGCTCGCCGCCGAGCTCGTCGACGAGGTCTGGGAGCGCCTGGGAGAGGCTTCGGTCGATATGGCTGATCTTATCGACACGATCCGCTGGCAGATCCCACGGCTCGCGCAGATCCTCGAGATCACGCCGCAGACTCGAATCAGCGTATCGCGCTTGCTCAGAGAGCAGGCCGGCGCGATCGGCGAGAGGCCTTTCCTGCTGTGGAGAGGGCGCGCGTTTACATACGAACAGGCCAACGAGGAGGTCGATCGCATCGCGCTCGCCATGCTCGACGCTGGCGTTCGCCCCGGCGATGAAGTCGGGGTTCTTATCCATGACTCGCCATCACTGCTCACGGTTTCGGTCGCGCTAAACCGTATGGGCGCCGTGAGCGTGCTCTATGATCCTTCGAAGGGAGAAGAGCGGCTCGCGCGTATGCTCCTCAACCACGCCTCGGATGTGGTGATCGCGGACGCTGCTGGCCAGGAACTGCTCGATAAGGCATCAGCTCGAGTCGAAGTGGAGTTCCAGGAGGTGCTCGCGCTGGAATCACTCGAAGGGAAGGGGAGTGATACTGTCGAGCAAGACAGGGACGTCGAGCTCGACGCGGGGTTGGCGAAACAGCTCGGGATGATCCTCTTTACTGACGATGACAGCGCGCTGCCGGTCAAGATCACCAACCGCCGCTGGAGCGTCGCCGCGCTCGGCGCGGCGGCGGGCGCGAGGTTGACTTCATCAGATACGGTGCATTGCCCGATCGCCTGCTCGAGCGCCACGGGGATGCTGGTCGCCTGTGGGGGCGCGCTCGCTGGAGGCGCGAGGTTGGCGATCTCGACCCCGACGTCAGCGTCCGGCTTGCTCGAAGAAGTACGTCGCTATGGCGCGAGCGTGTTGTTTTATGATCGGGCGTTGCTCGCGCTGCTGCTCTCGTCGCTCGGCGGCGAGGGCGAGGGCACCAGGAAGTTGCCGCTGCGTGCGATCGTCGGCATGGGAGTGCGTGAGGAGGAGTGGTTCGCGCTCAAACACCACTTGCCGCACGTGGATATCCTCGAGTTCTTCGCGCAGCCCGAGGGGCCTGTCTGCCTGGCGACCCTGACCCAGGACGCGCCAGGTTCGATGGGGCGCGTGTTGCCAGGGATCGAGGGAGTCGAGGTCGTGGCGTTCGATCTCGAAGAGGGCGCCATCACGCGCGATTCCAGAGGGTGGGCGAGGAGCGCCGATCCTGACGAGGTTGGCCTTCTGATAGGACGCATCGAGCAGGATCATCCGCTCTTCCATTACGATGGTTACATGGATGATCAGGAGACCACCGCGAGAAAGCTCGTGGGAGTGTTTACCTCGGGAGATATGTATTTTGACACGGGCGTGCTCGTGCGTCGCGATGGCGCGGGCTCTTTCTGGTATGAAGGTCGTGTCGAATCGTGACGAGCGCGGTGCGTTGCTTTTGCTTTTTCAAGAACAGGGTAGGTGGATGATGCATCAGAGGCAGATGGTTGTTTGGGTGGTGCTCGCGAGCGCGGCGCTGTTGTGTCTCGCTGCGTGCGAGCCAAAGAAACCAGCAGGGGGAAAAGCCGCCGGTGGAGTGACCCAGACGCAGGGGGCAAGCAGCACCTCGGCGGCCTCCAACACCGCAGCGCAGGCCGATGCCCAGGATGGCATGTTGAAGGAGACGCTCGCGCTGCTCGAGAAGGGCGAGGGGCTCAAGGAGGCGCATTACGAGGCGCTGATGCTCGACCTCGCGAACTGCGCGATCGATGAAAAGGGGTTCCTCGATCAAAAGTGTCCAGAGCTCGAACGGCTCACTGAGGTGCGAAAGCGTCGCAACCGCCACATCAAGAATATGACCGCGATGTGGAGCAGGATCGGGCAAAAACATCTCGATCATCCCTCGCCGTCTGTTCGTCTGTACGCGGTGCAGAAGCTCGGCAGCCTGTTTACGGTCAACGAGGCCGGGCAAAAGATCTTGCTCACCGCGGCCGCCAAGGAAACCTCTGCGCCCGTGCTCATCACGATGATTCGCACGAGCCGCAACGCGATGGGCAAGCACCCCGCGCTCGCACAGTTCGTCCTCGAGCAGTCCAGGCACGCCGATAAGGAGGTTCGCCGCGAGGCGCTGCTCGCGCTCGTTTCGCCCTGGGCGATGGGGACAGCGGATACGCTCGAGCGCGCCATGGAGATGATTCGCACCGACCCCGAGATGGAGCTTCGAAAGCTCGGGTGTGCAGGCATCGGCGCGCGCGCTGATGATCGCGCGATCCCCATGCTCGAGGAGTACACCGCCTGGCCAGCCAAGGAGAAGGAACTCTACGACGAGTGTTTTCGCGGACTCGTCGAGATGTGGGCCGCGCGCGTCGTGCACAAGGTCCCCAGTCAGGCTGCCTACGAGCTGACGTTAAAGCGCCTCGAGGAGAAGCCTCGCTCTCAAAAGCATCCCTCCTGGAAGAGCATCGCCTCGCTCGGGATCGGTGGCAGAGAGCAGTTCATCGAGCGCGCGCCCTGGTACGACGCCAAGCGCGTGAACGCCTTGCTCGTCGATATCATCGCGGACACCGATTATCACTGGCTCGGCAGGAGAAGCGCCATCGACGCGTACGCGCTGGCTGGCGCCTCGAGCGCGCAGATGCAAGCGTTGCTCGACAAACACTTCGACGGTGGGCTCGTCAAGAAGGACACCGATCAATACGACCGCTTCCTCTCACGCCAGCTCGAGAAGAGGCTCGAAGAGACCAAACGTTACGAGCAGCAACAAAAGGAGCTGGAGGCGACAAAAAAGACCGAGGACGCGACAAAACCCACAGCAGAGAAGAAGTAAATGGCCTCTATCGATAAGATTTTCGGTGATGTGCGTTCGATCCTCGAGGAGCGGCCTTCTCGAGAGGGTTGGGAGGCGCTCTGTGGACACCTCGATCTGTGCATCGATGATGCGCTCGAGCAAGAGGTCGTGCCTTATTGCCTCGATAAGTTAAAGCGCTGGCCTTCCGAGCTGCGCGCGACGCCAAAGGAGTGGTGCATCGCTGCTGTGACCGAGGGGGAGCGCTCCGCGAAGTTCGAGGTCGCCACCACGTTGCGTTTTTACTGCGGCTCCACGGCGGCGTCCTGGGCCCTGAAGGGCGCCGACGGCGGCGACAAGGTCGCGCGCTTTCTGGGGGATTATCAGAACATCGACCGCGTCGAGCTCAAGGGGCATCCCCTCGGTCCTCAGGGCGCGCGTCAGTTGTTCCTCTCTCCTGACCTCGAGCGCGTGACACATCTGGATATGCGCTACACGCAGCTCGGTGATGAGGGCGCCAGACAACTCGCGGCGTGTCCACACCTTGGCGCGGTGAAGACGTTGCGATTGCGTCGCGCCAAGATCAAATCGAAAGGGGGCGCCGCGCTCGTCGACGCGAAATCACTGTCGAACCTCGACCGCTTCGGCGCGGGCTACAACAAGCTCGGCAAGGGCAACTGGAAGAAGATCGGCCAGAGTGATTTGCTGGCCGAGGACATCTCTTACCTCGATATGGGCTACAACAACGCGGGGCAGGGCGCTCTCGATGCGGTTCTCACGCCGAGCCGCACCGCGTCCCTGCGCTTCCTCAATATCCGCAACTGCGAGATCGACTACAACGACTTCATCCGCTTTATGGGCGCCAGTGATTTCTCCAACCTGGAGCGCATGAATCAGTGGAGCGGGTGGGGGGATTGTCCCAAGGCTTCGGTGATGCTCGAGCACCTGCGTTTACCAAGGCTCGAGTATCTTTACCTGAGCCGGCCCGTGCTCGACGTCGACGGCCTGGACGATCTCGAGGCGCTCGCTGAAGCCATGCGCGAACACAACCCGGCCTTTGTGGGGTTTGTCATCCACAAGGAGTTTAGCAAGGAGCCGCTCAACCTGTTCTGGGAGCAGGATTGAGGCCATGGTTTTCTATGGCGAGCCACCGGCGGTGGCCCGCGAAAAAGAGGCCGCAGAAAAATTGCGAGCGCTGGGTGGATAAGACTCCCAGCGCTCGCAATTTTTCTGCGGCCTCTTTTTCGCTCGGCGGCGCGCGTCGCGCTCGCGCCGAAAAGCAGGTCGAGCTGATGTCAGGATTGCCAGCCGCGCAGGAGCGCGGTGCAGATGGCGGTGAACTCTTCCTCGAAGTCCACGCGAAACATCGCCAGGTCGATCGCCTTGAGCGCCTTGGCCGCTGCGGGCGCCGGGTTGGCCTGTTGGTACACGCCCAACATGATGGCGTTCGTGCGCAGCAAGAATCGGAATCCATCGCCCGGTTCGTTCAACTGCGCGACCTTTTTCTCGATCAGCTCGCCGATGGGCAAGATCTCGTCGCGCAACCTTCGCTTGTAGGCGATGGCGACCTCGGTCGAGATGTTGGCCTCGATGGTCGAGTGCAGGATCGTGTAGAGCGATGTCAGCAGCGGGCGTTCCGTGAAGGTCTTGGCCAGCAGCTCGACCACGTCCTCGATCGGGGCAGGGGTCGGGAGCGCCTCGAGGTCTGCGATCCAGGCGCCAAGCCAGTCGCCGAGGATATCCCCCATCGCCTGCATGAAGAGCTCTTCCTTGGTCTGGAAGTAAAGGTAGAGCGTCCCCTTTGCCACGCCCGCCTCCTTGGCGATGCGCGACATCGTGACCGAGTCGTAATCCTGTGCTTCTTCCAGCAGCGAGAGCGCTGCCTCGATGATTTCATTGCGTCGAGCTTGCTTGGCTTGCTCGTCCATCGCTCGTTGTTTCTTTCCCACGGCCAGGGAACCTCGTCAGCTAGGGCCACCGTGACTCAGTCACGGTAACCCGCCGCTTGCAGGTTAAACAAGTGCGCATACTTCCCGTCGAGGTCCATCAGGTCGTGGTGCGTGCCGTACTCGAGGATCTTACCGTCAGCCAACACCGCGATCTTGTCTGCCATACGCACGGTCGAGAAGCGGTGCGAGATCAGGATCGCGATCTGCTCGTCGGTCAATTCTCGCACGCGATCAAAGACCTGCGCTTCGGCCTCGGCGTCCATCGCCGCGGTGGGTTCATCGAAGACCAGGATATCCGCGTTCTTTCGCATGAACGCCCTGGCGAGCGCGATCTTTTGCCACTGCCCGCCAGAGAGCTCCCTACCATCCTTGAACCAGCGGCCGAGCTGCGTCTCGTAGCCATTGTCCATCTCTTCGATGAACTCCGACGCCATCCCCTGACGCGCGGCGTCCTCCCAACGATCATGTTCTTCGAAGGCGTCGATATCACCCACGCCGATGTTCTCTCCGACGGTGAACTGATACCGGACGAAGTCCTGGAAGATGACGCCGATGCGTTGCTGGAGCTTGTGGATGTCCCACTCGTCGAGCGGCAGCCCATCGAGCACGATGCGTCCCTTGCTCGGCACGTACAACCTCGAGAGGAGCTTGATCAGCGTCGTCTTGCCCGAGCCATTCTCACCGACCAAGGCGAGCTTCTCGCCGGGCGCGAGGTGCAAGTCCACGCCTTCGAGCGCCCATCCCTTTTGACCGGGGTACTGGAACCAGACGTTCTCGAAGCGCAGGCCATCCTCTGGTTCGGGGCCAACGACGCCAGCGCCATCAGTCGATGGTGTGGGCTCCTCGAGGAGCTCGTAGAGCGTCGATAGGTAGAGGTTGTCCTCGTACATGCCTCCCACAGAGTTCAAGCTCGCGGACACCGCCGACTGCCCCTGACGGAACAGCGCCAGGTACATCGTCATCTCGCCGAGCGTGATCAGCGCCTGCGTCGTGTCATAGACGACCCACGCGTAGGCCCCATAAAAAGCCACCGTCGAGAGCAACCCGAGCAAGTAACCCCAGATCCCGCGCCGCAACGTCAGGTTGCGATCCTCGGCGTAGAGCAGTCGAAAGATATCGCGATAACGCTCGAGCAGCATATCACCGAGGCCAAAGAGCTTGACCTCCTTGGCGTAATCCTCCCTGGCGAGCACGGTCTCGATGTACATTTGCTTGCGTGACTCGGGAGAGCGCCAGCGAAACAGGCGAAACGCCTCTCCGCTAAACTTTGCCTCGACGAGGAACGCGGGCAAACCTGCGACGAACAGGACGAGCACCGCCCATGGCGAGAACTGCCAGAGCAGGATGCCCGCGGTGACGAGCCCGATGGCGTTTTGCCCGAGCTGGAAGGTTCGCCTGACAAGACTCAGTGGCCTCGAAGACGCCTCGCGCCTCGCGCGCGTGAGCTTGTCATAGAACTCCGAGTCCTCGAACTGCTCGAGGTTGAGCGTGAGCGCCTTCTCGAGAATCATCGTGTTGACGCGGTGCCCGAGCTGCTGCCTGAGCAGGGACTGCACCATCGTCAGGCCGCGTTGCACCGCGGCCAGAAATGCGACCAGTCCCGCCTCGAGCGCGACCCAGGTGAACGCCAGCATCTGCGCATCGCGCGTCCCTGTCTCTGCCGCGGCGAGGACCTGATCGACGATCAGCTTCCCGACGTAGGCGAGGCTCGCGGGCATCAAACCTGCGACGAGCGTCAGGATGCCAAAGAGCAATGTGAGCGTGCGGTTGGTGGTCCAGACGAGCTCGATGGCTCGCCAACTGTATTGGAAAATGCCCAGGTACTTCTCGCGAAATGGGATCGCTTCATCCTGGTCACTCTGTCGTCTCTTTCGCCCCACGGGTGGGTGTCCTGCCATGGCTCTCCTTGTCGGTTATTCGCTTTGCGCCGAGCGTCGTCGCGTTGCTCGCTCGCCCGGCGGATGGTTGTCGCTCTTCGCGTGTTTGCCTTGTTTTATCGCACCCCGAGGCGCTTCGGACAGTGTGACAAACGCGCGCTCGGTGTTGTTTCTATGCGTCTGCATATAAATAAACTGCTCCCGAGGCTCCGAGAGGCAAGAAATAAATATGCGTGCGCATGTTTGTGGTGTTCTGGCGAGGATCCGATCTATTGCATCCGTTTCTCGAGCCACTCCAGGCGTCGACGTGATCCCAGCTTCTGATAGATGCTCCGCGCTTGCTTGAGGGCACGATCGCGCATCTCCGGGTGGTCGATGTGCACGTGCCTGGCAAAGATCGTGAGTGCATCGGCGAGCAGCGATGTCGCCAACCCGATGCGGCGCAGGCTCGCCTCCACGATCTCGAACCTCCTGGCGGCTTCGCCTGGAGCGCGCTTGCACGCGTGGAAGGCCGCGAGCGCGGCCTGGTGGTGGATCATCTGGTAGGCATCGAGCGAGTCCGAGACGCGCGCGATCTCTTCCACGCTCTCTGTGGCGCTGTCGATATCGCCGAGCTCGAGCGAGAGCAGCAGCAGTCGGATAAAGTGATTGGCGCGCATCGGCGCGTCGAACTGAGGCAACAGCACGCTGATCGCCTCTGTCGCCGCGCGCGCCTCCGACTTGCGATTCTTCAGGATGCAAATGTAGGTCTCGAACCAGGCGCATCGGAACAACCCCTCGAGCTGCGAGGTCGCCGAGAAGGTCTCGAGCGCTCTATCGAGCAACTGCTCGGCGCTCTTGAGATCATCGCCCCCGAGCGCGCAGGAGATCCTCCCCAACGTCGCGAACGCCTCGCCGACAGGATCATCGATCTGTTGGTAGCGCTGCTTGCTCAGGGCGTGCAGTTGATCCGCGGTCTGAATTTCCCCGAGCAGCTCGTGCGCTCTGGCGACGAGCTCGAGCGAGTCGATCAGGTAGCGATCCACGTGCGCGCCTTCGATCGCTTGCAGGATCCTACTTCTGGCATCGAGCACTTGCCTGATGTTCCCATTTTCGAGGTTCCCGAGCAGCTTCACGTGCTCGAACAGTGAGAGCGCCGGTGATTGATGAGAGGCGGCGAGCAGGGGGTGTGACTCCAGGGCGTCGAGCTTCGCGAGCGCCTGATCGGGGCGCTGGATGATGAATTCGAGGCGCGCGCGGTCGAGCTCGTTGTGGAGCCAGGAGGGGTTCTGATCGGGCGACGCGATCGCTTCGAGCGCCTCGGCGCGAAGCTCGAGCGCCTCGAGCGATTGCGTATAACTCGCCAGCAACTCGAACCTTCGCGCGGCGGCCACGAGGAGCCGCTGCGCCTCTTCATGCTCGCCGCCATGGTGATGGTGGTAGGCGCGCCGGAGCAGGCGGCGAGGATGCATGTCGCGATAGATCGTCTCGAGCATCGCCGCGCAGTGTCGATGGTGATAGGGCGCGCGGCCCTCTCGCGTGGCCTGCGCGAGCAACGCCTCCTGGAGCAGCTGGTGCGCGAAGCTCCACCCTGTGTCACTGGCGGTCGCCAATCCCTGCGCGAGCAACTCGTCGACGCATCGCTCGTGCGCGAAGGAGTTGGCGAACATACACGCGGCGCGCCACTCCTCTGCCTGGACATGACGCCCCAGGGTCGCGGCGACTTCGAGCGCGATGATCGAGTCCTCACGCTCTTGCATCGGCAACGATGCGAACAGGAACCCGAGGCGCCGCTCCCACATCTCCTGCAAGCTCGACGGGAGCGCGTCGCTCCCGTGCTCGCGCAGCCCGAAGCCATCGACGTCCTGGTAGAGCAACCCCTGACGGTTCCATTCATCCAACAACTCTAGCGCGAAGCCAGGCCGCCCCTCGGTGCGACGCACCAACTCCTGAGTGAGATCCTCCTTGAGCGGGAGGATCGCCTCGAAGAGGGCGTGTTGTTCGTCGGTCGTGAGCGGCTCTAGCGTCACGCTCTTCGTCGAGGGGTGCGCGCGCAGACGCTCCAAGATCGTGGCGGGGAAGGGCGCCTCGCGAAGTTGTTCGGTGTTGACCGTGCAGACGATGAGCATCGGCAGCTTTCGCCCCGCGCACTCGTGGAGCAGATACTCGACGAGCAACAGCGTCTCGTGCGCCCAGTAGGCATCGTCGAGCTCGAGCAGGACGGGGCGCTCTCGCCCGAGCCTCGCGAACAGTCGCAGCAGCAACTCGTGCCGCGCGCTCTGATCGCGGATCACGGTGAACTCGGCGGCCTGTTGTCTGGCGTCCTTGCTCGGAGGTTCGAGCAGCGTCGCGAGCGGATCGAGGTCACTCTCCTCTAGCCCGATGCGAGGATCATCGACGCAGATCCGCTTGAGGTGTCGGCGAAGCTTCTCACCGTTCAGGCCAGCGCACCTGAGGTAAGTGGTCAGCATGTTGCGAAGGCCATCGAGCGCGTCGCCGTAAGGATCATGCCTGGTCTTCAGGTGGATCGCGGCGCCGACTTCGTGGGCGCGGCGAGCGATCCAGGTGGCGAGCCTGCTCGCGCCGACGCCGTGGCGCGCTTCGAGCAACACGCAGCTGGGGATCTGGAGGATCGCCGCGCGTCGAAGCTCGGTCCAGAGCAGCTCGCGCTCCTTCTCTCTGCCGATCATGGGCGGCGTGCGAAGTTTGATGAGCCCCAGGCTGGAGCTCGCTCGCAGCGCCGGGTTTGGCCTCGAGAGCTTGCTCCAGTCGCGCGGGATCTGCTGCGCGAGCTCCTTGCGGCTCGGCGCGAGCTCCAGCTCATCGCGCGAGAACTCGCTGGTGACATCGGGGTCGGCCGGAACATCCTCTCCCAGTGGTGGCGCCGTCGCGTCGAGCTCGGGCGCGGTATGCAGGCCGAGGAAGGAGAGCGTGGAGAGCGAGGAGGTCGGTTCGATCTCTCGTTGCTCGAGCTGTTGCCGCAGCGAGGTCAGGTCGATGCGGATCGTGGGATCGTCATCGTCGAGGTCTGTCGAAGGCGTCGAGGCGCGCGGCTCACCCAGCTCGACGAGCGCGCGCGCCGCATCAGCGGCGCGCCTGAAGCGTTGGTGCGGTGATTTCGCGAGGAGCTGCCTCAACCACTCCTCGAACCCTCGCGGGATTGGAAAGAGCGGTGAGAACTCGGGCAGTTCACTGTAGACATGGTGGTGCATGATCTGAATGAGCGTGCCACCAAACGGCGCCATGCCACAAAGCAGGAACCACGCGACGCAACCGAACGAATAAAGGTCTGTCCACGGTCCTTGCTCGCGGTGTCTGCCCGAGACTTGCTCGGGCGCCATGTAGCGCGGCGTGCCGGAGACATTGATCTCGCTCGTTTGCTCGCCATACTGCTCGGCCTCCATCTCCGAGACGAGCTGCGCGATGCCGAAGTCGACGAGCTTGATGCGTTCGATGCCATCGGCGTCGCGATCGAGCAGGATGTTCCCAGGTTTGAGGTCACGGTGAATCACCGCGCCTGCGTGAGCGTGCGCGAGCGCGTCGAGCAGCTCGAGCAACCAGCGCTTGATCTGAGACCAGCTTTGGGGCGGTGGCGCTTCGAGGAGTGAGCCGCCGTTGACAAACTCCATGGCGTACCATGGCGCGTTGGCGGGCAGGATGCCCTGACTCCTCGCCCCGAGCTGCGCGTCGACCTCGCCGAGGTCATACAGGCGCACGATATGAGGATGATCGAGCCCCGCGATGGTCTGGATTTCGCGTCGCAGCGCGCGGCGCCGGTTGGTCGTCGAGAGCTGGTCTGGCTTGATGACCTTGATGGCGGCGAGTTCACCGCTGTAGCGGTGAACGCCTCGATGGATCTTGGCCATCCCTCCCGATTGAATCACCTCGCCCAGCTCGAATGGGCCAAGGTAGAGCGCATCGCGCATCGCCAGAACTCCTGATAGGAACGAGCCATGCTCGCTCCGCTTTGTCTCCTCCCGAAGTAGAATGTATCATAGGAGCCTGCGGGGTGGCTGGCAAAGGTCCAGCGCTCCGCGCATGATACGGGGCGCGTTGCCTCGCTCGGGGACAGGATTTTATGAGCCTTTTCGGGGACATTCGAAGCACTCTCCACGGCGCGCCGAGCGCGCAGGCGTGGGAGGAGATCATCGAGTTGCTCGAGCAACTCGAGTCCCCAAAGCTCGAGCAAGAGATCCTCCCCTACGTGCATCGCGCGATCGCATCCTGGGATGATCGGCTGCTCACGCCGCCAAGAACGTGGCTCGATCGCGTGTTGAGCGGTCAGCGCGAGCCACGCATGGTGCTCGTTCGACGGCTCTCGCTCACGCACACCGATCTGGAGGGACGCCGTTTCCAGGAGCTTATTCGCTCTCCCTACCTCGAACACCTGACCTCGCTCGAACTCACCTGGCCAGGGCTCGACCTCGATCAGCTCGTCACCTTGCTCTACCACCGCTCGCTCTCGAGGCTCACCGAGTTATCACTCGAAGGCACCGAGCTGGGCGATGGCGCCGTGGATCTGCTCTGCCTGACGGGGTTCGTGCACCGCCTCGAGATCCTCGAGCTCGAGCGAAACGAGCTCTCCGATGGCGCCATCGCGAGGCTCGTCGACGAGCTCGGTCCCTCGTTGCGCGTCCTCGATCTCTCCTCGAATCATATCACCAGCCAGGGGTTCGCCGCGATCTGTCGCGCCCCACATTTAACCTCGCTCGAGCGCCTCTCGCTCTGGAACAACGCCGTCGGTGATGAGGGCGTCGAGGCGTTGGTCAGCTCTTCCTTTCTCCCCTCCTTGCGAGCCCTCGACCTCGAGAGGAACCAGCTCACAGACCTCGCCGCCGAGCTCTTGCTCGACTGGGAGGGGCTCTCCCGGATGACGATGCTCGACCTTGGCCACAACCCGATGAGCGAGGATCTTCGCTCCGGGTTCGTGCAGAGCTTCGCGCCCGAGACCTGACCTCGTGTCATCGCCTCGAGCAGCGCAGCGATCGTCCCCGACGCATCACATCACCCGTTCCGGCGAGCAGAAGTCGTCTGGAGAGTTGCCCGTCACCGAGGCGCCACCCAATGATACGTCGCCATCGTCGTTGCAGATCGCGCCCCCGGCGTTGAGAACGCCAGCGTCGACCGTCGCAGCGTTCCCCGAGAGCGAGACCTCTGCGTCCAACGTGACATCCGCTGTGAGCGCGTAGATCGCGCCGCCAAAGCCTGCCTTGTTCCCGCTAAAGGTGGTCGCCGACAACGTGATGTCTCCCGAGGTGTAGATCGCGCCGCCCCGGCTGGTTTCATCCATGGCGATGTTGTCGGTAAAGGTCGCGCCCGTGATCGAGGTCTGCTCGCCGAGCAACGAGAGCGCGCCCGCGCTGGTCTCGGAGCGATTTCCGGCAAATGTTGCTCCCGAGATCTCGATCCTGTTGGCGAAGCTCACCCACATCACGCCCCCATCGTTGGCGCTGTTTCCCGAGAAGTCACCCGAGGCGACCTCGATGTAGCTCTTGTTGTTCAGGCCTGTGGAGTAGAGCAGCCCTCCTTGCGCAGCGGCGCTGTTCCCCTCGAAGGATCCGCCCGATAAGACGAGCCCACCCGAGGTCGCGATTCCACCACCAGAGGCGCCATCTGCGGTCGCCTTGTTCCCGGTCATGGTGACCTCGTTCAGGACCACGCGCGTGTATTCGTGCGCCGAGATGGCCCCGCCAGACGTCGCCGCGCTGTTCCCCTCGAAGGTCGTGTCCGTGACCTCGAGTGATACGGCGTCGATCTCCTGGCTGGCGCCGTCATACTGAAAGTAAATGGCCGCGCCCATGTTCGAGGTGTTGTTTGCGAAGGTGCTCTCCTCCACGCGAACTTTTCCGACATCCGTCGTGATATAGAGCGCGCCGCGATCGCTCGTCTCATCCTCGAACGTGCTCTGCTCGATGGTCAGATCCCCGCCTGTGTGGTGGATGCTCGCTCCCCACAACGATGAGGAGGGATCATCAGGCCCGTTGCCAGAGAAGTCGCACGCTGTGAGCGTGACCTCGTCGAGCGTCGCCGTGTGAATGGCGCCTCCCTCTCTCCTCGCGGTGTTGTTCTCGAACGTCGAGCGCTCGGCGCGCAGGGATGCGCCTTCGGCCACATGCACCGCGCCGCCGCTGCCGATATCCGAGAGGTGCTTGTTGTCCCGAAGCGTGCAATCGATCAACGCCAGCGCGCCTGCTTTCATGTAGATCGCGCCTCCTCCCTCGCTGCTGCTCTCTGCGATGCCGCCCAGCAGCGTTAACCCGCGAAGCTCCAGGTCTGGACCGTTCCCCTCGAAGACGCGCGATTTTGCTCCCGCATCGATCGTGATGCGTCCCTCCCCATCGATCGTCAACGCGCCAGAACCATCCAGCGCGATCGCGCCGTTCGACAACACGATCGCGCCAGTGAGTGAAGATTCGAAGTCCACCGCCACGCTGTTCTCGAGCGCATAGTCGATGGCCTCTCTGAGCGAGGTCTCCCCATCCGAGGCGTCGACCACATCTGCGAGGGTCGTCACGCGCGCGCCCTCCGTGTTGTCGGCGCCGCCAGGGCCGCATGCTGCAAAGGTTATCGCCAGAATCGAACAGGTCACGACGTTGTTAGCACACGAACGCATTTTCATGATCACTCCGCACTTCTTGACGGTATGGTAAAACACGTGCCAGGGCCCTCCGAGGCGCGCTCCACGCATCTGAGCAGAGTTCGTGGTTCGTTACCAGAGCGCAACTTGTACGAAGTCAGTACAGCAACGCGACGAGCGCTCGAGCCCGCGCATTGTTATAGGTCGCATTCTCACAACGTGAGGATGAGCCCTGGTGGGAGGTGCTTCGACGCGGTGATACTGGCGCGGCTCGCTTCCGTCATATCGTTTGCCGAGATGTCGAGGAGCTCGAGCGAGGTCAGAGAAGAGCACTCGGCGATCGCCACCGCGCTCTTGTCGGTGAGGTGGTTGTTGTAGAGGTCGAGCTCGACGAGCGAGCGCATCGAGCCCTCTTTCATGAGCGTGATGACGCCATCATCCGGGATGGAGTTGTTTTCCAGGCCGAGCCTGACGAGGTTATCGAGCCAGGGCATCTTCGCCAGGCGCTCGAGCCCTGGCGTGGCGACATCGTTCCAGCCGAGGTCGAGCCGCTTTAGCTTGTGGAGCCCTGGCATATCACAGACCAGCGCGCCTCCCTCGTCATCTATGCTGTTGCCCTCGATGCTGAGTTCGCGCAGGTTGCCAAGGTGTTCGGTCTCGTGCAGAAGCTTCGCGCCCTTGTTGCCCAGATCGTTCCAGCCAAGGTCGAGCACCTCGAGGTGCTCGGCGTACTTGCTGTCGAGCAAGATCTTGAGCCCTTTTTCGGTGATGTCATTGCTCTCGAGAAGCAGCGTTCGCAGCTTTCCGAATTTACCAGCGCGCAACAAACGCGCGAAGAGATCATCTTCTATATGAGCTCGCGTGAGGTCGATATGCTGGATGTTCTTCAGGTACGGTGTGCCGAGCAGGGCGTCGAGCTTCGATTCGAGGTCAGCATTTTTCAGGTCGATCGTGTCCGTGAGGACAAGAAGTCTCTCGAGCCAGGGATTTGTTTGATCCAGTAGTGCGTTTACCCACTGCTCGGGGGCGGCGCGAGGATGTGGCGGCAGCGATTGCAGCTTTGTTTGGATGTAGGGAAGGATCACTTCATCGAAGCGAAGCTGCTCGTCAGGCTCGAGCTCCTCGCATGCCTTCGAGAGCAGCTCCCAAGAGGTCTCCGGCTTGCTCGTGTGCAGCGCGCCGCGAATATCTCCAAACGTTGCCATCGGTTGCTCCTGTGGTCTCACTCGTTCCTCGTGCCAGCGGGCGCGAACGGACGAGCGGCTTTCCTCTCGAAAGCCTAAACACGACGGCGCGGGCGCGCCAATTTCTTGTACGAAGGTGTTTGCTTGGACACGAGTGGAAAAGTAAACTCCGCCAAACCGACTTGTTTTAAGATGTAGAACATCGCATGCCAAAGAACGAACAGGATGACTTGCTCCAGGAACGTGACGCGTTGTTGGCCGAGGTCCAGAGGTTACGAGGCGAACTCGAGCTCCAGCACTCCTGGCGACAGGGGATGCGCGACGCGTTCGACCAGACCGACGTGGCCATCCTCGTCTTCTCGGAGGATGGCCACCTCAGGTGGTATAACGCCCACGCCGCGACCATGTTTCCTCGCGAGCACCTCGATGAGGAGAGCTTTGACCTCGAGCGCTTTGTCTCGACGTGTATCCCCGAGCGTTTTTGCTGCGCCGAGGAAATGCCCGACGACTACGACCTCGTGGCTCATATCAGCGCTCACTGCAACGATCCGTTCGTCGAACCAGACCTCGAGATAAAAGAGGTCTCCAGCGGAGAGTACTACCGGTTCTGGGCGCAACCCTTCACCACCCAGGAGTACGGCAAGGGGCGTATCCTTCATATGAGCGAAATCACCGCTCAGAAGGAGACCGAGCACGCGCTCGCCAGAAACCAGATCTTGCTCGAGGCGATCATCGAGAGCCTCCCGTTCGATGTCTGGGTTTGCGATCAAGAAGGGCGTTATATCATCCAGAACCCGATCTCGATCCAGACGTGGGGAGATCGGCGCGGCGAGAGCCTCGGCGACCTCGACATCGACGAGGCCGTCCGAGATGAGTGGATGGAGATCGGCGCGCGCGCGTTCCATGGCGAGATCGTTCGCATGGAGGTGACCTTCGAGCACCGCGGCGAGACCAGGCACTTCGATCAGATCGTGGCGCCGGTGATGATGGACGGGGAGCCGTTTGGCGTCCTCGGGTTTCATCTCGATCTCGCGCCGCTCAAGGAGGCCGAGCGCACGCTCGAGCTCCAGCGCCAGCAAACCCAAAAGATGGAGAGCATCGTTCGCCTCGCGGGCAACATCGCCAGAGACTTCGAGCGCAACCTCGAGGTGATTCATGGCTGGGCGACGACCGCTGCTCAGATCTCGACGACGAGCGAGCAGGAGAAGGTCAACAAGGCGATCTTCGAGGAGGTCGCGCGCGCCTCACAGCTCACGCGCGAACTGATCAGCCTCGGTGATGGCGGCTCGGGCACGCTCGACCTCGTCGGGCTCGACGCGCTCGTCCAGGAACACCTCCCGAGGTTCCGCAAGGAGCTCTCCCCAAAGACCAAGCTGACATTCCGCACCGATGGCCTCACTCGCCTCGTGCGCGCTGACTCCGAACAGCTCGTCCACATGCTCGAGCACCTGATCGAAAACGCCGCGCTCGCCACCTCGCCAGAGGGGAAGATCGAACTCTCGACGCGCAAGCTCGGCTTGCGCGACCAGTATTACCGCGAGCATCCCTGGGTCGAACCGGGAGAGTGGACGCTCGTCCAGATCAAGGATGTAGGGGAGGGGATGAGCCCCGAGGTTCGCGCGCGCGTCTTCGAGCCGTACTTCACGACCTACGCCAACCGGCAGGGGCTCGGGCTCGCCATCGTCTACAGCATCGTCCAGCGCCACCAGGGGCACATCTCGGTCGACTCCTCCCCGGGCGTGGGCACCTGCGTCGATGTCTTGCTGCCCGTCGTCAGCTAGGGCATCACGCCTCGACCCCTCGGCGCCGTTCAACTTTCCTTTTCACGCGCACTCGTGTACTTCTTGTCTCCAGGATGTAAGTGAATCCTCATTCATTCCACCGGAGACCACCCATGATCGAAGTTACCGTCGAGGATCGCGTCCTCGAGATTTGCATCGACCGCCCCGATGCCAAGAACGCGCTCACGCTCGCAATGTATGACGCGATGACCGCCGCGCTCGAGCAGGCGGAGAGCTCCGATGACGTGCGCGTCGTGCTGTTTCGTGGCTCTCATGGGGTCTTCACCTCTGGGAACGACCTCCAGGACTTTATCGAGGATCCGCCGCTCGGCGAGGACACGCCGGTGTTCCGCTTCCTCCAGAAGATCGTCTCGTTCGAGAAGCCCGTGGTCGCCGCGGTGGATGGCTGGGCGGTTGGCATCGGCACCACGATGCTCTTCCACTGCGACCTCGTCTATGCCTCCAAACGCGCCAAGCTCAAGATGCCCTTTGTCGACCTCGCGCTCGTCCCCGAGGCGGGCTCGTCATTGATCCTCCCGAGGATGCTCGGCCACCAGAAGGCCGCCGAGTTGCTCTTCTTCTCCAAGAAGATCTCGGCAGAGGAGGGCGAGAAGCTTGGCTTTATCAACGAGGTCGTCGACCCCGATGACCTGCTCGAGCTCGCGCGAAAGCGCGCCAAAAAACTCGCCGAGCTCGCGCCAAACTCACTGCGCCTGACAAAGCGCCTGCTGATGAACGCGCACCACCACAGGCTCGAGGATGCGATGAGCGCCGAAGGCGCGCTCTTTAAAGAGCTGCTCCAGTCGGCCGAGTTTTCAGAGGCGGTCTCGGCCTTCTTCGAGAAGCGAAAGCCTGATTTTGGCTAAAGCGGAACTCTCTATAAACCGCTGCGAGTGATTCTCACGACTCACGCCGTCGCGCCGCGCAAAAGAAGAGCCGCGGAAAGATTTTGATCGCAGGTTGGATAAAACACCCTGCGATCAAAATCTTTCCGCGGCTCTTCTTTTGCTTCGCCAGGGTGTTCGCTTCGAGCACCCTGAACTTCCAACCTCAGATCGTGGCCGGAGGCTTGCCATCAGCCTCGCCATCGGGCTGAGCTGGTTGCTCGCTCGGTTGGTCAGGCGACTCCACCGAGGTGTCAGGAGCTGGATCTGTGGAGGGCTCGCTCACGTTCGGCACGTAGTTGTCCGGGAGAATCGGCGTGAAGCGCCAGATGCGCTTCTCGCCATCGCGCCAGGAGGTGAAGTAGATGTAGTTCTCGGATGACCAGTGCGGCTCGATGTCATCCTTGGGGTGCGTCGTGAGCTGGGTCATGCTGCTGCCATCGGAGTTGATGACCCAGAGGTTGTTGCCCGCGGTGGTAGGCGCGCGCTGCGAGCCGACCTCGGAGACAAAGCGACCCGAGGCGCCCTTACTCGAGACGAACACGATCTTCTTGCCATCAGGCGACCAGTTCGCGTCGATGGCGCCCCATTCATCCGAGGCGACGAGCTGCGTGCGGCTCCCGCCGTTGAGATCCATGGTCCAGAGGCTAAACCACTTCTCCCCCTGCTGGCTCGCGCGCTGGAAGAGGACCTTGTTGCCATCTGGCGAGAACTTGGGGCGAATGCCCGGTCCCACCTGGATGTTGGCGTTGGTCTCGAGGTTCTTGAACCAGATAAACGGCTCGTCATCGATCTCGGACTTTCGCGTGTAGGCGATGAGCTTGCCATCGGGCGACCAGTGCGGCGCGTAGTCGATCGCCGACGTGTCGGTGACCTGCTGCTTTGCCGTGCCGCCAGCCAGGCTCATGATGAAGATGTCGTAGTTGCCGCTGCGGTTCGAGGTGAACGCGATCTTACTCCCATCGGGAGAAATCGCGGGGTGGATATCCATCGCGCCGTGCGTGGTCAACTTCTGGACCGCGGTCGAGGTCGGCGATGACTTCAGGTACAGATCCCAGTGATTCTCGCGGAAGCACTGGAAGACCACCTCGCCTTTCGCGTTCGTGTCCGCCTCATCACAGGCGCCGAGGTTCTCCGTGATCGCGGTCAGGTTCGAGAAGCTCTCTCCCTGCGCGACGAGGCCAACCTTGGGCTTTGTCTCTGTGGGGGGAGGCCCGTTGTTATTGGAGCAAGCGAGGATCGATGCGCCGAGTAAGATAAGCATCCCGGTCGGGAGCCAGAGCGAGTGTTTTCTTTTATCCATATGTATTCTCATTTCTCCAAGAGGGTCGAGGTGCGCAAACACCCCCTCGGGATTCGATATTTCAAAAGACGGCGCACCCTATCATCGAAGCGAGCGCGCTTCCAATCCAGACCTTCGAGTTCTTTTGCTGTCAGCCGCGGGAGCCGGTCATCAGTGACCACTCCCACGAGTATTTGAAGAGGTAGGCGAGCGTCTCGACGTTGCGCTTGGCCTCGAACGGGGTCTTGCCCCAGGTGTAGAAGCCGTGGCGCAGGATGTTGACGCATGGCACAGGCCAGCGACCGCGATCCCCGTCGAGCCACTCCTTGACCGCCGTCGCCAGCGTGGGGATGTGCGCGTGATTCGGGAGGATGGGGACGTTGATGATCGCGGCAGGGTCCCAGATGTCGAGCCCCTTGATCATCTCGATGCCGCTGAACGCGGTGTGCTCCTCGTCCTTGTCCCGCGCGCTGCAGAGCGCGGCGTAAGGCTCGTGGACGTGATACACCGCGCCGACGTGCTCGAAGCGCCTGTAAATCACGCAGTGAATCAGCGTCTCGGCGCTCGGCTTGTTCCTCGACTCGGCGTCGATCGCCTTGCCATCGAGCCCGCACGCCAGGAAGTCCTGCTGCGTGAGCCTGCCCTTATCCTTCCCGCTCGCGGTGATGATAAAGGTCTCGGCGTCCACACGCGTCGAGAGGTTGCCGCTCGTTCCGAGCAACCACCCATGGTCATAGAATGCCTTGGCATCCAGGATCGTCGTCTGCACGTTTCGTGCGATCACTTCCTTGTTCATCTCGAACCTCGCTTCACGTCATCTTCGCCACAGTTCCAGAGGATCACTGCCGACTACTCCTTGCACGCCGCTTCGCCATCGATCAAGGCGCGCGTTCCGAGCGCGACCCCTTCGGACGGCGTGAACTCCGCTTTCTTGGCCAGCGTCACGTTCCCCTTCTTGTCGAAGGTTGCCTCGAGGCCGGACTTGCTGTTGATCGGGAGCTTGTCGTTGACGAGATCCTTGGGCAGCTCGTCATCAGGTATCGCGCCGATGCGGCCGCGGTAGTACGTATAGGACTCGATCATGTCGAGCATCAACATCGGCTTGCCACCCTGGATACCGAACACGGTCAACTCCTTGGTGGTGGAGTCCTCCTCCTCGTCGAGCCCCATGTCGGTGTCGCGGCGCGCGTGCTCGGTGCGCACGATAATCTCTGGCTCGCCGCCAGGAACCAGCTGCTCGAAGCTGACCTCGAGCTCGTCGAGATCCTCGAAGATGCCGAACGCCCCGGGGTTGTAGACCCAGACGAGCGGCGTGGCATACCAGGTGTTGTCATACTTGATCGCGAGCATGTGATAGTCGGTCATGTCATCATCGAGGCTCATCACGAAGGTCGCGACCTCGGTGAGCTTGGTGCCGCCGGGGACCTTCTTGATCTCTGGCGCGGTCTCCTCGCTGCCATACATCACCGAGAAGCACTTTGGCTCGGGATCGAGGCCCTTCGCCATTTTACGACATCCCGCGTCGAGGTCGGCGCCGAGAGGCGCCATCGTGCAGCGGCCAAAGAAACTATAGAGGTCCTTCTTCTCGGGTTCGCTGTCGCCTCCCTGCGTCTTCACCTTCGCCAGGCGCTCGCGCACGGTTTTGTTCTCGCGGAACGTCAGCGAGCGCTCGTAGTAATCGGCCGCCTTGCTCATATCCTTTTGCGCTTCCGCGACGCGGCCCAGGTTGTAGAGGCTCGCCCCCTTGAGCTTGTCCTCCTTGGCAAAGCGCACCGAGTCGTTGTTGGCCTGGATAGAGCGCTCGTAATCGCCCGCCAGGTACGCCGCCCAACCGATCTCGGAGAGGATGCGCGCGTTGTTCGGATCGATGGCGCGCGCCTTCTCGAAGACCTCGAGACCTTCCTTGTACTTCTTGCCCTGGACGAGCTTTCGTCCCTCGCGCAGATGCTCGCGGTATTGCTTGTTCAGATCGCGCGAGCGCCCCACGTTCTTGCTCGCGACCTCGCGGTTGGGCGCCTTCGCGGCGGGAGTTTTCTCGGCCTTTGGCGAGGTCTCGGCGCCATCCCCCTCGCTCGAGGCGGAGGTCTCCGAGGTCTCTCCCTTTGGCGCCTCGGTGGTCGTCGAGTTCGAAGTGTCGCTCGAGGCTTCCTTCTCGCTCTTCTTCGAATCACAACCCGATGACAGGGCAAACAAAACACAAAGACCTATGGCGGTCACACAGCACGGACGTGTCACTCCCAGCTCCTTTCTGGTGAAGTTATCGGTACGCGCGCGAGGATACTCCAGCATCGCCTCGAGCAAAAGGCTTCACTCGATCGATACGTGATAGCGCGAGCGAGACTCGACGCGCACCAGGTCGCGCTTGACCAGCTCACGCACCGCCGGTGGCAGCACCGTCACCTCGGCGTAGTCCCCGCGTATCACCGCGACCAGGGCGGCGAAGATCTTTGGCGAGCCTCCGAGTTGCCGCGCTCCCTCGGCGTGCAACCTCGCGAGCGCGTCGGCGCTCGCGCTCGCGTGCTCGCCGAGCAGCCCCGCGAGCGCATCCGGGATCGCCTCGCCAGTCACCGCGAGCAAGTGCACGAGCGCGCGCCGCGTGTGCGCGAACTGCGTGGCGAGCGCGCTCGTTTCGTGCTGTCGCAACGTCGCGAGCTCTCGCTCGACCTGCGCCTGCGTCGGCATGTTCATCAATGTCTCGGTGTTCCATGGCCCCGATGAAGGCGCGATGGGAGGCAGCGCGCTCTTGACGTCCGCGCTGCTCGCGGCCGAGGAGGGCGCCATCGGTCGAATCGGCCCCTGCGCGCCAACCGCCGCATCGAGCGGCATCAACGCAGGACCCGTCGCGCTCGGCAACACCACGAGCGAGACGAGGTGATCCGGGTTCGCCACGACCCCCTCGTCGAGCACCCAACACGAGGACACCATCGCCGGTAACCCCAGGTGCCTCAGGATCTCGGTCAACACCGTGTTCAACTCGTAACAGATCCCTCGCCCCTGCGTCTCATCATCCCTCGATGCGTGCAGGATCTCGAGGTGGTGATTCCCTTCGCCAGCGCGCAACCTCGCCTTGGCCTTGGCGACCTCCGGGATCTCCATAAACCCATCGTCATAGATGTAATTGGTCTGCACGAACGCCTGCGCCGAGAGCGCCAACTCCCAGGATGACATCGCGCTGTTTCGCTTGGATTCGATGAACCTCCGCGTCGCGGGCGGCAGCTCTCGAAGCTCCAGGGTTGGCTGCAAGAGCGCGTCGGGCGGGTCCAGATGTCCCACCTCGCTCGTCAGAATAGGAGGCTCCAGAAGATCGATCGTGTAGCTGATCTTGACCGGCTTATCCGCCTCGAGGTGTAGCCAGAGCGACCCGTCAGGCCGCTGCTGCGCGCGCATCGAACCTTCTCCCTCGATGATCCTCGGCGCGCCCGATGGGCTTGCGTATAGCGGCAGCGGGAGCTGGCTGATCCCCGGCGCGATCGTCCCGTGGAAGAGCACCTCTCGCCCGAGAGGTCTCGACTTCCCGTACCAATCGACAGGCGGTGAGCCTGCCGGCAACCAGTGCTGAGACGCCTCGTCAAAGGTCGCGCCCATCACCTGAGGCGCGTAAAGGTGCGGCTTGGGCAAGACCCTCGGCTCGAACCGCAGCGCGATCTCGAGCGGCTTCTTCGAGATAT
>Ga0208061_100074_pt1 | contig 33009 bp, 25 predicted proteins | sample DeeseametaMP0555_FD_184209 | JGI IMG/M metagenome (GOLD analysis project Ga0208061, IMG submission 184209) | Marine microbial communities from the Deep Atlantic Ocean - MP0555 (SPAdes) | ecosystem: Environmental > Aquatic > Marine > Oceanic | place: South Atlantic Ocean | collected 2011-01-23 | reverse complement strand
GTCACGCCGCGCGATTGCGCAAACGGTTGGACACTGTTACGCTTCTACTAAAGGCAATATAAGTTGCCGTTGACACTGCCCGGAGCCGACACGGACGGATGGAACACCTACAGCGCGGCTATATTTTCGAGGGGAAGTACCGAATCCAGGGCGAACTGGGCCGAGGCGGCTTTGGCATGGTCTACCTCGCGTATCAGATCGGGATGGATCGCAACGTCGCCCTCAAGGTGCTCAAGCCCGACCTCCAAGTCGAAGCGAGCATGACAGCGCGCGAGCGATTCCTGCGCGAAGTCAAGATCATCTCCAAACTCAGGCACCCCAACACCGTCACGATCCACGATTTCGGAGAGACGGGTGATGGCCTCGTGTACATGGTGCTCGAGTACGTCGATGGGGAGACGCTCAAGGATGTGATCAACCGCCGCGGCGCGTTCCGTGACGAGCGCGCCTCCAAGGTTTGTATCCAGGTCGCCAAGTCACTCTCGGAAGCACACCGTCACGGCATCATCCACCGCGACTTGAAGCCCGCCAACATCATGCTCACCGAGCTTGGTGGCGAGGAAGACTTCGTCAAGGTCCTCGACTTCGGCATCGCCAGGTTGCGCGGTGGGCGCGATAAAGCGAGCGAAGATCTGACCAGCGTGGGCGTCGCACCTGGCGAGCGCCAGCTCATCGGGACACCCCGCTACATGAGCCCGGAGCAAGTGCGCGGCGAGGAGCTCACCGGCGCGAGCGATGTCTACAGCCTCGGGCTGATGTTCTACGAAATGCTGACTGGCGAGCCCGCGGTCACGGGCAACACGGCCATGGCGCTGATCACCCAGCAGATCAGCCCGGAGCCGCTGCGTCTTGGCAACCTCAACCGCCTCCACCCTGCCCTGCAACGCGTCGTGCAGCGCGCCGTCGCGAAGTCGATGCAGCACCGCTACCGCACCGTCGATGTGATGGCGCAGGAGCTCGAGCAGGCGCTTTTCGAGATCAGGCGCGAGTCCATGGGGTTCGCGGGCATGAGCGATGCCTCCGCCTCCGGGGACTTTTTGCTCAATAACAACTACGCCTCGAACAACTTTGGCACAGGCCCCTACGCGCAGCAAAACCCGCAGCAACAACAGTGGAACAGGCAATCAGGTGGGTTCCCCGCCGCGCAACAGATGGACCCGATGATCCAGGGCAATCAAACGCCCTCCGGTCATTACGTTCATCCTTCAGGAACTTACAATCAGGCACCTCCAGCGCAGCAGCAGATGCAACCTGCGCAAGGTTACCCACAGCAGCAGGGCTACGGCCAGCAAGGCTACGGTCAGCAGCAAGGTGGCTATGCCAGCGGTCCGATGCCAGGCTTGCAGGGCAACACACCGCCCGGCCATGGTCAGATGCCAGGGTTGCAAGGTAACGCTCCGCAACAACCGATGCCAGGACTTCAAGGCAACGCCGCGCCCCAACACATGCAAGGCGCGCACGCCTCTTCCTCGGGCTCTGCGCTGCTCAACTCTGCAGACTTGCCGCCAGCGCCGAGTGACCGCTCTGGTGACAGCGCGTTCGCGCCCGAGCCGGAGCTCGATCAGACCGCGATCCCCCCGTATCGGCAAACAGTCCCAGAGCAGCCGTATCAACCGACGCCGCAAGAGCAACCTCGTCAGAAGACCATCGCGTCAGCGCGCTCGGTCGACGAGGAGTCCTCGCTCGAGTTCTCGATCACGCTGATCACCGCCATCGGGATGACGCTGCTGCTCATCGTGATCATCTACGTGTTGTTCCTGACGCTCGGCGCGACCGCAGAGCTGGTCGTCGATGGACCGATCCGACTCATGGGCACAGCGATCGCGGCGATCCTGATCCCGCTCGTGCCGCTGGTCGCTGAAGGTGGCGCCAGAGAGCGCTTCGCCGTCGTGAGCAGTGGGCTCCACAAGCTCCGCAAGGCATCGACCGTCGGCGTCGCGATCAACGGGATGAGCATCCTGTTGCTCTGCATCTTCTTCTCGAGCCAGATCGTCGGCGAGCTCCGCGCCGCGCCCAACTGGTTCCTCAACAGCAACGATCCTCAAAACGAGTCCGGGTTCGCGGCGTTCAACCGCAAGAACTCGTACATGCTCGCCGACATCGTCGAAGAGTCGATGCTCGCCGCAGGAATGCAGAAGAAGCGCGCTTCAGAGGTGAAGATGCCAGAACCTCCAAAGCCCACGCGCCCCGATACGAAGTCGGATGAGGATACACCGAAGGTCAAGCCACGCACGATGCCAGCGCCCACACGCCCTGGCACCAAGAGCACGCCAAAGTCCACGCGCCCAAAGACAACCGACAAGAAGAGCGGCCCTGGCAAGGACTCGGACAAGAAGGGTGGCAAGGACGACACTTATATCAAGTGGTGAAGTCGGCAAGCGATGAAGCAAAGCACCTGGCCTGACGTGACAGGCCAGAGAGAAGAATGAAGAAGGCGTGGTCAGTAACCTGACCACGCCTTCTTCATTCTTCTTGGCTGTCAGAGCACATCAAAGCATACACCTTCGAACACATTACACGTTGCTTTCTCCCGAGGTGATGATGACATCCACGGGAAACCAGCGAGGCATGAGGACGCGCATCAAAAAAGGGCCTGCTCGCTTTCGCGAGCAGGCCCTTTTCGGTCTCTGATTTGGGCTCTGATGAGCTCTAGCGAGCTATTACTGCTTTGGAGCAGGAGCTGCGCCGCCCTTTGGTGCCGTGTTCAACTTGAGCTTGGCGCCGTTAGGTTGGTTGAGCTTGAGCTTGGGGTTGACCTTGATCTTTGGCGCGTTGCCGTGCCCGTGACCATCGTTGGGGCCATGTGCGTGACCGTGACCGCCGTGGCCGCCGGGCATGCCAGGCATCATCGGCTGTGCCTTTGGCGCCTCGATGTTCATCTTGATGTTGTCTTCCTTGTACTCGATCTTGGCGCCTTCCTTGAGGTCTTTCATGACCTTGGACATGGTCTCACGCAGTTTCTGCGTGTAGAGCATCTCCTCGATCTTGTCCTTGACCTCGTCGAAGGGCTGGACGCGCTCTTCTTGACGCTCGACGACCTTGATCACGTGCCAACCGAACGTGGTTCGGACAGGATCGGAGACTGCGCCAGGCTTGAGCTTGAACGCCGCGTCGGAGAAAGGCTTGACCATGCGCTTGCGTGGGAACATCCCGAGATCGCCACCCTTGGGTGCGCTAGGACCTTCGGAGAATTCCTTGGCGAGCGCAGCGAAGTCTGCGTCCTTGGCCTTGGCTTTCTTGGCGATTTCAGCAGCCTTCTTCTCGATCTCCTTGACCTTGGCGTCGTCTGCGCCCTTTTCGACCTTCAGGAGAATGTGGCTCGCCTTGACCTGCTCCTCTTGCTTGAAGCGGTCGGTGTTCTTCTCGTAGTACTCCTTGACGTCCTTGTCGGTGACCTTGACGCCGTAGTGCTCTTCGAAAAGCTTCTTGTGCGTGGCTTGCGTGCGGAGATCCTCGCGCAGCTTCGCGTCATCGACGCCCATGCGATCCTTGAACAGCTTGAACTGCTGCTCGTCGGGGAAGCGCTTCTTGAGCTCCTCGAACTCCTTGGTAAGCTCTTCCTCGCTCAAGGTGACCTTCTTCTCGGCGACGACCTTGTTCAGGATATGCTCGTCGACGAGCCTGTAGAGGATCTGCTTCTTGTAGAACTGGAGCATTTGTGGGGGAACGCGGCCCTGAGTCACCTTGACCATGCGCTCGACCTCCATGTTGAAGCGCTCGGCCTTGATCTCGTGGCCATCGACGATGGCCACAGGTCCGGTCGCTTCGAAGGGCAGCTTGCCATCGGACTTGGCGTTGGCCTTATCGTCCTTGGGCATCTCGGCCTTCTTGGCCGCGCCGCTCGTTTCCTTTGCTGTGGTCGAGGCGGGGCTCGACGCGTTCGCCTTGTCTTTGCTCTTGTTTTGTTCACAACCGACCAGCCCGACGCCTCCGAAGAAGAGCGCGCTGATCACGAGAATTTCGCGAAGTCGCATCTAGTGAGTCTCCTTATATCCTACTTATAGGGCAGTGTGTGGCACCGCAATCGCGTGGGGAAGTAGAGCGTTGCGCCCTGAAAATGTCAAGGTTCACCCTGAGATCCCCCGAGAGTGAACACACGAGCCCGAGAAAACCTTCACGACGCCTCGCGTGTTCTGCATCTGCTTATAGAGAAAAATGCTAGAGAAATCCAGATAGCATGGTCGCCCACGCCCCTGAAACCTCTTTGACCACCGACATGAGGATGGTGGCGCCTGGGATACCGGAGAGCGGCTCGAGAAACCAGGTCGGATCGAGCAGCAGCTTCGAGGTCACGAGCTTGAGGTTGATCACGTGCGGGAGCACGAAACAGGCGAGGCCAGCGATCCAGGTCATCCTCGCGACGGTGAACGGGCCTTTCCCACGAAGAACCCAGCCGATGATGGCGCACAGGAGGATGGGAAAGACCGAGAAGGCGCCGCGAAGGAACGGCTCTTTTATGGGGATGATCGTCGAGAGGAGGACAAACCCGAGGAACGCGAGCGGGAGGCAGAGCAGCCGCTCGATATATTCGGCGGGGTGTTTGACGGGAGGAATCAGCGGGGTCGATTCCTTCTCGACGGTGAGCTTTGGCTCGCGTTGCTTTCGCTCCTCCTCGAACTCTTCGATGCGGTCGTAGTCGAGGTCGATCTGTTGCGGCGCGCCGACGCGCTTGCCGCCAAGCTCGATATGTTCGGGGAGTGGGCCGCTCGCCAGGCGGCGGATGTGCGTTTGCAGGCGCTCGATATGCGCCAACACCTGCCCGGCGTTCTGGTAGCGCTCGTGCACGGCCTTGGCCATCATCTTGTACATGATCGGGCGCACGGGCTCGGGCACATCCTCGATCTCGGGGAGGTCGAGCGGTCGCGGTGAGACATGCGCGGCCACCGCGGCCTCGATCGCGTTCGCCTTGACCGCGCGGGCGCCGGTGAAGAGCTCGTAGGTCAACAACCCGGCCGCGTAGATATCAGTGTATGGGCCGACCTCGAGCCCGCGCGCTTGCTCTGGCGCGATATAGCGCGGGGTCCCGACGGCCACGCCCTCGCGAGTCAACTGCGTGAGATCCTCACCGCCGAGGTTCTCCAAGACCTTGGCCATTCCGAAGTCGAGCACCTTGCACTTGTAGCGCCCCGCCTCGCCAGAGATCATGACGTTGGCGGGCTTTAGATCGCGGTGCACGACGCCGAGTTTATGCGCGGCCTGCAGCGCCTGGAGCAGCTGCGAGAGGACATCGAGGCCATCGTCGAGCGACATCGGCTCGCGCGCCACGAGAGAATCGAGCGTCTCCCCCTCGACATACTCGATGACCATATAGGGGACGCCCTGCTCGGTCTCGCCATAGTCGTAGAGCGCGATGATGTTCTTGTGGACGAGGTTGCGGATGATCTGCATCTCGCGCTGGAAGCGGTCGAAGGCAGTCTGTGAGGTATTCTCGGCTCTCGGGGGGAGCGCCTTGATGGCCACGCGCTCGTGGCTGATGAGATCATTGGCGGTGTAGATCGCGCCGTAGGCGCCCGAGCCAAGCACGCGCTCGAGTTGGTAGCGCCCCGCGATCACTTCGCCGGCGCTGAGGTATTTGTTGAGAATATACTCGGGGTTTGTCATCTCGACCGCTCGATCTTTGGTTACCAGGGCATAATGCCTGCGATACCCCCGAAGATCACAGAGAAAAGATCGGTCATCGAACGCGTCGCCGCCGCGAACCATGTCAATGGCGGGACCTTGGGGAGCGCTTCGTAGAACCAGACGCCCTCGTGCTTGAGGGCGAGCGTCGCCTTATCGGGCAACACGAGCGCGATGAGCAGGATCGCACAGACCAGCAAGATCATGGTCCGCGTCGAGATGGGCCTGGCCCACCTCTCCACGAAGCTGCCGGTCTTGCGGCCCTCGATAGCGACCCACCCCGCAGCGAGCGGGACCGGCATGAGCCCGATGATCACGCGCGCGGCGCCAGGCATCTGATCGGTGACCGCGCTGAGCAGGACAAAGGCGATATAGGCGCACACGAAGGCGCCGAGGTATAGCGGGATATCGAGCGGCTCGAGGTTGCTCGGGACGTCCACCGCAGATGCGGCCTGGCGCGCGCTCCGATCGACGCGCGCCGAGCGCACGCGATCCTCGCGCACGCTGCGCAAGGCGTCCATATCGAGCTCGAGGTCACGCAGGTTTGTCAACGCGCTGCTCGAAGCAGAAGCCTCCGAGGACGAAGACTCCTGTTTTGGCGTCGGCGTGACCTTGATCGGCTCCTTCTTGGGGCTCTCCTTGCGCGCGCTCGCCGCCCTCGCGCGGGGCTCGCTCTTGTTGGCGGGGCGCTCGGTGAGGAGCTCCGGGGAGGGTCTTTGTTTGGTGGCTTCTTTTGGCTTTTCGGGCTCGTCCTCATCGAGGTCGACGCCGTGGAGGAGATCGAAAGAGCTGCCGCCAAGGCTCGACGAGCGCTGCTCGTTAAACGGGAGAGGATCAAAGGATGAGCTAAACTCATCGACGTCAGGGCCGATGTAATTCCTGCCGAGGAAGGCGTCCAGATCGTCGGCCTCGGAGCTCTCCTCTTCGAGCGCGCTGGCGCCGCGCACGCGCGAGGCGCCCTTGTCGAGCGCCTTCGAGATCATCGCCGCGTCACCCACCTCGGTGTCCGCGCTCTCGAACTCACCATCTCCCCACAAGCCCGCGAGCGCGACCTGGAACTCGGCGGCGTTTCTGAAGCGATCCTCGGGCTGGCGCGCCGTCGCCTTCAGGATCACGCGCTGCATGTTCGCGTCGAGCAGATGCAACATCGGGAAGTCGAAGCGCTCGTCGCTCAGGTGCTGCTGCACGACCTCGGCGATCTGATCGGCCTGGATGGGCGCCTGCCCCGTGATCATCTCGTAGAGCATCAACCCGACGCTGTAGAGATCGCTCGAGGGGCCAACCTCACGCCCGAGGATCTGCTCGGGGCTCATATAAATCGGAGTGCCGATGAATTTGGTGGACTGTCGCGATGGCCCCGCCGTGTCCGACTTCTCGAGCAACTTTGCCACGCCGAAGTCGAGGATCTTGATGACCTCCTCGCCCTCCTCTGTGGTCGTCGACATCAGGTTCGACGGCTTGAGATCCCGGTGGATGACGCCCTGGCTGTGGGCCTCCTCGAGGCAGGAGAGCACCTGGCGCACGACATCCACCACGCGATCGTGCTGGAGCGGCTTCCCCGGTGGCATGATCTCGTCGACGGTCACGCCGTCGACGAACTCCTGCACCATGTAATAGATCCCATCCTCGGTCTTCCCGAAGTCGTAGATGGCCACCACGTTGGGGTGGTGCAGTCGGCTCGCGATCTGGACCTCTTTGACGAAGCGCTCCGAGACCTCGGGGTTGGCCTCGACGACCTTGGGCTTGAGGAACTTGAGCGCGACGTCACGCTCCATCACCTCGTGGCGCCCATGCACCACGACCGCGAAGGAGCCTGCTCCTAACGGGCGCAAGATTCTATACTTGCCCTCGAAAAGCTTGCCTGCTCTCAGGATCGCTTTGAGTTGTTCATTGGCAGAAGACGGCATGCTCGGATGTCTCGCACGTCGAAGGTAACGGGGATACCACTTGAACGAAGGTGTAATGATGAGGGTGGGTGTGCAATGCCACTTCGAGAATGGTACACGCCCGACCCCCGGGCCGCAATATCCGTCCTCTCACACCGAGACATCTCACAAGAAAAAAGAGAACCGCGAGGTTTTGGACCGAGCCAAATCCTCGCGGTTCTCTTTTCACTCGGCGAACTTATACGCCGGGGAGCCGTGCGCGGCTGATATCACATCATGCCGCCCATGCCGCCCATGCCGCCCATTCCGCCCATGCCGCCCATTCCGCCAGCGTCGTCATCGCTTGGCTTCTCGGCGATCATCGCCTCGGTGGTGAGCATCAGCGCCGCGACGCTCGCTGCGTTCTGGAGCGCGGTGCGCGTGACCTTGACGGGGTCGATGACGCCAGCTTCGATGAGGTCTTCGTAGACATCGGTGCGCGCGTTGTAGCCAAAGTTGCCGTCGCCATCGAGGACCTTCTGGATGATGATCGATCCATCCTGACCTGCGTTGGCTGCGATCTGACGGAGAGGCTCGCGGACCGCGCGACGGATGATGTCGATGCCGACCTCTTCCTCGTGGTTGTCAGCGGTCATGCCGTCGAGGACCTTCGATGCGCGAAGGAGCGCGACGCCGCCGCCAGGGACGATGCCCTCTTCGACAGCTGCGCGGGTCGCGTTGAGGGCGTCCTCCACGCGTGCCTTCTTCTCCTTCATCTCCATCTCGGTCGCTGCGCCGACCTTGATCACTGCGACGCCGCCCGAGAGCTTGGCGAGGCGCTCCTGGAGCTTCTCGCGATCGTAGTCCGAGGTGGTCGCCTGCATCTGCGCGTCGATCTGCTTGATGCGTGCCACCTTGCCCTCGTCGGTGCCTGCGCCGTCGACGACCGTGGTCGAGTCCTTGGTGATGATGATCGACTTGGCGCGACCGAGGTCCTGAAGCGTCGCGTTCTCGAGCTTCATGCCACGCTCTTCGCTGATGACGTTACCGCCAGTCAGGACAGCGATGTCCTCGAGCATTGCCTTGCGGCGATCGCCAAAGCCAGGAGCCTTGACCGCGGCGACGTTGAGGACGCTGCGGAGCTTGTTCAAGACGAGGGTAGCGAGCGCCTCGCCCTCGATGTCCTCGGCGATGATGAGGAGAGGACGGTTGCCCTGCCCGTGCACCTGCTCGAGGAGCGGCACGAGGTCCTTCATGCTCGAGATCTTCTTGTCGAAGAGGAGGATGAGAGGATCGTCAAAGCGAACCTCCATGCGCTCCGAGTCGGTCACGAAGTAAGGGGAGAGGTAGCCGCGGTCAAACTGCATACCCTGGACGAACTCGAGCTCGTCGGAGAGGCCCTTGGCTTCCTCGACGGTGATCACGCCCTGCTTGCCGACTTCCTGCATCGCCTCGGCGATGAGGTTACCGATGGACTCGTCGTTGTTTGCCGAGATGGTGCCGACCTGAGCGATCTTGGAGCGCTCGTTGGTCTTGGTAGCCATGCCGTGGAGCTCTTCGACGATCGATGCGACGGCCGCGTCGATGCCGCGCTTGATGAACATCGGGTTGTGACCCGCTGCGACCATCTTGGCGCCTTCGCGGAAGACAGCCTGCGCGAGCACGGTCGCCGTCGTGGTGCCGTCACCAGCGGTGTCCGAGGTCTTGGAAGCGACTTCCTTGACCATCTGCGCGCCCATGTTCTCGAACTTGTCCTCGAGCTCGACCTCTTTGGCGACGGTCACGCCGTCCTTGGTGATCGTGGGAGCGCCGAAGCTCTTCTCGATGACGACGTTGCGACCGCGTGGTCCAAGCGTCACGCGAACTGCGTTCGCGAGCGTGTTGACGCCGTTGAGGATGCGTTGACGAGCGCGGGTGTCGAAAATGATTTCTTTAGCTGCCATGTCTTTCTCCTATCTTTCTCTCGAAGGCCCGCTCATTTCACATCAGGGGCCATTGTTTCAACGAGTCGACGTTTGTTTTCGTGGAGGACGTCTCCCCCTCAGGCAAAGCGAATCAGCGAGTCATTCTCACTCGGTGATGATCGCCAGCACTTCGTCCTCGCGCAGGATCAGGTGCTCGTTGCCGTCGATGTTGATCTCGGTGCCCGAGTACTTGCCAAAGAGGATGCGATCGCCCTCCTGAACGCTCAGCGCGATGCGGTCGCCAGCGTCGTTGAATTTGCCATCGCCCACGGCGCGGACGACGCCCTCGAGGGGCTTCTCTTTGGCCGTGTCAGGGATGATGATGCCGCCAGCGGTTTTCTCTTCGCTCGCGATACGCTCGACAACGATGCGGTCGTACAGAGGCTTGATCTTCATCTCGGTGCTCCTTTCAAATGAAGTTTGCGGTTCGTCTTTTACAGAAAATCTTTGGGTTCTCGAGGATGATTCATCCTCTTAGCAGTCTCATGGGGAGACTGCTAACGCCACGGAGATTAATAACCTCGAAGCGAGAGTCAAGGGCTCCGGGCATTTTTTTTGGGATTCCTTGTTTCCCCACAGAACATGCGAACTTGCGACGAATCCACTTCCTCACAAAACCCCTTGTAAGAGGCCCCATCCTCTGCTAGACCGATGCTCTTGCGCCCTCGCCACCCGCGCCGAGCGCGCCGAAATGGCATGGCAAAATCAACCGTCGCTCTGGAACGTATTGCAGATCATGGACAACTCATCGACAGCAGCGCTGACGGCGCTCGAGCAGATGGCCACACGCGTCAAGGCATCCTCGCGCGCGCTCGCGCGGACAAATACAGCGCAGCGCGACGGGGCGCTCGAACAGATGGCCACCGCCATCCTCGATCACAGCGCCTCGATCCTCGAAGCCAACAAAGCTGACCTCGCCGCCGCGCGCGAGAAAGGATTGGCGGATGCCTTTGTCGACAGGCTCGCGCTCGACGAGGCGCGCCTTGGCAAGATGGCGACGGCGATCCGTGAAGTGATCGCCCTGCCCGATCCTCTGGGCGGCGTCGACACCATGTGGCAGCGCCCCAACGGCCTGATGGTCGGCAAGAAGAGGATCCCGCTCGGCGCGATCGGGATCATCTACGAATCTCGCCCCAACGTCACGAGCGACGCCACCGCCCTGTGCCTAAAGAGCGGCAACGGCGTCCTGTTAAAGGGTGGCTCGGACGCGTTCTCATCGAACCGGGCGATCTATCAGGCGATGACAAACGGCCTCCAGGCAAGCGCGCTGCCTCTGGCAGCGCGCCAGGCAATAGGCTTTGTCGACACCACCGAGCGCGACGCCGTCAAGCATATGCTCGGCCTCTCCGAGCACCTCGACCTGATCATACCGCGCGGCGGCAAGGGGCTGATCCGTTTCGTCTCCGAGCACTCGCGCATCCCCGTCATCAAGCACGACGAGGGGGTCTGCCATGTGGTCGTCGACGGGAGCGCGCCCGCTGACCGCGTCGAAGCGATCGCGCTCAACGCCAAGACGCAACGCCCGGGCGTCTGCAACGCCGCCGAGACGATCCTCGTGCTCGAGAGCGCGACACAGAATCACCTCCCCGTGTTGCTAAAGGCGCTGACCGATGCCAACGTCATCATCCACGCATGTGAACAGGGCGTGGAGGCAGCCAGGGCGCTCGGACTCGACGAGGAAAAGGTTCGCCCGGCGACTGAATCTTCGTGGGGTGAGGAATATTTGGCGCTCGAAGTAGCGCTTCGGGTCGTGCCAGATCTCGACGCTGCCATCGCGCATATCGACGCTCACGGCTCGAACCACACCGAGAGCATCGTCACCGACGATTGGGACATGGGCCAGCGCTTCCTGCGGGAAGTCGACAGCTCGGTCGTCCTCGTCAACGCGTCGACGCGATTCGCCGATGGCGGCGAGTTGGGGTTGGGCGCGGAAATCGGCATCTCCACGACTCGCATGCACGCCTACGGGCCGATGGGGTTAAAGGAGTTGACCACCACCAAGTTCATCGTCATGGGCGAAGGCCAGATCAGAAACTGAACCTGAGAAGGACCCCGCCAACCCGTGACGACGAGCGCATGCTCGAAGACAGCCAGCGGTCGTGTTTTGCACGCTGTTGTTGCTTTTCGAGTGTGATAAACTTGTATTATTCAGCCAGCGCACACCTTCATCGGGGTGCGAAAGTACTGGCGCACTACCATATCTAAGGAGAGCAATGAGTCAGGAGAATGCGTCGGTGGACACCGACCGAGCCGAGGAAGAGATCGTCGATACCGAAGGTCTCGCGCGCGAAATCGCAGCGCTCACCTGGGATCGCAAAGGTCTGAACACGATCGTCATCGATCTTCGTGGGAAGGTCAGCTACACCGACTTTATCATCATCTCGTCGGCGACCTCCGACCGCCAGGTCGGCGCCATCGCCAGACACGTCGAGCGCTCACTGCGAGAGCTCGGCTGGAGACCACTGAGCACGGAGGGGATCGACTCGGGCCGCTGGGCCCTGCTCGATTATGGCGACGCCATCCTCCACATCTTTAACCAGGGCGCGCGTCAGGACTTCGACCTCGAAGGGATGTGGGCCGACGCGGGTCGCCTCGAGCTCGAGGATCAACCCGACTCGCTCTATGGCCACTTCGCCATGGATCAGTTCGAGTAAGGCGCCAACCTCTGGCGCCTGGCAAAAAAGAAGCCGCCGACACATTTTGCTGTGAAGAGTCAGACGACTCCAACCATGCAGCAAAATGTGTCGGCGGCTTCTTTTTTGCGCCCCGCGACGTCCCTGCTCAGTAGAGGCGCTTGACGCGCAGCTCCTCATCCTCGCGCCCCTCCACGATCAGTCCCCACATCGCCTCGCCCATGACCACGCGCTCGCCATCGAGTGATTCGTCGATGGCGCTGACCATGGCGTGGGTGGAGCGCAGCCCGCCAAGCCAGGCGCGCGCGTCGGAGACGTAGATAAGATCGTCGACGCCAGCCTCGAGGCGCTCGGCGAGCGCGGCCGAGATGCGCACGACCGGCAGCTGGCCGACGCCGCGGTGCTCGGCCAGCGTATCATCGCGCTCGGCGGTGGGATGCGCCCAGTCAGACTCGGACTCGCTACCGTCAGCCCCCTTATAGTGGCGGATCGCGTCGCTGATGGTGCCCCAGACGAGCCCCTTGATCTCATCGAGAGGTCTCGGCTTGGTGAAGAACGTGGTCAGGATACCGATGCCGAAGCAGACCACGACGCCGAAGAAGGCACGCATGAACTTGTACTGATCCTTGCCCGCGAGGAACGCGTCACCGTCGACCTCGCGCATCGGCACGCCGTGGGCAAAGGGAGTGATAATCTCGGGGACGAGGATCGAGACGAACAGCATGATCGAGCCGCCGATCATCGTGGCCACGGCGGCCATCGGCGTGAACCTTCGCCAGAACACGCCCAGCAGCAGCGTGACCACCAGCGGCGGCGTCACCGCGGCGGTGAACGCGCCGTGCGCCGAATAGATCGACTTGAACGACGCGAAGACCGGCACCAGCGCCACCCCGATCACCGCGATCAACACCGAGGTCACGCGCGCGGCCTTGAGCAGGTCGCCTTCTTTGGCCTCGGGCTTGAGCGGCTTGTAGACGTCGTTGACGACGATCGCCGAGATGGCCGTGATCAGCGTGTCGACGGTCGACATCAGGGCGGCGGTGAGCGCGGCCATAATCAGGCCGAAGACGCCGGGGACAGCCAGGAACTCGGAGGCGATGAAGAACGCCTCGGCGCCGTCGAGCTCGGGCAAGACGCCCGCGTGACTGAGCGACTTGCCGACCCAACCGCCAGAGGCGACCACGATCGCCGCGATCGGCATCAGCACGATCAGCATCGTCACCACCGCGCGCCGCGAGTCCTTCACAGACCGCGCCGCCATCAGCCGCATCACCATCCCCTGGTTCAGGAAGTAGAACATCGCCGAGTTCGCCATCGCGTCCTGCCAGAAGATCCCCACCGCTGGCAGCGCCGGGTCGGCGTTAAAGTGCGGGAAGGCCTGGCGGTGTCCGCGTGGCAGGTGCGACCAGAAGATGTCGAAGCCACCCAGGTAGTCGACCCCGAGCACCAGGATCAACAGCCCCGTGGCCAACAGCATCACCCCCTGGAACAGGTCGGTCATGATGACGCTCGTCTGCCCACCGAAGGTCACATACGTCGCCGAGATCGCTGCCACGCCCGCGCTCGCCGCGAACACCGGCCAGCCCACCAGGATGTTGAGCGCCTGCCCCATCGTGAATAGGTTGATGCCGACGTAACCCACCAGGTAGAAGAGCAACAGCCCCGTGGCGAGCTTGCGCGCCAGCGGGTTGAACCTGCGCGCGAAGTACTCCGGGATGCTCACGACCCGCGAGAAGTAGAGGATCGGGATCCACCCGAAGAGCAGGAACGGCACCCAGAACCAGTCGTTCATGTAGGTCTGAGAGGACGCGATGCCGTAGTCGTAAGCGATCTTGGAGTACTTGACGAAGCTGTACGAGCCGATCGTGGTGGCGACCAGGCTGAACGATATCAGCCACCACGAGAAGCGCTGCCCACCAAAGAAGAAGTCCTTTGTCGACGCCTGCCCCCGCCCGAACCACGTCCCGATGCCGAGCATCGCCAGGAAGTACGCGATCATGATCCCATAATCGAGGCTTGTCCCCAATTGCCCCTTCTTCTCGAGCGGCTCCCCTGCATACGCCACCGCCTCGGCCTCTGCCATGGGCGCGTACTGCAGATACCCCTGCAAGGCCGCGAAGGCGAACAGCCCCCCGAGGCAGAGCATGAGGTTTCTCAATCCGGCGCCCGAGGTCCCCACGTAGCCCTGACGCCACGCGTAGCTCAAGCCCACGAAGAAGACGACGCCACCGACGGCGTACTGATACAGGTAGGGATCCACGGCAAATCCTTGTAGCTGGTGACAAATTCGATCGCCGTCGGTCTTATCATCGCGCCGTCAGCGTTGTCCACGTCTCGTGTTCTCGCCGAACCGATATGGCGCGTTGGAGGGCTCATCACACGTTCTGCGCGCTCGACGCTACTTGTGATACGGCTCGTTGCGAATGATCGTCAGCGATCGGTAGAGCTGCTCGGCGAGCATCACGCGCGCCATCTCGTGGGGGAGCGTCATGGGGGTGAGCGCGAGGACGAGGTCGGCTTGGTCGCGAACCTCTGGCGCCAGACCATTGGCGCTGCCGATCATGAAGGCGACGTGGCGCGTGCCATAGGTCATCCAATCCTCGACCTTGCGGGCGAGCTCCATGCTCGTGAGCAGCTCGCCGCGCTCGTCCATCGCCACACGGATCGTGTGCGCGTTGCACCGCTTGTCGAACTCGCGCGCCTCCTCCTCGAGGCCACCGGCGACGTCGTGCGCGGTGAGCTTGGATTCACGCAAGGGGGTCTCGACCGCCGTCAGGTAGTGCCCCATGCGCCCCATATATTCGCGCATCAGGGCCTTGTAGTGCTTGTCCTTGACCTTGCCCATCGCCAAAATTTCGAGCTTCACGTGCGACCTCTCTTCTGCCTCGGAGCAACCTTGTCAACGGTTGCCCCGATAACCTGTTGTGAGCGTGCCGCTTTAGCACGCGACAGGGATCAGAGCCAGCGACAGGAGGACGGGATGAAAGAGGCAGGACATCACCGGTGGCCGGGCAGAGTCGCGGGCGCCATCGTGGAGTTTATCTTCCCTACGCGGTGCATCTGCTGCGACCACATCGTGGAGTGGGGAGCGCCGCCGTTGTGTGATCATTGCGGTCAGGACCTCGCGCCGATCGAACCTCCGCTGTGTTACCGCTGCGGCTGCTCGGAGCGAGTCGTGGGAGGATTCCCTGGCGGCGGAGACCTGTGCGCCTCCTGCGTGAGCTTTCCACCTGTTTACACGGAGGCGCGCTCCTGCTGGAGTTACGAGGGTCCGATCCTCTCGGCGTGGCCAAAGGTCAAGTACGGCAAACAGGAGGCGTTGATACGAGATGTTGCCGACCTGGCTCGTGAAGAGCTCGTGGCGCAGCTTGGCGACTGGGTGGAGCTTCACGGGCCGCTCGAGATACACCCGGTGCCGATGCACCCCTCGGCGCTTTTAAAGCGAGGCTTTCACGCGCCAGCAAAGCTCATCAGGCATATCCTGAAGGAACCGCTCCCCGGCGTCACGTTGCGACAGGACGTCCTGGTAAAGAAGCGCCGGACAGCGCAACAAGCTGGGCTCGGGAGGCTCGCCAGGATCAAGAACCTGGAGGGCGCGTTCGCGGCCAGAAGCAACCTCGATGGCGCCGTCGTGGTCATCTTCGACGACATCTTCACCACCGGCGCCACGGCCAACCACGTCGCCACCGCAGCGCTCGAAGCGGGCGCCTCGAAGACGCTCGTGTTGACCATGGCCAGAGCGCAAAGGTGAGAAAGTTCACCGAAATGAAATAATTAAGGGGGGTTCGCCGGTTGTTTCGTCGGCTGCTGGTGGTACAATACGCGCGCCTAAACCTCAAAAAACCTGTTCGGTGGGTGATTGATGGAACCAAGTCAAGCGTATCGACCTCCTCCCTTCCCCAGAGGACGTGGCCAGTACGTTTGCTGTTCCCTTTACCCCCTCTTATGGCATCTCCCCCATGGAGGGAGCGCGGAGATGCTGACCGACGAGGATGCATCGTAACGCGCTCTCACAACCTCTTAAAAAGACGAGAGGTTTGTCAGGAGCCACCATACGAGGCGGTGAAACCGGAACAGACGAGGTCGGCCGCGCGAACATCTCACGCTCATACGAGGTGAGGATCAGCGAGGACGCGCTCGAAAGACTCTCGATGTGGAGACGCACCGAGAGCGAGCCAAAACAAAGAGAGGCAGCACAATGGAGCCCGCTTTACTGCTGAACGCGACATACGAGCCCATCAAGATCATCTCCTGGAAGAAGGCGATCACGCTCTTGTTTCTTGGCAAGGCAGAGATGCTCGAACGCCAGGATGAGGATATTCACTCGACCAATGATGTCCACGCACTGCCCAGTGTCTTGCGTCTGTACCGCCGCGTGCGCGTACCCCGTAAGCCCGTGCAGTTCTCGCGTGGGAACGTCTACCGTCGCGATGGATACACATGCCAGTACTGCGCCCAGAAGTTCTCTCCGTCTCAGCTGACCTTTGACCACGTCATGCCGCGCAGCCGCGGCGGCGAGACAAGCTGGGTGAACATCGTGACCTCGTGCCAGGAGTGCAACCGCATCAAGGGGGACCGCACGCCTGCCGAGTCCGGTATGCCATTGCAGAAGACGCCCAAGGAGCCGCGTTGGTCACCCTTCGCGCTCGGCGGCGCGCACGAGGAAGGAAATCACCCCGAGCGCTGGCGCCCCTACCTCTGGTGTTAAACCACCAGGGGTCTGTGGGGACGTCCTCGCCATGATCATCCCCCTCGAATGAGATCCCGAAGGAGGCCACCCGGCAGCGATGCTACCGGGTGGCCTCCTTTGCGTTCTTGCTGCGTAGTTGACAGCATCCTCTGATTGGCAGCACCCTGATCCCCAGTGTGCAAAAGAGACCTCCGCGCGAGCGCTGATTGTGACCACACGTATCGCCATTCTTGCTGATATTCACGCGAACATGCCCGCCTTCGAGGCGGTCATCGCGGACATCGAACAACAATCCCCTGACGAGATCATCATCGCGGGAGATCTCGTCGGGCGCGGACCTCAAGGTTCCGCCGTCGTCGAGCGCGTCATCGAGCTCGGCTGGCCGAGCGTGCGCGGAAACCACGAAGACTACCTCATCAACTTCTTCCACGAACGCATCCCCCCCGAGTGGAAGCAAACCGAGGAGTGGGCCGCCTCGCGCTGGATGGCAAACGAACTCTCGCGCGAACACGTCGATTACATCGACGCCCTCCCCTTCTCCATGCAAAGTGCGCTCGTCCCGGAGCTCCACATCTATCACGGCACCCCCGCCTCCAATCAGGAAGGTCTTGGCAAGTGGACCGCCAAGGAGCGCCTCGAAGAGCTCGCCGCTCAAATCACTGGCACCGCCTTCGCCACCGCGCACACACACCGGCCGCTGCTCGCCGAGGCCAACGGCGTGACGTTTATCAACGTGGGCTCTGTGGGGTTGCCATTTAACGGCGATTGGCGCGCGCAATACGCCATCCTCACCCACGAACACGGCTCGTGGGAGGTCGAGTTTCGACAGGTAGAATGGGATCGCGAAGCCTTCCTCGAGGTTTACGAGGAGAGCGGCTTCTTGGAGGAGGGAAAGATCACGAGCACGCTCCTGAGGCGGGAGGTGCTGACCGCCAGACCGCACCTCGTGCCCTTTATGAAGTGGGCCGAGTACCTCGAGCGCATCCCATGCATGAACGAGCTGCCTGACTTCCTGGAGTTCTATGACCCCGACCTCTCGATGGTCGAGCTCTTCCAGTTATTGCAAGCATGGGACGCGCGCCAGGAATCAGAATAGCGCGCTGACGCTGCGTCCGTCGTGGATGCGGCTGATCGCTTTGGAGAAGAGCTCCGCCACGGAGATGATCTCGACCTTCTCCGAGAGACGCCCCTCGGGGACCGGGATCGTGTCGGTGACAATCACGCGCTCGATGAACGCATCATCGAGGCGGTGCTTGATGTTATCCGAGCTAAAGACGGGGTGCGTGGCGACGGCGATGACGCGCTCGGCGCCCTGCTTCTTCAGGAAAGAAGCAGCCTCGCAAAGCGTGCCGCCGCTGGCGATCTCATCATCGACGATGAGCGCCGTCTTCCCGGCGACGTCACCGATAAGGTTCACCGCGCGAGGCTTCTCGTTGTCGCCATCACGACGCTTGTCGATGATCGCGATCGGGAGGTCGAGACGGTTCGCGTAGCGTCCCATATCCTTTGCCTCCCCGGCATCAGCTGCCACGAGGACCCAGTTCGAGGTGTCCTCTCGGCTGATGCGCTCGCAAAGCGGCGCGGCGGCCTGGAGTTGATCCACAGGAATGCGGAAGAAGCCCTGCGCTTGCGGCGTGTGGAGGTCCATCGTGAGGACGCGGTGTGCGCCAGCGGCGGTGACAAGGTCTGCCATCAGGCGCGCCGCGATCGAGATCCTCGGGCGGTCCTTCTTGTCGCTGCGAATGTAGGGGAAGTAAGGCATCACCGCCGTGATCCTGGCTGCGCTCGAGGAGCGGAGCGCGTCGATCATGAGCAGCAATTCGAAGAGATTGCGGTGGACGGAAGGACAGGAGGTCTGCACGACGTAGACGTCGCATTCGCGGACGTTCTCGTCGATCTGGACCATCATGTTTTCGTTGCTGAATGTGACGGTATGCGACTCTCCGAGAGGAACCCCGAGTGTATCGCAGATGTCCTGGGCGAGTTGCTTGTGACTGCTTCCTGCAAAGATCTTGAGCGGTGCGTCCACGTCTCCTCCTCTTCGGCGCCGGGGTAAGAGTGAGTGATGCATCCTCTCTGGGCACCACACGCATCCACGCTATAGATGACAATGGTGGCAATATCAACCGCGAGAAAGAGACTCTCCAGAGGTTCTTGCAAAACACCCTCGGGAGAGCTTGGTTTCAAGGCTGGATCAAGGCACGTGTCATGATCAACGCGTCTTCACCATTATCACTGTAGTATCGTGGCCTGCGTCCGACCTGCTCGTAGCCATATTTCAGGTAGAGCGCGATCGCCGCAGCGTTCGATGGCCTCACCTCGAGCGTGAGCGAGATCGATCCGTTCTCCTCACCGAATCTCTCCAGCGCGCCGAGCAGCGCCGCGCCCACACCTCGACGCTGCGCATCAGGGTGCACGGCGACATCGATAATATGAAGCTCACCGACGATCTCCCAGAACGAGAGAAATCCGACGACGTTGTCATATTCGGGTTCGGGCAGCGAGGCGCACCAGATCGTGGCGCGCTCGGTGATAAACTCGCCAGCGAGCTTTGCCCGCGAGCTCGGGTGCGCGTGCGCGGCATACTCGATGTCGACCATCGCATCGAGGTCCTCGGGGAGCGCGGCGCGCAAAGAAACATCCCCATGTTGCTCGACGGGAGGCGGTAAGAACGCCATCTTCACATCCTGTGTGCCTGGATAAGAGGCTCAGTCCAGCTCGGTGGCGCTGATATCGAGGATGCGCTTCCACACATCTGCGAGGCCAAACTTCTTGGTGCTCGAGGTGAGGATCAGCTCGGAGGGCTCGACGCCAAACTCCTCGGCGATCTCCTTACGGCGCTGTTTTCTGGCGTTGCGCTTGTACTTGTCCGCCTTGGTGAAGACCAGGATCGGCTGGATACCAAAGTGCGGGAGCGCCTCGATGAGCTGCATGTCATCCTCTTGAATCCCGCGACGAAGATCCATGATGACGACCACCGCCACGAGCGTCTCGCGGGATGCGAGATAACCCTCGATCATCTGGCCCCACTTCTCCTTGACCGAGAGCGGCACCTTGGCAAACCCGTAGCCAGGAAGATCCACCAGCGAGAGCTCGTCGTTGATCCTGAAGAAGTTGATGAGCTGCGTGCGCCCGGGCGTGCTCGAGACCTTGACCAGGCTGTTGCGATGCACCAGGGCGTTGATCAGGCTCGACTTCCCGACGTTACTGCGTCCGGCGAAGGCGATCTCCTTGAAGATCGGCTCGGGATATTGTGAGGGTTTGGTCGCGCTCTTGATAAACTCGACGGAGCGAAGCGTGATGGGGAGGTTTTCCATGATTTTCAAGCCTGTAGCAGTTCAAAGGTGGCGCGTCGCGTCGATCGAGAGTGGAACAGTCGATACAGTCCGAATCATCCGAGACCGCCCGCATATTGTTCTCAAAGCGTCGCTGTCATCGCGGCAAAGAGGATCGCACAGGCGCCGATCCCATAGATGGCAGACTGCACCAAACCTCGCTCTCGCCAAGCAGCGATAGCAGCTCCGACCGCCGCGATCCCCGCACCAAGAATCACCCACTCGGCTGGAGCAGCGAAACCATACACGGCATCCGAGCGCCAGGAGAAGAGCAGCGAGAGGACCCAGGCGAGCATCGCGAGCGCGCCTCCTCGTACCGCGAGGTCTCTTGCCCAGAGCGCGGTGATATCGCTGGCGTCAGGCGCCACGCGGATCGCCGGCGCGTCCTCGTTCACGCTCATCGCGATGTCCTCGTCTCTCCACGAGGATTGCACGGTGGAGAGCCTGAACAGCAACAGCGCCAACAGCGCCGCGCCACCAAACAACAAACAATCCGGCAAGATGTCGAGCCAGAGCACGTAGATCTTCTCGCCGTTATCGAAGCTCCCCATCGAGAGCACGCGATCGGGGATGCCGCGCGCTCCAGCGAGCGACCTGGCGTGTTCGTAATAAGAGGCAGCATCGGGCAACCTCGGCCCGAAGCCCGCCTTGAGCACCACGCCGAGCGTCACCACGGCGCTCGCTGCGGTCGCCAGCCATGCCCAGGAAGCCGTCTTTACGTCGCGCAACCTGCCGAGCACGCCAGCTGCGATGGCGAGCAGCGCCGTGACAATCGCGAGCGCTTTTGCTCCGGGGACAACCTGCGTGACCTCGAACCCGAAGCCCTTGGCGCCGCCAGTGATTCCAGGCAACGCCCAACGCACATGCGCCCCTTCCGAAGAGAGCGGGACGACGTATTCGTTTATCGGGATGTCCGCGCGAAGCGTCGCCTGTAGCAGCGCAGCGACGGCCATCGTGGCGACGAGCATTCCCAACCCGGCTGGAGCGAACCTGTGATTCTTCCCCCAACCGGCGACGGTCGCGGCGCCCGCCATGGAAGCCATCGCCGCAGCCATCGCGACCCACTGCCCGGCGAGCAGGATCACATTGGGGTCCGCCTGCGTCGGCTTGTAGAATGTGTTGGCGGCGATCATCACCGCGCCGACACCGAGCGAGAGCGCGATCGAAGCGCTCACGCCGTGGGCGCCGTATCTGGCGCGGGGGTCCTTGATGTCCACGGGTGATGACGCGAGCGCGCCGAACGCGGCGGCGGCCAGCGCAGCACCTGCGCCAAAGAAGACCTCGAAGTAAATGCCAAAGAAGCATGCAACGAGCCCGAGCCAGGATGCGTTGATCGCGTGGCGCGTGAGCATCGAGCGCGAGGTGAAGACCCCGACCGCTGCGATCACGGCGGTGAGCGCGGCGAGGATTGTTATGGCGAGCGTGATCTCCATGCTCACTCCTCCTCTGTCATCGCGTCGGGGGAAACTGGCGCGAAACTCTGAGCAAGCGCGCCAGCTTCGTTCAGACTAACCAGCCCACGCTTGCCGCGACGTTGGAGTCCAGGGAACGTGAGCATCATCCCCAACCCGAGCACGAAGCACCCGACGAAGGCGATCAATGGCTCGAAGGGCATCACTGGCGAAACGGTGAAAACTGCTGCGGGCGCGGTTTCGAGGCGCTCGAGCGTGAGCCCGTGCGCGAACGCGTCGCCAAACTTCTTATCGGGTCTCCTCATGAAGACCCAGAACGGCGCGGTGTTTTCGCCCTCGCGTTGGAGCTGCACGGCAGGCCCCATGGCGCCGATATAGTTGAGCTCCATTTCGAGCATGCGGTACTCGTCGCCATCGAGCGCGACCTTGAAGGTGTCCCCTTTTCGCGTGACCACGGGGATGGTGTTTGGCTTGCTGCTCGCGATCACGGCGCGCAGCGCGTCGGGATCTTCCTGGATGCCGACAAACGTGAAGCGCTTGAGACCGATCTCGACGCTTTGCCCGAGGTCGACGCGTTGTGGCGCGACATCCTGCTGACCGGGCCTCGAGAACTCGACGATCGCGCCAGGTTTATCATCCCACCGAAGGTCAGTGACCTCGACGCGGCGTGGGAGCATCATGCGCACGGGCCGTCCACCGACGCGCGCCATCACGAACTCTTCCTTCTCTCCCACCGAGAACGCAGCGCGCGTCGGCGGGACATCCTGTTGAATCGAGAGCCACAACCCGAGCGAACCGAGCGCGCCCACACACATCAACACGATGCCGAAAAGCGACGCCTTCGACACGAGCGTTTGGCCGCTGTATTCGCTCCCGGGAGACTCGCAGAGGACGACATCTGCGCCGACCGTGGCTGCGCGCGAGCGCAACCAGAGGCCGATGGAGAGCGGCACGGCGGCGGTGAGAAGCAGGACAACCACCTGGAGTGATTCTGCTGACTGGAACGCCCAGTCCCACCACTGGGGAGCGAGCCTCTTTGGCAGCCTCCCCCAGGGTGAGCCCACCATGCCGAGACCTGCCAACAACACGAGCGCGCCTACAGCGCGCGGCGTGACCAGCACATCCCAGAGGATATCGACCCAACCTCTGCGCGCCATCGCCGCGCGAGATCGACGCCGTGGTTGTGATTGCTCCGTGCTCATCGAAACCTGACCTCGTAAAAATCAACGCGCTCGTCGGTATCACATCGAGCGCGTCGGTGTTTGTAGCGCCGCCAGCCAAGACACGCAACCGACGGTTTCTCCATGACATGAGCCAAGCTCGCGCGCACCTGCCAAAACCAAAGGCATTGACCGACTTCATCCTGCGCCCCATGATGCATGAGTATCCATCGAGATGGGCGGCAGAGACGCCAGCCAGAGCTGCGAGCTGAGAAGATGCAAGACGCAGATAAGATGCCAGTGATCCTCGGATTGACTGGTGGGATCGCGAGCGGAAAATCAACCGTGACGTCGATGTTTCGCGAGCTGGGCGTCGTGGTCATCGACGCCGACGAGATCGCGCGCGAGGTGGTCGAGCCGGGAGAGCCCGCGCTCGAAGAAATTCGCGAAGCCTTCGGCGCCGAGGTCATCACGCCCGATGGCTCGCTCGATAGAGCCGCGCTCGGGAAGATCATCTTCTCCGACGATGACGCCAGGAAGAAGCTCGGACAGATCACCCACCCGCGCATCGGGCAACGGATGATGCAGAAGGCGATGGACGCCGGAAAGCTCGGGCACGCCTGGGTGATTTATGACGCGGCGCTGCTCGTCGAGAACGGCCTCTACAAGATGTTCGATGCGCTGATCGTCGTCGCCGTGAGCGAAGAGACGCAACTGGAGCGCCTGATGCAACGCGACGAGAGCGCGCGCGAAGACGCCAGGGCGCGCATCGACTCGCAGCTCCCGCTCGCGGACAAGGTCGCCGTGGCCGATCATGTGATCGACAACAACGGCACACGCGATGAGACGCGCACGCAGGTCGTCGCCTTGCACGCGTTTATCAATCAGAACATCGCCGATCACGGCACCGCCAAGCCCTCGGAGATCGCGGAATGAATCGACGCGATTGCATCCGCTGCGCGGTCGAGATGGAGATAGGCTTCGTCAACGATCGCGACTCTTACTCGGGTGGCCCGAATCACTGGCTCGAGGGACCGCCCGAGCGAACCTGGCTCGGATCGCTCAAGTTTCGAGGCAAGCGCTACCTGGAGATCGTGACCTTTCGTTGCCCCGAATGCGGGATGCTCGAGATGGTCGCGCCCGATCCGAGCGAGACCAAGGCGATCGCGAAGAGAGGCGCCGTCTCGCTATCCAATAAGAGCGCCGCAGGTCGCGGAGAAATCACAGAACAACCCGAGAAGGATCCTTCCAAGGAGAACCGATGAGCGAACCCTCCCGCGATGTCTTGCTTACAGGCTTCCCCAGCTTTGTCGCACGCCGCATGCTCGACACGATCCTCACACGCACCCCCGACGCGCGCGTGCGGTTGCTCGTGCGACCCGACTACGTGGACGCCGCCGAGCGCCACCTGGGCGAGATGGAGGTCGAGCGCGAGCGCATCCAGTTGCTCAGTGGTGATGTGGTCGCCATGGACCTCGGGTTGAGCGGCAGAGAGTACCTCGAGGTGGTCTCGAACGTGACCGAGGTCTTTCATATCGCGAGCATCTGGTGGCTCGGCGTGGACAAGAAGCAGACCTGGGAGGTCAACGTCCAGGGCGCTCAGAATGTGATCGACGCCGCAGAGGAGATGAAAAACCTTCGACGCCTCAATCACTTTTCGACCGCATTTGTCGCCGGTGATCGCGAGGGCGTCATCATGGAGAGCGAGCTCGACAAGGGGCAGCGCTTTCGCAACGCCTACGAGAAGACCAAGTTCGAGGCGGAGAAGCTGATGCGCGCGGCGATGCGCCACCTCCCCGTCAGCATTTACCGCCCGAGCGTCATCGTCGGGAACACCGACGATGGCGAGATCGACAAGCTCGCGGGCCCCTATTACCTGATGTACGCGATCATGTTCGCGCCACAGAACATCCCGATCCTGATGCCGGGCAAGGGAGACAAGCCACTCAACCTCGTGCCGATCGACTTCGTGTGCGAGGCGATGGATGTCATCAATCAGCGCGAGGACACCGCCGGAAAGACCTTCCACCTGTGCGATCCAAACCCACTGAGCGCGAGGCAGGTCTTCGAGTTGGTCGCCGATCGCGCAGGAAAGCGCGCGCCAATTGGCGGTGGTTTGCCCGCACGTCTTGGCCAGATGCTGATGCGGCTCCCTGGCGTGGAGCGCGCCACGCGCTCACCTCGCCACTTCTTCGAGGACTTCAACCAGCTCACGCTCTACAACACCATCAATACCCTCGATGCGCTGCATGGCGAGCTGGCCTGCCCGCCCTTCCCGACCTATGTCTCGGCGTTGGTGCGCTATATCAAGCAACACGAAGGAGTCGATGTGGAGATGCCCTCGGCGGGGCAAATCCTCGGTTGAGGCCTGCTCGAGCAGAGCACACGAACTCCCCTTGGTGCCGAGCAAAAAAGAAGCCGCCGAACATTTCTGCTGAACGGAATCAGACGACTCCAACCATGCAGCAGAAATGTTCGGCGGCTTCTTTTTTGCGGGCCGTCGCGCGGTGATTCACGCAGGTCGGTTTAACGCCCGAGCATCTTGCGCAGTTGCTTGATGTAGAGCGAGAGGTCGGCGAGTCCTTCGTACCAGCCGATCTCCTCTGCGATGGAGCGCGACTCGCGGAAGGATTGCTTGGCCTTCTCGAGGTCGTTGCCCTCCATGGCGGCGCGTCCCATGTTGATGAGGATGCGGCTCTGGTTGAGGAGGTCACCTGTGGCGCGCGCCAGCTCGAGCGCGTTCTCGAAGTACTTGATCGCGTTTGGCATATCGCGCACGGCGAAGAACAGAGCGCCCATGTTCGAGACGATGCGAACTAGGCCGCGGTGATCCTGGATACCTTGCGCGCGATTCATCGCCTCCTGGAGGTATTGAAGCGCTTGCTGGATCTGGTTCTGGCGGATGCAAAGCGTGCCGAGTTGGTTGTACGCGGTCCAGAACAGGCGACGGTCGTCGGGATCATTCATATCGAGGTCGCCGAGCGCGGCGACTTTTTGGGAGACCTCGATGAGGATGTTGGCGGCGCGCTGGAGTTGGTTCTCCTTCTCGAAGACCTGACTCAGCGAGAGCAAGCCCTTGATCTCGAGTTTGACGTCTTGCGCCTGGCGCGCGAGCTCGACGACCTTGAACAGCGCCTCGGTGGAGGTGCCGATAGAGCCGCTCTCCATACCGACCTGTCCTTGCTCGAGCAGGAAGTCGATATGGTACTGCTGTGGCATCTCTTCGAGCTTTGGCATCGAGGAGATGATCGACTGCGCTTCCTCGACGTGACCTGCCTCGCGCAAGCCCGTGATGAGCTTGAGCCTGGCGTTGACGAGCAGATCATGATTTGCCGGGACGCGGTCGACCACGAGCTCGATGGCGTCGCGGAAGTACGAGTTGGCGCCATCGTAATCGTACATATCGAGCAAGATGTCGCCGACCTCGGACAGGTAGTGCGATGCCCCTTCAAAGCCCTCGACCGAGCGATAGTGGAAGGCGAGCATGAGCGGGACATCGATATCATCGACGGCGGCCGCTTGCGGCGCTTGCTCGAGGAACTCGATGACCGACGCGTGGATCTGGCGACGCGTCGCCTTGGGGATGCGCTCGTAGACCACAGAGCGCATCGACCTCGGGTTAAAGCCGACGACGATGCGACCGAAGGCATCCTGCCTGGCCTCGAACACGCCGAGCGCGACCATCTCCTGCAAGCCGACCTGCGGACCGAGGTGCGCGGGCGTGACCTGGTAGAAGAAGTCCTCGCGGAAGGACTCGCCGAGCACGCTGGCCACGGCCATCAGGTCGCGCAGGTGATCGGGGAGCTCGTCGATGCGTTGCGCGAGCAGCTCCTGGAGGTTGAGCGGGATGCCCGACTCGAGGACGCTCGTCTCGTCGGCGAGCGCCTGCGTGCCGCCGATTTTGACGAGCGCGCGGATGATCTCGCGCAGGAACATCGGGTTGCCGCTGGCGCGATCGTGAAGCTGCGCGAGCACGTTTGGTGGCGGAGTGAACCCGAGCAGTTGCGAGATGAACTGCCTGGACTCGGGCATCTCGAAGCCCTCGAGACGCAAGATCTCGAAGTTCGCCGAGAGGCCGTGATCGACCACCGTGGCGTCCATGCGCACCGACGTGAGCAACAACACCTGGAACTTGCCGATCTGGGTAAGGAAGGTGTCGAAGAAGTTCTGCGTGACGTGATCTGTGGGGTCCAGATCGTCGAAGTAGAGGATCAGCGGCCCCTTCTTGAGCGCGAAGCGCAACATGCGGTGGAAGAGCGCGGCGGTGAAGTAAGCGAGCGCGTTTTGATCCTGGAAGGGAAGCTGCGCCGGCGAGAGCTTGTCGCCATCCTCGTCGACGAACAGCTTGACCACAGCCTCGACGCGTTGCTTGAGACCGATCGATTCGCACGCCTTGCGCACCAGGACGCGAGGGTCCTTGTAGGTGTTCGCGATTTGACGAATCCAGGCGCGCAGCGCGGGGAGTTGTTGGCCGGTGCCAAGCTCGCGGGCCTTGACCTTGAAGACCTGCCACCCCTTCTTCTCTTGCTCTTCAGTGAACCTGTCGAGCAGGGTCGTCTTTCCGAGCCCGGCCTCGCCGAGCATGGCGACGCCGCCGCCCTGCCCGTCCTTGACCGAGGCCGCGCGACGCACCAGCTCGTCATAGAAGCGAGGTCTCGGGACGTAGACGTCGACATCGTTTAGCGCGGCTTCCTCTTGCTCGGCCTGCTCGGCCGCGGCGCCCGCCTTGATCCCCAGGACCTCACAGACTGGCTCGCCAGTGATGGGGATCGGCGCGTCGTACTGGACCTGCCCCTTGGTCAGTTGCACGAGCGAATCATCGACCAGGATCTTCGCGTCGGTCGCGCCGCGCGCGATCTCGACGCAGCGGTCGATCGCCTCGCCGTAGGCGTTGCCCCCCTTCCTCGATGAGATGAAGACCTCGCCATAGCAGAGGCCGACGCCGAGGTGTTGGAAGCCTTGCTCGAGGAGGCGGAAGCGCTCCTGGATCGCCTTGGCGCACTCGAGCGCGCGCATGTTGTCGCCGACCCTGGCGCGCGTGGCGCCGAACAGGATCGTGTAGGTGCCGCCCATGAAGCTGTCGACCTCGCCCTCGTAGTGTTGGACGAGCTCCTTGATAATGAGCGCTTCTTGGCGGCTGCGGCGCGCGAGCTCTTCGGGGTCGATGCCGCCGCGACGACGCGCGCGCTGCTGGATGGCGAGCACGGCGACCTTACGACGCTCGCCGAGCAGGCTGTCCTGGAGGGCGTCGATGCTAAAGGTCTGATCGAGGACGCTGGTGCCAGAGGCGATGCCCGTGGCCATGCGTTGTGACTCGCCGATGCGGCCAGTACCAACACGGCCAGTGCCGCCGATGCGACCCGTTCCGCCGAAGCCGCCCGAGCGAGAGACCACCGACGAGACGCCGGTGTTGCCGATGAGCGAGGATGGACCGCTCTGCAAATTGCCCGAGCCGAGCGAGGAGGAGTGCACGCCAGAACCCGAGTGCACGCCCGAGTCGTCGATGACCCCTGTGTTCGAGCGCACGCCTGCGCGGAACGCGCCAGCGTCGAGGCCGGAGAGGAAGCGCTGGAGCGCCTCGCGCATGTCGGCTGCCGACTGGAAGCGCTTCTCGACGTTGCGCTCCATCGCCTTCATCACGATGTCATCGAGCTCGGGAGGGATCGATCCCTTGAGCACGTCGATGGGCGGTGTGATCGGCATCTGCATCACGCGGCCGATGATGCTGACGGCGTCCTTATCGTGGAAGACGCGCTTTTTGGTCAGCATCTCGTACATGATCACGCCCATCGACCAGATATCTGCGCGACCATCGAGGTCCTTGCGCATGATCTGCTCGGGGCTCATGTAGTCGAAGGTACCGACGATGTTCCCTGCCTGGGTGTAGGGGCCTGCCTCCATGGCGGGGCCCTTGACCTTGGCGATGCCGAAGTCGAGGACCTTGATAAAGTCAGCCTGACCGGCGACCTCCTCGAGCATGAGGTTTGCGGGCTTCAAGTCACAGTGGACGATGCCCGACTTGTGCGCCTGCTCGAGCGCGGAGAGCGTCTGGATGCAGATGTGCGCGATGCGGCGCGGGTCGAGCGGGTACTCCTTGCGAATCACGCGCTTGAGCGTCTTGCCAGGGAGGTACTCCATCACCAGATAGAGCGTGCCATCGGGCTCCTTGCCGAAGTCCACGATCTGGATGATGTTCGGGTGGCGCAGCATGTTGATCGCCTGCACCTCGCGCATGAAGTAGTGCTCGCCCTCGGGGTTGTTGTCATTGGGCTTGAGCAGCTTGACGGCGACCTCGCGGTTGAGCGGGGACTGGATCGCCTTGTAGACATCCCCCATGCCGCCTTCGCCGACCTTCTTGACGAGCGTGTAGGTCTGCTTGAGGATCTTGCCGAGGTTTGGATCCTCGGGCTTCTCCTTGACAGGAGGCGGCTTCGCCGACTGCAACGGCGTCCCCGTATGTACCGGGCCATCCGCGTCCGGAGAACCCTCCTGGATCGGCTCGATGTTCGAGATTTCGGGGATCTTTTTATCGTCAGTCATGGTTCCTGCTCGGGGCCTGGGAGAACCAGGTGCGCTCGCGCCTTTTCGGGCTACCCTTTCAAGGTGAGCGTCGCGCTCACTTCATCATCAACTCGGCCACGATCGCCTCGCGCTTCTTCTGCTCCTCGGCGATCAGGTCGTCGACCGTCTGGCGCAAGGCGACCTTGTTCGCCTCGACCCATGCCATGCTCTTTTTGAGCTCCTCGCTCGACTTGTAGAACATGACGTACCACTGACCATCCTCTCCCTTGGTCATGTAGAACTTCTGGCCGCCGCGCGTGGTGATCGCGGCGGTCTTCTGGTCCTCGCTCACGGCGACCGTGTCGACGCGTGAGCCGAGCTCGACGGCGTCATCATGCTCGAACTTGTCGAGCGTCATCAGGTGCAGGAAGAAGCCCTTCCCGTCCTTGACGTCGCGCAACAAGATCGCGCCCGACTGGCGCTTGGCTAGGCGGTGGTCAGCCTGCGGGAGGTACTTGTCGATCTCGGCGTCCATCTCCTGGAGTTCGGCATGGCTCGTCTCGAAGAACTCCTTGGTGGAGGGGTCGAGCCTCCCCCAGACAGCCTCTTCGTTCCCTGCAAACAGGGCATCCCGAAACATCAGGTAGGCGTCCTCGGGTTCGGTCGGGTCGAGCTCGCTCGAACACCCCGTCGAAAACAACGCGACCAGCCCGAGGAGACCCATAGCTCCCCAAAGCGACCAGCGTTCTACACGCGCCCCTTTCGCTCTCACTCGCATCTGCGCTCTCTTTCTGGAACAAGGTTCATCAATCGCAGATTCTAGCCCGCACTGACCCACCATGTAAAGCGATTGATTGGCAGCCAAAGGCCCTATCTTGCGCCCGGGCTCCGACTACGCCATCATAGCAATCATGCGGCTCGAACTCACGTGTTCCACAAAACAAGACACGACCTCATGCGCATCGAACCCTCGAAAACCTTCGCCACGCTGCTCGCGCTGCTCGTACTCTCGAGCGGATGTGACGCCCTCGAGCGCCCGGCGAGCGCGGAGCAGCCAGCAAAAACCGACGCGAATGTGGCGCCTGCCGCGCCACCAAAACCCGAGCCACCTCCCGAGCCGCCCGAGCCAGGCCCGAGGCACTGGGTCATCCCCGACGTGGGCGCGAGCGACCCGACGTTCCCTCTGCTCCCTGGCGAGGACGCGGCGCGCTCGCGCTCCATCGGCGATGTCTCATCGGGCTACCTCGTCAACGCCCACCAGCTTCGCTTCCCTCATCCCAACATCGCCATCCTCGCGGTCCAGTCCGAGCGCCACCTCAACTTCACCACCGACGAGATGGTCGAGTTGATCGAGGCGGGCGCGAACCATGTCCAGCACACCTTCCCGGGCTCCATCACCTATATCGGCAACCTCGGGAACAAGGGGGGCGGTGATATCCCCTACTCGGTCTCGCACAACTCGGGCCGGGACGCGGACATCGCCTTCTTTGTCACCGACGCCGAGGGCAACCCGGCGCAGATGCCCGATCTGCTGCCGCTCGACAAGGAAGGCAAGTACGAGGGGGAGCATGGCACATTTGTCTTCGACACCCCCAGGAACTGGGCGCTGATCGAGGGGTTCGTGCTGCACTCCGGAAACGGCAGGTTGCAGTACATCTTCGTCGCCGACTGGTTGCGCGACATGATGCTCGAGCACGCGCGCACCTCTGGCGCGGACGGCGAGGTGATCGCCGCGGCCGCGAGGTTGATGATGCAACCTCGCGCCACGCTCGCGCACAACGATCACTTCCACCTTCGGATCTATTGCTCCGAGGCGGACGTGCGCAGCGGCTGCGAGAACAAGGGGCGTTTTCAACCGGGTTATGATTCTCACCGCGGCGCGCTGCGCGACGCGGAGAAGCAAGCGAGAGAGGCGCTCGAACACGAGGACGCCGACGTCCGCGTCATGGCCGCCCGGAGGTTGGGATTGCTCGAGAGCCGCGGCGCGGCGCGCGATCTGGCAAAGCGCCTGAAGGACAGCGACCCGAGGGTGCGCGCCGCGAGCGCTCGCGCGCTCGCGACATTAAAACGAGGAAGTAAGGCGATCGGCGCCGCGCTCGAGGAAGAGAAGGACCCGCGCGCTCACGCCGAGATGCTCACCGCATTGGGCGAAATTGGAGACAGGGACGCCGTGCGCGCGCTCTCCGGGCGCCTGACAACGAGCATCGACCTGATCCTCGACGAGGATCACGATCCGGTCGACGCGCGCATGCTGGTGATCGACGCGCTGGCGCACATGGAGAGCAAGGACCCGGTAAAACCACTCGTCGAGCTTATCTCGACCCCGGACACCCCGAAGGAACATCGCACGCGCGATTACATCTCGAGAAAACGCGCGCTCCAGGCGCGCGCGGCCAACGCGCTCGGCCTGCTCACAAATCACCGCTTCCTCGAAGACTGGCTTACCGCGCCAGAACCCGAGCGTCAGGTCGCCATGGCGCAATGGAAAGGGTGGTGGAAGGAGAACAGCCGCAAGAGGCGCGAGGAGTGGCTACTTACTGGCTTCGAGCAGGCGGGTTATCCGGTCAAGCGCGTCTCCGGGAAGTATGTGTGGGAGATCTGCAAGGCGATCGAGGGAGAGGATTACCTGAGCTATAACGCGCAGCGCGTGCTGATGAAGATGGGCAAGCACTACCCGGCGAGCCTGACGTGGTCGAAGGCGGACGCCTACTTCTATTGGAGGAGGTGGTATGAGAGGCGCTACCGAAGGTTTGGCGCGCCAAAGATCCCGGCGGAGCTTTCGACGCTCACGCCAAAGAAGAAGTGAGGCTCACTTCTCCTCTTTTTCTTCTTCGCCATCGCCATCATCGTTGTCGCCATCATCGCCGCCGTCATCCTGCGCCTCGTCGCTGTCAGCCGCGTCGACCTCTGGCTCGGAGTCGGCGATAACGCCCCACGCATCGTCGGTCGAGGTGGCCTCCTGGCTCTCGCCATTACTCTCGGCCTCGGCGTCCTCGGCGTCCTCAGCGTCTTCAGCGTCTTCAGCATCCGAGGCATCCTCGCTCTGAACGACAGGCGCGGGCGCTGCGGCGGTGACCTCGATCTGGACGAGGGCTTCTTTTGGCAACCGCGAGACCTCGTTGCAGGTGCGCGCGGGCGGGTTCTCATCGAAGAAGCCACCATAGGCCGCGTTCATCGCGTGATAATCCGACATGTTACGCAGCTGCACGCGCACGGCGACCACGTGTGACAGGTCGAGCCCGCTCGCTTCGAGGATCGCGCGCACGTTACGCATCGCCTGACGGGTTTGTGCGTCGATGCCCCCCTCGACGATATCTCCAGTGTGGGAGTCGAGGCCGACCTGCCCCGAGACAAAGAGCAACCCACCATAACCCACTGCCTGGGAGTAAGCGCCGATAGCGGCTGGCGCCGCGCTCGTTTGGATGATCGTTTTTTTGGCCATGTGTCGGTGCTCTCTGCGACGAAGACAGGAGGGGCAATATTTTCTAACTTCCCTTCTTTGGACCAGCCTCGTGCCGCTGTCAAGCGGCCCTCTTGATGGGTGCACGAAAAGCCAAAGAAAAGGGCTTTCTTGTGTGGATCGAGTGTGCTAGATTTGCCTCCTACGGACAAGGATGTCCGCCTAACGGTCGCACAATCACAATCACTCCCGCGCGCCGGAGGAACGTCAAGGATGGCACCACCTCTGAGCAGTGAACTCCCTCTGAGCTGTGAGCTTCAGTCTGTCTTCACGCATGCCAAAGAACTGGCATCGCATGAGGGCCAACCTGTGTTCTCGACACACCTGTTGCTGGCACTCTACTCCGTCGATAACAACGCCGCCATTTTCC
>Ga0208061_100073_pt1 | contig 33057 bp, 23 predicted proteins | sample DeeseametaMP0555_FD_184209 | JGI IMG/M metagenome (GOLD analysis project Ga0208061, IMG submission 184209) | Marine microbial communities from the Deep Atlantic Ocean - MP0555 (SPAdes) | ecosystem: Environmental > Aquatic > Marine > Oceanic | place: South Atlantic Ocean | collected 2011-01-23 | reverse complement strand
GGGCGGGCCATATGCGCGCCGTTTGGGCCGGTACCTTAGCCCCGCTGTTTGGCGACCCACTCGGTCAACTCTTCGCGGTGGATTTTTGCGTTGTGCCTGCGATCGACGGGGAACCCGGAGTGGAAATGCACTTCCTTGATCGCGCGCGTGATGTCGTGAGCGGCGGCGATTTTTAGCACCTCTTCCTTGCTGGGTGGTGTGCGATCCTTGTAGCCCTCGATAAGGATCACGGGTACCTGCGAGCCCCTCTCTCCGACGCCGACCAGCGCGGATCGGAAGATGTCCGGGTGCACGTTGAAGATCGCCTCGCACTGGATCGAGAACATCGTCTCTTCGCCTGTCTCTACACGGTGTGCCTTGCGACCACAGTACCAGAGTCGCCCCTGCTCATCGAGGTAGCCCACATCACCCATGCGGTGCCAGAAGGCGTCCTCGCCGAGCGAGGGGTCCTTGATCTTTGCCTTGCGCGTGTGCTCGGGCTTGTTGTCGTAGGAGCGCGTGGCGACGAGCCCGTTCACGCAGATCTCGCCGATCTCTCCCGCGTCGAGCTCCCTGGCGTCGCTCATCTGCTCGATCGCGTCATCGGTGATTTCGAGGATCTTGACCTGCATGCGATTCACCGGCTTGCCCACGCACAGTCCTTTCCCCTTTCGAGTCATCTGCGCGGTCTCTCCCAGCACCTCTGCGCTCGAGATCGTGGCCACGGGCAAACACTCGGTCGCGCCATACGGCGTGTGGAAAGAGACCCCCTCCGATAGCACGCCGTCGTATTTTTCCATCATCGCCGGGTTGATCGGCGCGCCCGCGGTGAGGATTCTCCGAAGCGTCGGGAGCTTGATCTTCTTCTCCTGACAAAACGGCGCCACGCGCTCCCAGACAGCGGGGGAGCCAAACGCGGTCGTCGCGCCATGATCCACGATCGCCTCGATCACATTGGCGGGGTTGACCTCGGCGGGCTTTGTGGGGTCCATGTCAGGGATCACGACGCTCATCCCGAGCGCGATGGAGAACAGTGAGAACAGGGGAAAGAGCGGGACCTCGATCTCGCCAGGTTCGATCCCGTACATCTCGCCGATGGCGCGAACCTGGCCATCGAAGATCCCGTGGGTGTAGTGGACGCCCTTGGGGATGCCCGTCGAGCCGGACGTGAACAGGATCGCCGCCAGATCATCTCTGTGCATATCCTCGCAAGCAAAGGCGCCCGCCGAGAAGTCTGCCATATCCGCGAGCGCGGTCGCGCCGCTCCACCACTTCTTCTCGGTGATAAAGGCGCGCGCGACGCTCTTGAACGGCGAGCGAAAGACAAGCTTTGCAAAGTGCGCCCTGGGGATGCCGATCATCGCCTCGGGTTCGCTCTCCTGGACGCAAGCCAGGAACGGCTCTCGCCCCATCCCGGGATCGATCATGATCGGCACCGCGCCCATCTTGAACAGGGCGAAGGTCAGCGCGATAAGTTCCATCCCCTGTGAGACGAGCATCAACACGCGCTGCCCTCGCACCACGCCGCGAGCGCGCAGGCCATGAGCGTAGGCATCGCAGAGCGCGTCGAGCTGCGCATAGGTCAGGTGACTGTAGAGGCGCTTCCCGAGGCGGTTGTAGCCCTCGGGTTGGATCAACGCGCGCTGGAAGGCGCGCTCGGCGACTCGCGCGGGCAACCAGGAGGCGACATTGATCCTCTCGGGAGGATCGATCTCCCACGGAGGCACATCATCGGCAGCTCTGGCAGGGTCAGGCAACATGGCGGTTATATCGAGCATGGTCGACTCGTTGTATCTTTCGATGTTTCGCGCACGCGCGACTTGTATCACAGGTCATCACCCTGGCAGAAGAGCCCAGGTGTCCGCGTGGGTCTTCTCTACTCAGGAAGCTCCATGCAGGTTATAAAGATGGACCTGTCTGCCTCGTGCTGGCGAGCATCGAGATGCAGTATGCAGGACACATCAGCGCGACGTCGGGGGAGACTTGTGAAGCGGAAATGGACAGCGATCATCGGCGACGCGATCCGAGATGGCTTCGGTCAAATTGGCATCGGGGCGCGAGATCGCTACACCACTGGCCTGAGCTCCATTGTTCTGGAGCGTGACGTCGGGGGGACCCTCGCGCTGCTGCATTTGCGTGATCCATCGGGGACCAAGCTCGGGTTGTGTGAACTCACCGCGCCGATTCCCTGGATGTGGCCTCTCCACGACCGCCTTATTTATGGGACCTTCGATCATGACCTCGGCGACTTGATCGTCGGAGATCCTGCTTTCGACGAGTTCTTTCAAATCGTGACAGAGGAACCACTGGGGTTGTTTCACGTCCTCTTTCGCGAGCGTCGCCTGGCGCTGCTCAGCCTGGTGCGGGAGCTTCGCCGCGAGAGCAAGCGTTTGCAGCTGGTCGTCGGTGGCGGGAAGGTCCACGCGACATTTTATATGGAGGACAAGAGGAAACTCAGTCCACATGCCGTATTCACGGCGCTCACCCAGTTTATGCAGCCTGCCCACGGGACCTTCTCCGATCGCTGGTCGTGTTTGCTCGATATCCTCACAGACCCTCGCGAGTCCGAGGGTTTCAAGGACGCCATCCTCGGCGCGCTTGCTCTCGAGCGCGCGCCTGTCCCTGACTCGTTTCGAGGTTGGTTGGAGGGCTCGATGTCTCCAGAGACGGAGTTGTCCGCCGCGCTTCATGGCTTCTTCCCTGCGGGACGCACCTTTCATGTCATCCGCACACACGCGATGGCTGGCCACGAGCACCCACGCTTTCGGCAGATGGTCAGTTATTTCGCGAAGAGTTATCCCGCCAAGGCAACCTTCGACGAGGAGCTTCCGCTGGAGTTGAGGATCGAGGTCCTGAAGATGGCCTGGCAACAGCGCGTGGAGAAGACGCCAGGTTTGGAGAGGATGTTTTTGACGCTGTTGGACTCCAACGAGCGGTTGTGTGCGGCGTTGGTGCAGTGCATTCGAGAGTCACTGACCGCGCGCCTCCAGCTCCCGGGAGAAAATTTGCAGGAGGTTCTCTTCTCGGCGCTGCCCGAGCTCCAGAAGAGGGGCGGCAAATTCTTGCGGCGAGAGATCGTGGACGTGCTTTGTGCGCACGGCGAGGCGGAGGATACAGCGTCGATGCTCGCCGTACTCGAGCAACGTGTCGATGATAATAACGCGCTCCAGATCGTGCAGCGTCTGGGCGAGGTGGGAAACCTCTCGGCGCTCTCTCGCCTCGAGCAGCTCTCCATCCAGGAGCAACTCGGGCCGGTGAGCGAGGCGGCAGGGAGAGCGCACGCGGCGATTCGCGCGCGTCACGCGGGCGCGACAGGCGGAGGGTTGACCCTCGCAGAACCTGGCGCAGGAGAGGAGGGGAGGCTCACGCTTGTCGCTGGAAACCAGGGCGGCATCTCGCTGGTGAAGGAAGACGAAGAGCCTTGATAAAAAAGAGATCGAGCAGGATCGGTTGCTAAGCACGTCCGTGGGCCCTAGAATCAAAGAAGGTAGCGGGAAGATCCACGACTGCCGGCACGTTCGAGGCGAGTATGACCATTGTTCGGATGATTCATGCGCGCTCAGGCGTTCTCATCCATGGTAGATGGTCGAATGCCTCCACGAGAGTCTGAAAATGACCTACGAAGAGTTTGAGTGGCACATATTGAGGATGGTGTACGAGGAAGGAGTGACCACGCTCCAACCTTCATACTTGGCGTACACCTTCGAGCTCCCTCATGAGACCGTCTCGCGATATCTCGAGCAGGCGGTAGATGCGGGGCTGCTCGAGCTGAATGTCGTAGGTTCTGGTCGCCTGGAGTATTTCGTACCAGGCGCGGACAAGAACACGAAGCTCCCGACCCCTGTTTGGAAAAAGCAGGACGAGTTCGAGGCGCTCGACGACTCCCAAAAACAACCTCCAGTGGACAGCGACGTCGAACACTTGCGCGCGCTGGTCGTGCGAAAGAGCGATGTGCCTGCGCGCGCGGATGGATCTGATGGCGGCGTCTCGCGCGTCGAGGATGGCGCCGATGGGTCGGTGACAGGTGGCGAGCAAGGCAAAAGGCGCCCCTTCGCTCACGGAAAAACCCCCGAGCTCCCCCCAAACCTTCAGGCCTACATCAAGGAGCAGTACGGCGACACCGATGGTTCTCTCCATCGCGTCGTCGCGCAACGCGGCGCGGTGATCGAGCGACGCGCCGTGGTCGAGCATGGCGCGAGCATCCTCGATGATGAGCCCACGCCCGCGATGGCAGGCGTCGGCGCTGGCGCCGCGAGCACCGCGCTCGTGCCCTACAACAATGGCGGACAGCTCCTGCGCGTGGAGACCTCGGAGGACGCCTTCTGCGATCCCTCTCAGACGATCTTCATGCGTCAGATTCGCGTCCACGGCGTACAGTCCGAGACCGCGCTCCGCGAGCAAATTCGGCGCCTCTTCGAGGGCTTTGGCTACAAGACCTTGAATACGAGCCCCGAGCGACTCCGTTTCGAGCGTGGCAGCGTGACCTTCATTCTGGCGCTCGTTCCACTGTTCGTGCTGATCCTTCCGCTGTTCGTCTACCTGTTCCTCTATTGCATCGGTCGCTCGACGATCCATCAGGAGCCGCTCGAGCTCGACGTGCAAATCCGCAAGAACGGCGCAGACACCTCGAGCTATGACATCGACCTGACCTTTATCGGGTTGCACGGTGTCGTCCTGGGGGCCGCCGATCAGCGCGTCCTCAACCAGGAGATCGACACGCTGCGCGATGAGCTGCGTTGGGCGTTGACCGGCTCCTGAACCTTTCTAAAATTTTCAGAACCCAGGGTTAGACATGCATGTGCTGGTGACGGGGGCTTCGAGTGGTATTGGCGAGGCCATGGCCCGTCACTGGGCAAGCCTTGGCGCGTCCTTGACCATCGCGGCGAGGCGCGAGGAGCGCTTGCGCGCGCTCGCCGAGGATCTCGATGTCGAGGTCTTCGTTCGCCCCACTGACCTGAGTGATCTGGAGCAGTGCGAGGCGCTTGTTCGGGAGTCGGTCGAGCAGCTCGGTCCGATCGATGTGCTGATCAACAACGCTGGCATCCAGTACGTCGAGGCCGCCGCTGGAGTCAGCCCCGAGCGCATCACCAGGTTGATGACGGTCGATTTGCTCGCGCCGCTTCATTTGATGCACTACGTGCTCCAGGACATGCTCGAGCGCAAACAGGGCGCCATCGCCAACATCGCGAGCGTCGCGGGCATCGTGCACACGCCAGGGATGGCGCACTACAACAGCGCCAAGGCAGGTCTGGCGGCTGCATCCGAGAGCATGCGCGTCGAGCTCGCCAACAGCGGCGTGCATATCCTGACCGTGTACCCTGGCCCCGTGCATTCTGATATGGAGGCCGCCGCCAGAGATCAGTTCGCGGACTCCTCGGCGGTCGAGCATTTGCCGACCGGAAAACCTGGCGAGCTGGCGAAGCTCGTTGCCCTGGGGATCGAGAAGAAAAAAGCGCGTATCATTTACCCAAAGATCTACGCGTTCAACCGGAGCGCGCGAAACCTCTCGCAGTGGTTCACCGATCGCTTCGCTCCCCCTTTGAAGGACGAGTGATTTTCCCCTTCACGAGTCCAGATCATAGCGGTTGATGTAGCGATAGAGCGTGCGCTCGCTCACGCCAAGAATCTCTGCCGCTGCTGCGTAGTCCTCCCCAGCTTCCTCCAACGCATCCAACACATCTTGCTTCTTCGCCTTGGGTTTTCGCCCGCGGCGAGAGGCGCGCTTCTTCTCCTTCGCTCGCCTCGCGGTTGTCGTGGTGTCGCTGCCCTCTGTTGTTGTGGCGTCGTCATTCGTGCGGCTGCGTAGCTGGATCATCGTGGCGAGCTCGCGCTCGGTGATAAGATCCTCCTCACACATCACGCACGCTGCGCGCAGCGTGTTCTCGAGCTGACGCACGTTACCTGGCCACTGACACTCGCCGAGCAGGTGCGCCGCCCCTGGCGAGAGCTTGAGCTCTCGCCCGATGGTCTCGGGCGCGATGCGCGCGAGGAGGCGATGCGCGATCAATGGGATATCCTCGCGACGCTCGCGCAACGCTGGGATCGTGACCGTGAACGCGGCGAGCCTGTAGAACAGATCCTCGCGAAACGTCCCCTCGGTGATCATCGTGTCCAGGTTGCGGTTGGTCGCTGCCACGATACGCACATCGATCGGTTCGGCGCGTGTGGCGCCCACGGGGCGAACCTTGCGCTCCTGGAGCACACGCAACAGCTTGACCTGCATCGCCAGCGGCATCTCGCCAAGCTCGTCCAGAAAGATCGTCCCGCCATTGGCCGCCTTGAACAGCCCCTCCCGATCGCGGGTCGCGCCGGTGAAGGCCCCTTTGACGTGCCCGAACAACTCTGACTCGAAGAGGCTCTCCGGGATCGCGCCGCAGTTGACCGGGATAAAGGGGCCGGGGCTCCTGGGGCTGGCCGAGTGAATCGCGCTGGCGATCAACTCCTTGCCCACGCCCGATTCGCCGTGGATCACCACGGGGATATCACTGCGCGCGACGCGCTCGACGCGTTGGAGCAATCGCTCCATCACCGAAGAGGTGTAGGCGATGTCCGGGAACGCAGCGCGGAGGCCGCTCACGCGGCTGTCGCGCTGGCGCTCGACCTCCTCGCTCAACATCGCGACGCGCTCCTCCAAACCCTCGAGCATCGCCTCTCGCTCGCCGAGCAGGGTGTCGAGCTCGCGCTTTGCTTCCTCCAGTTCCTTGACCGTGCCCTCGAGTTGTTCGAGGCGCCGAGTGTTGGTGATTCCGATGGCGAGCTGGTGTCCAAACGCCTCCATCATGCGCCGCGTTTCACCCTGGAAGATGCCTGGGTGAAAGCGATGATCGATATAGAGCGCGCCCAATAACCCGGAGGCATCCCGCACAGGGACACACAACACACTGGTCAGGTCGAGGTCGACGACTGAGAGCGCGGCGTTGAACCGCTCGTCCTCGCGGGCATTGACCGTGGCCACGGTGCGGCCCGTGCGCGCGGCCTCTTCCGCGATCGTGAGGCTGACCTTGAGGTGAGGTCTCGGGATAGGATCGCCGTCGATGTCCTGGCTGGCGGCGATCAGGAATCCGCCCACGCGTTGTCCGTCGCCCTCTTCCTCATCGAGGAGCAGGAAGCCACGCTCTGCGCCGCTCAAACTCAGCGCGATCTCGAGCGCGCGACGCCAGAGCTGCTCGGGATCACGCTGGTGGAGGATGATCTCGTTTAGCGAGAGCATCCTGTAGAAGCGCTCGATGATTCCGCCTTCGCCCCCGTCTCCAGACGAAGGGGCACTCTGTTTCGTGCGGCGAGGCGAACCTTCGCGCACGCCTCCTCGCCGCATCGGATCGGATGATACGAGCGCGGAGAGGTCGGGGTAGTTCGCGAAGAAGTCCTCTCGCAACTCCTTGCCAAGACCGGATGCGACCGCGTTGCGCGCTTGTTGGTTGAGCGATGTGACCTCGTCGACGAGCTCGTCGAGTGATTCCTGCTGTACGCGCTCGAAGAGCACCGGGCTGTACTTGAGCACCAGGCTGTAGTTGGTGCTCTCGAGCGCGTGATGGAGCGCCTTGCGGAACTTCTCGATCCCCGTCATCACCTCCAGAGAGCCGCCTTCTCGCCAGCCGAGCATCGCCTCGAGGATGTCGTGATGATCCTCGAGCGCGGCGAGAGCGTGGGTATCGATGAGCGTCCTCGCCTCATCCAACTGCGTCGACGCCGTCGCGAGGTCATCGAGCGACAGGTGCGCCTCGGACATGGTCAGCAAGAGGTCCACGTGCGCCGCTGGTGGTGGCGCGCCTCCCATCGCGAAGCATTTCTCGAGCAACGAGATCGCCTCCTCGTGTTCGCCGCGCATCGCCGCGAGCGATGCCTGGTAGGAGCGCGTCATGAGCTCGTGGCTCTTCAAGTCGTGCGCCCTGGCGAGTTCGAGCGCGCGCTCGAGGAGCGCGCTCGCTTCATCGAAGCGCCCGAGTAAGACATCGATGGCGGCGCTGTTGCTCGACAACAGCAGCCGGGTAGTGGGGCGCGTGGTCTCTTGCGCGATGCGCATCCCGCGAGCGTAGTACTCGCGCGCCAACCCGAGCTTTCCCTGGCTGTGGTAAGCCGTGCCGACGTTGAGGAGATAGAGCGGGAGCTCCGCGTCGAGCCCCGCGCGTTCGATATGTTCGAGCGCGCGCAGGTAGGCATCCGTGGACGCTTCGCGTTCGGCGTTGTACTTGAGGCCGATGGCGATATAGGCGTTCGCGCGCGCTCGGAGCATCGCCGGGATCTCCTCGCTTTCGAGCACCGGCAGGAGCTTTTGGAGCGCGGTGACCGACTTCATATCGCCGCGCAGCGCGCGCGCGCCATGTTTGATGATCGAGAGGTGCGCGATATCACTGGTGAGCGCGACTCCTTTGTCCTCATCGCTCGCGCGCCCCGACACGCCGAGTTCGTCGAGGCCACGCTCCGCGTGCTCGATGGCGCCTTCGTAATCACCAGAGGAGAGCGTCAGCTGCGCGCGCCAGAGCGCGAGCTTGGTGAGCTGACTTCGCGATGGTTTGTCCTCTGTCAGCGCGAGCGCGTCGTCGCTCAAGAACGCCAGCCCCTGTCGATGCAACCCTCTTCCATGTTCTAGCCTCGCGCGCAGGAGCGCGATCTCGACGCGCGCGTCAGTGTTCAGCTTTGGCCGCGCGCTGGCGCTGGCGAGCGCGCTCGCCAGCAAGTCGTGAGAGGTCGCGTCCGCCCCCGAGCGCAAGGTCGCATCGAGCCAGAGCTCGAACGCCTCGATCGAAGGTGTGTCCTCGAGCACCGCGTCTCGAAGCTCGCATTGGATCAGCGCCTCCTGACATGCTCCCTGCGCCATGAGGGTCTTTATCTCTTCCAGGCTCGCGGGTTCGAGATCCGTCGAGGTCGTCGCGTGCGGGTTGTGGCGGATGCCGAGCTCTTCCTCGAGCGCGCGAAGCATCTCGCCGATCGAGTGACCGTAACGGGCCAGCAGTGATTCCCAGCGCGCGAGCCCGATGTCGCGCAACTGCGCGCGCAGTGAGCGCGCGCGCCACCGCTGCCACTGGCGCGGATCGGGTTGCGCCAGGATCTGCTCGTCGATGTGGTGCGCCGAGAGGTTGAGCGTGCGATCACGCCGCGTGGTGGCGATAAGAGAGAGCGGGAGCTGTTCGCGTCGCGCCGCCTGGAGCGCGTGCGAGAGCCAGGCGCGAACATCGGGGCTTGCCAGATCGAGGTCATCCCAGAGCAGCGTGATCCCGGTCGATTGCGCGGACACGGCGCCCAGCAAGGCTCGCGTCAACAACTCGAAGGTGTGCAACTGGTCACCCTGGCCCAGCGTTGGAGGCGCAGCGCCAAGGCGCGAGATAAGATCGAGCACCACGGACCAGGGGCCTTCGTGCGCTGGCGCGGGCGCTGGCGAAAAGAAGGCCACGGCGCGTTTGTCGAGGGCTTGCTCGAAGATCGCGATCGGCGCCTCGCCACGTAGCTCGAGGCGCGCGCACACCTGGCGAAGTGTCTCGGTCTTTCCAGCGCCTCGGATTCCCTTTAGGAGTAGGAATCTGCCGTCCTGTGGGTCCCACGAGCGAACGATCTCCTCGACGCGCGCGCGCATCGAGGGGTCATCGAAGAAGAGCGGCGTCTCGTTCGCGCTGTCGTTATCCACCGCGAGCGCATCCAGGAGCTCCTGGATGAGTGGGCGAGTGTTCGGGTCCTTGCCGAGCATACGCCGGACGATCCCGCCGAGCTTGCCCTTCAGGGATGCCGGGATTTTGGGAGCCTCCTCGCAGTGGGCCATGGCCCACTGCGTGAGGTTATCTCCTGTGAGCGGATAGGCTCCCGAGACCATCCAGCAGATCAGGCAACCGAGCGCGTACATGTCCGCGGCGTGGCTCGGGGACGCGCCATTCCACAGCTCGGGCGCCATGCAAGGCGCGCTGCCGAGTACATGCCCTCGCTCGCTCTGGCGCATATCCAGCAGCGGAAAGTCGATGAGTGAGATCTCGTCCTCGGGCGTCACGAGCACGTTGTGAGGTTGGAGATCGCCGTGCACGAGCTGATCGTCGTGCAAGTCTCTGACATGGAGCGCGATCGCCAGCGCGATCTCGCGCCAGCGCTCGCGCAGCAACTCGGTGGCCTCATCTGCCAGTGGTTTTCCTGGAATCCATGCCCTCGCGCTCAAAAACCACGCGCCCTCTTTCAGGCCGAGGTGTGCACGCGCTGGCTCGTCCAGCGCGTAAAACCAGTCCCATCGAGGGGAACCCTCTCGGCCAGGGAGTCTGGCGGCCAGGGCCAATTCGAGCTGCGAGGCGAAGCGCTCGGATTGTTTGCTCGCCTTGATAATCAGATCTCCCACGCGCCAGGTCTTCTCGGAGGGATGATCCCCGAGCTTCGCGGTTGCTGAGAGTTTGTCGGCCAAACGAGGCAGAGGACGGGTCATGTCATTCGTCGGGTCAAGAGGCATGCGAAGTGAGGACAACATGTTCCTATTTTGTCGCAAATATTGTCAATTATGACATTGGATGCTCTGCGAGAAAGCTGGGTTTTTGTTTTGTTTCAGCGGGTTATGCGGTGTTGTGCGTCGCCGGGGCTGGCGCGAGGGGCTGGCACGTGGCTTGCTATAAAGCCATTGTGGTAGAAGACGACCTTTGTTTTTATGGTTCGAGAGACCAGAGACATGCATGACGCCCGATTTTTCGCATGAGAGGTGAAGTGGTGGCTCATCGTGATGGTGACGATATGAAGACGCGACATCGCCAGAGATCCTGGCTCCCGATATTGGTGTGTACCCTCGCAGGAGGATGGGCGCTCCTTGCCTGCGGTCCTGGGGTCTGGGAGCCCGTGCCCGATCCCCCGCAGCACATCAAGTACGACACCGTGCGGATCGAGTACGGTGAGGGGGATGATAGGCTCGACCCGACGCAGGAGGATTTCGAGCAAGTCCAGCAAACGCTCGTCGGCGAGCAATCCGAGATCGCGATCTTGACGCTCGATACGATCTCGGACACCAACAGGGCGATCTACTCGACGCTCGATCTGATCGACAGGATCAAGAAGCTCCCCTACTCCTACGACGAGGACTCGAAGACCTACGTGTGGGAAGGGCGCGGCGGGAAGCAGGACAACTACGTCCGCCTCGAGGTCCGCACGAGGGCGCTGGAGACGCGTCCGCGTGGGGATAATATCGATCAGTCGCACACCTTCGCGCTCTATTACGGCCTGTCGGTTTCGGACAAGGAGCTGGTCGCTGACGGCGAGTTCGAGCGCTTCTCGAACGGCCTCGAGACAGGAAGCCGCCAGCAGGGCGAAGGGATCTTGAGGATCTACTTCGACAACCGCCGCCTCTACGACAACACCTCGCCAAAAGGCGTGATGAGGATCGCGTTTCGCTCCAAAAATGGTGTGCGCCAGGTCAGGTCAGGCCTGTTCCGAACGCACATCAACAGCCCCGAGCAGATGCTCAACGCGATCTATGAATACGAGCAATACGCCGACAAGCAAGGCCGCTTCCGCTTCTTCGGGAATCAGAACGTCGATGGCGAGCCAAAGCGCGAGTTCGTTTCGGTCAACGCGGCCTGGACGGGAGCCCGCGACGGCATCGCGGCGGTACGCGCCACGGGAGGAAGCCTTGGCGAGCAACAGCTGCTCTTCAGGCAATGCTGGGACCCTGGTTCGATCACGACCTTTATGGCGACGCGCCCCTCGAATCCCGAGTTCGAAGGGGGAACCAAGGAGGATTGTGACGAGACCTTGCGAGACCTGGAGCTCGAGGCGCCCGAGTACAAAGACGCGCCCGAGCAAGACCCGGGAATCCCTGATCCTCACCCACGAGAGAGCCCCTGATCCGGGCAATGATTCCTGCGCGCAAGAAACAAATTGGGCCGCTGCGTTGCTTTCACGATGGGACATCTTGTAGGTTCAAGAAGAGCGCCTCTGGCAGCGCTCGGAACGTGAAGATACGAGGCGCCAAGCCTTCAAGCATTGCAGGGAACATCCATGCTGAGTCGCAAGCGGGTCACACTCGCCATCGTGATCGCGCTCACCGTCGTCCTATCGATCGGTGTCGGCGCGTTCGCTTATTTCTCGGGAAAAGGGAACGAATCCGAGATCAAGATCGTACCGGCCGAGGAGGCCGTGGAGTTTTCGCCTGCGCGCGTGGCGCCCACCGAGGCAAAGTCGGTCGAGCCCGCGCCAAAAGAGACAACACCTCCCACACCTCTCGCCAAAGAGGAGGCCGAGGATACGCTCGCGCCAGAGGATCAGCTCTCACCAGAAGCGCTCGAGCTCGCCTACCAGATCGATCAGCTCCATCAACAGGAGCACGCCATCGGTCAAAAGAAGATCGGCAAGGAGGACACCGAGTTCTCCGAGAAAGACTTCGCGGACAAGGTCAAGGTCACCATCCAGTCCAATCCCCCCGCTAAGATCCTCATCGACGGCGAGGAGACCGATTACACCACGCCCAAGACGTTCCCGCTCGATCCTGGCAAGTACGATGTGACCGTGCGCTACGAGAACAAGAAGCTCTCGGAGAAGAAGGTCATCCAGGCGCGAAAGGGCTCCAACGTGAAGCTCAACTTCCGCCAGCCGATCACCGAGCGCTCCGACAAGGATAAGGACGCCAAGAAGAAGAAGGTTCGCACGCTCAAGCCCGCCTTGCTCGTGCTCGTCACCAACTTCGACAAGGCCGACATCACCGTCAATGGGCTCCCTTACCCCGAGTACTACGAGGAGCCCGAGGACGAGGGGATGTTGCTCCCCGCAGGCGGCCCCTACAACGTGCTCGTGAGCTATGATGGCAAGAGCAAGGCTTATGATATCTCGCTCAAGCCCTACGAGGCGCGCTACCTCGTCGTCGAGCTGACCGGTTTCAAGGGTGGCGGCGCGGCTCCTGCTCCTGCGCGTCCCGCGACGCCAAAGCCTCCTGTCAAAAAGGAAGAGCCCAAGGAAGAGAAGAAGGACGACGAGGGCTCTGGAAAGGTCACCGTCTACTCCAAACCTCGCGGCGATATCCTCCTCGATGGCAAGGAGGCCGGCAAGCGCACGCCGAACACCATCGACGCCGACGAGGGTCGCCACGAGGTGCAGGTGCGCTACGAGTCTGGCGAGACCTCCGAGCCTAAGATCGTGCGCGTTCGTAAGGGCTCGCGCATCAAGCTCTTCTTCCGAGAACCTGCCAAGTAATCACTCGAGAAGAGCAGCAAGAAATGCGGCGAGGCGGACATGTGAGCATGTCCGCCTCGCCGCATTTCTTGCCCGTTGTTTTCTCGCTCACTTGCTCTCGAAGAAGTCCAGCACGCGGCGCTTCGAGGACGCTGACCTGGCGCGGTTCTCTGCCCACTCACGCAGCGCTTTGATCTTCTCCTCATAGGTCTGATACAGCGGCACGGTGTCTCGGATGGCGAACACGAGGTCATCCGGTGTGAGCTCTCGTCGCGCGGCAAAGGCCGAGTAGAGACCGCTGACGACGACCTGCTCGAGCTCGGAGCCCGAGAAGTTCTCGGTGCGTCTGGCCAACTCCTCGAGCACGTCTCCCTCCATCACACGGCGCCTCTTCTGGAGGTGAATGCGCAGGATCTCCTGACGATCCGAGTGGTCCGGGAGATCCACGAAGAAGATCTCGTCGAAGCGACCCTTTCGCAAAAGCTCGGGCGGCAGATCCTCGACCTGGTTTGCCGTGGCCACCAGAAACACGGGCGCGCTCTTCTCCTGCAACCACGTGAGCAAGGAGCCGAGCACGCGCACGGCACGCCCATCGCTATCGCGCGCGAAGCCCTTCTCGATTTCGTCCATCCACAGCACGCACGGCGAGAGCGCCTCGCTCATCGAGAGCGCGTCGCGCAATGTCTCATCGGGAGAGTTGCGACCATCGAACACGCGCCCCAGGTCGAGCCGCAGCAGCGGCAAACCCCAGTAGCGGCCGATCGCCTTGGCCGAGAGGCTCTTCCCACAACCCTGCACACCGACCAGGAGCAACCCGCGCGGCGCGGGCAGTCCGAATGACCTGGCCTCCGATGAGAACGCGTCCTTGCGCTCGTCGAGCCAGTGCTTGAGCTCGGAGAGGCCGCCGATCTGATGCATTCCCTCTTTGAGCGGGTGGAACTCGAGCGCGTCGTTGTTCGAGATCAGGCGCTGCTTCTCTTCGAGCACGGAGGCTTCGAGATCGAATGGCGAGTTCCTGGTGAGCGCCTCTTCGAACTGCTGTCGCACGCGCACGAACGCGCGCTGTGCCTCCTTGAAGGTCAAGCCCATCGCGCCGGTCACGAGCGCTTCGGTGTCGATGCCATCGTCCTTGCCAAAGGACTCCTCGCACGCGGTGCGAATGGCCGCGCGACCTGGAAGGGGCATGACCTTGCGCGTGATCTCTTTCTGGAGCTCGAGGTGTGTGATGCGGTGCGGGCCGACAAAGACGAGCGTCTTGTGGGAGCCCGCGCAGATCGGCTCGAGCTCGCGCAATCTGCGACGCAACACCATATCCTCGAGCATGGGCGCGGCGTCCTTGAAGATAAAGATCCCCATCGCCTCGCTCTGCGCGATGGCGTCGAAAGCGTGCAGCAGGTTGGCCGATTCTTCCTGGCCATTGAACCCGCGCGTCGGGCTCCACTCCCAGACGGGGCGGTGGTCGGCTGCGGCGAGGCGGTGGAGCAGCTCCACGCACCTCGCCTCTTCGTGGGTTTCGATCTGGATGATCGAGTAGGGCGCGCGAAGCAGCGCGCGCAGGTCGCGTGTAAAGGATGACATCTCGCGAAGACCTCGAATGCTTTGAGTGCACGCGGCAAGAAATGCGTGTGGCGAGGTTGCCTCTCAAGCAACCTCGCCACATCGTAGTTCCAAATGCTTCTCAGCGGTAGGTTCGCTCAGGCGGCTTCGTTCCCGAGGACCTCGTGGAGTTTATGGAGCAACGGGAGCTCGGGGGCGACATCCGAGAGCATGATCGGAGTTTGCCCCTCCTCGACGCGGCGCGCGATGTTGGCGCGCAGAAGCTCGCGCCACTCGGCGGCCAGATCCTCGATGCGTTTTTTGGAGCTCGGGCTCGGCGCGGGGAGCGAGTGCCAGGTTTGTGTGGGCTTCATGAGCGTGGCGCGGCTTTTCCACTGCCCCTTTTGTTTGCCGGTTTCGTTGCAGTGGAGGTCGATCTTGGCGATGAGCTTGACCTCTCCTTGTGCGCGAAGGCCCGTCTTGAAGGCGAGCTCGGAGATGCTGATGCAGACGCGCTGCGAGCCGACCTCGAGGTGGAGCTCTTCCCTGTCCTCGAAGAGGAGCGTGGGGAGCTCTTCATCGAGCCAGAACGCGAGCGAATCTCGTTCCGGTGGAGGAACCAATGCGTTGAGCAATGGTTCGTACAGGCGCATCGGCGCGATGAAGTTGGTGATCAGGTTGTCGACGGGGTTTTCCTCGTCGAGTTCGAGCAGGGTATCGGTGATAATCCTGCGTACACGCGCCCCCGCGTGCTCGTCCATGGGGGCGTGCAGAACTTGAAGAATGTGCGCGGGGAAGAGCTCCTCGACGTGAAGGCGGTGCTCTTCATTGTCGCGCTCGACGCGCATGTCGAGCGCGATGCGTACTTTATCGATGTCGCGGTTGGTCGCGTTCGGGTTGCGGCAGGAGCAACGTTGGCATTCGAGGCGGATTCGGCTGCTCGCGACGCCGATGGTGGCGTCGTCGAGGTTGGCCTGAAAGGTTGCTGGCCAACCGCTCTGTCCCGCCACCAGAAATGCCCCGAGAGTGCCTTCGGCGAACATCGGGTCTAGTGTATCCTGCGCTGTGGAAGGCGCTTTCATGGGTGGCTACCTCGATGGTTCGTGAACTTTGACTTTCCTCCTCGCCGACCTTGGCGAGGAAGCGAAGACCTAACAATCATTGACGGTAAAAATTCCAACCGTCAAGAAGAGGGCTCGTTCGACCGACTCTATCGTGCTCTCTGAGAGTATGCGGAGAGGGGGCGGTGGCCTTCTCTCCTTTGTGATGAGGATAGCATGCGACCCGTTTCAAAAACGTTTCCCCAGACGCCCGATGGTTGGCAGCTCGAGCTGCAATCTTTCATCGACCCGAAAGCGCACGATCCTCAAAAGAAACCGATACTTTTCATCCCTGGCTATGGGATGAACTCCTATATCCTGGCAAACCATCCAACATCCGAGTCGATCATCGAGCATCTGTGCTCTCGAGGGTTCGCGGTGTGGGCCGCCAATTTGCGGGGGCAAGGCGGCGCGCGACGCGTAGGGGGGCCGCGTCGCATAAGCCTTAACGAGTTGGTCTGCGTCGACATTCCAACCGCCATCGACGCGGTCCTGAACGAAAGCGGAGCGTCCTCGCTGATTTACGCCGGGTGTAGCCTGGGCGCGGCGATCGGCTACGGTTATCTGGCGCATAACCCGAGGGGACATGGCCTCGATGCGATGGTCGCGTTGGGCGGACCGTTTCGCTGGGAAGACCCTCACCCGATGGTCTCACTGCTCGCCAGGGCGCCAGGTCTGGTTGGCGCTCTGCCCATCAAGGGCACTCGTCAGATGGCCGCCGTGGGGTTGTCGCTCGCCAGGAAGATCCCCCAGGTGATCTCTCCCTACATGAACGCTCGCGCGGTCAACCTGACCAACCCCGCCGCGCTCGTTCCGGGCGTGGATGATCCGACGCCGTATTTGAACAGGCAGCTCGCGCGCTGGATCGCGACAAAGGATCTGGTGGTCGGCGGGGTGCATGTGACCTCGGCGATAAAAGAGGTCGAGGATGTGGACCTGCTTTGCATCTTTGCCAACAAGGATGGCATCGTTCCTCCAGAGACGGCGCTCTCGGTGCTCGATTATATGGAGGCCGGGCGCAAGGACGTGATCAAGGCTGGCGATGATCACCTGTGGTTCGCGCACGCCGATCTGTTCGTCTCTGATCACGCGCGCACGATCGTCTTCGAGCCGATGGCCGAGTGGTTGATCGCGCGTCAGCGTTAAACAAACCTCACTTTACCAATCATTGCCTGTAGCTGGAGCGTTGGGATGCCCGAACTCTCTGAGGTCGAGGTCGCGCGAACGCGCGTCGAGTCCTGGTGGCGCGGTCGCGCCGCCGATGAAGTCCGCGTCGAGGATGACGAGGTCTTCGATAACCCCGCTGGCCTCGATGTCGAGGAGCTCTTCAAGCGCGAGGTCGTCTCTGTCCGCAGGCGCGGCAAGTACCTCGTGGTCGACTTCGAGGAGGACGCCGCCGCGATCTTTCATTTCCGCATGACTGGCAAGATCACCCTGAGCGAAGCGCCGACACGTCGCTTCACGAGGCTCTCCTGGCATGTGCCCGATGTGGGGTGGCTTGTCTTCGACGACGCGCGCCGGTTGGGCGATGTGGTCTTGATGGAGGGAGATCCTCTCGAGGCGCATCCTCCGCTTATCGCGATGGGGCCAGAGCCTCATGATATCGAGGATGGCGCTGGGTTGGCCGACCTGCTCGGCGGGAGGAGGCGCAGGCTAAAGGATATGCTGCTCGACCAATCCGTGATCGCTGGCGTGGGAAACATCGCCATCAGCGAGCTCTACTGGCGCATCGGGCTCCACCCCAAGGTCCGCGCCAATGAACTCACCGAGGAGCAGCTCGAGGGTCTGGCGTCAGAGATGCCGATTTACTTCGACTGGCTCGTCGAGGATCAGATGGCCGATGAGATCGTCTACCTCAACGAGGGCAAGGCCAAGAATCCATTCGACGTCTACGCGCGAGAAGATGAGCCATGCCCGCGCTGCAAGACGAGCATCGAGAGGATGACCTTCGGTGGGAGGTCCACCTATTACTGCCCGACCTGTCAGCCTTCATCCTGACTCCCCCAGGGCTTACACCAACTGATGTCCGCGTGGTAAACTCGCGCGGTGTCTGGAGAACGGGGAAGTGTCCGGCGCGCTCGTGCGTTTGCCACGTATCCTCACTGACGAGCACGCAGCCTCGCGCTGTGCTCGGTGCAAAGAATCAGGAGTTCGACCTTGAAGCGCCCTCATCTCATAAAGATCCTCGCGTTGGCGATGTTCGCCTCGCTGACATTCTCTGCTTCATCTGCGTTCGCTGGCGAAGCCGAATTCCAGACCATGCAACAGGCCAGGAGCGCCTATGATAGCGGGGAGTGGGACAAGGCGATCAAGATGTACAAGGGGGTCTACGACGGCGTCGAAGACAACGATCCTCTCAAGGCGGAGGCCGCGCTCGAGTGGAGCAACATCCTCTGGGAGCGCGGCGAGTACAAGCAGGCCAAGAAGTTGGCCGAGGAGGCGCTCGAGCTCGCGCGAAAGTTCAAGCTCGATGCCGCCGTGGGGCGCTTGCTCGTGAACATCGGCCATATCGAGGCGAGCCAGGGGCAGTTCTCCAGAGCGCGCAAGACGTTCCAGCTTTGCGCCTCGATGAGCAATGAGAATCAGGACCCTGTCTTTGGCGCGGTGTGCAGGATGAACCTCTCGCTGCTCGATCGCCTCAAGGGACGACCAGGGCAGACAAACGCCGAGCTGCAGCGCGACATCAAGCTGCTCGAAGGCGCCAACAGTCCTCTGGCGGCTGGCAGCGCGCTCGCGCGCACCGCCGATTTTTATGCGCGCAACAAGGACTACGCCAGCGCGTTGATGATGCTCCAGAAGGCGCAGAGCCAATTCTCATCGGCAGGGAGCGTCCCCGCGCAGGCAAGAAACCGCATTCGTCTGGCGCAGGTGCTCCAGGATAGCGGTGACTACGACGGCGCCAAGAAGCAGCTCGAGCTCGCGACCGGCGCCCTGCAGAAGATGAACAACCGCCCCGCGTTGGTGAACGCCTATGGCTTGTTTGGCCGGGATGCTCAACATCGAGGGCAGCGCGGGCAGGCCGTCGGGCACTACAACAAATCCCTCAAGCTCTCGCAGAGCATCGGGAACCCACAACTGATCGCGCAGAGCAACCTGGCGTTGTGCGAGGTGCTGGCGAGTCCGACCCCGCTCGACGGGGTCGATCATCACTGCGCGCAGGCAGATCAGCGCTTCGGGAAGCTCGGCGTCCCGGAGCTGCAGGTGCGCGCCAAGATCGTGCGCGGCAACATGGCGCAATCGCGAGGTTCATTGCAGGAGGCGCGCACCATCTACAAGGAGGTGCTCGTGTTGATGGACAAGATCTCGCCAGCTGTGCGCGACGAGCCAACGATCGCTGTGCAACACGCGAACCTCTGTCAGATCGAGCGCGAGCTCAACATCACGGGCACTCTGAAGACGTGCAAGGCCGCGCTCGAGAAGCTCAAGGGGTTGGGGAACTCCGCCGCCTACACCGAGCATATCGCGGCGACGTATTACGCCGCCGGGTTTGCCGCGCAATCCGAGGAGCGCCTCAAGCAATCGCTCCGCTACTTCGAGCAAGCATCACTGGCCTACATGAAGCTCGATAACCCCGAGCCCGTGCGCGCTGCGGACGCGAGGTTGCGTATGGGGATCATCTACTCGGCGGTCATGAAGGGCGAGGGCGAGGCGGAGAAGGCGATGCGCGCTGGCATCGACCTGTTGCAAGGGCAGGATGCCAGGCCAAACGCGGTGTTGGTCCGCATGCAACTTCACCAGCAGCTCGTGCAGTTGCTGGCAGATCAAAAGCAGTGGGACAAGGTCAGCACAGAGGCGCGCGCGCTGGTCGACTACGCGGCCAAGCACAACAACCGCGCCTCGCAAGGCTGGGCTTACAACTACATGGCGCAGGCGTTGCTCAAGAGCGGTGATAAGGCGGGCGCGATCGAGGCGCTCGAGGATGGCGTCGCGATCCTCGATGGGGTCGCTGGCGAAAAAGATCAGCGTCAGATGATGCAGAAGAGCCTGAAGAGCTTGAAGAAGTGATGTCTGCTACTTCTTCTTCTCTCTAAAGCCGCCCGTGACGTTGAAGACCTTCGCGCCATTCTTATCGTAGACGTTGTACTTGCAGGTGAGCGTGCCTTCGAGCTTGCGGTGTGGCGCGAGCTTCGGGAGCGCCTCCTCGATGCAAGGAGGTCCTTCGAGCAGGGTGGCCTTTCCCGCCTCGACCTGAATGCGTGCCTCCTGCTTTCCTGGCTGTCCCTGGACGCATGCGCCGATTCTGTTGCATCCGCCAAACCGCAGCTCCTGCGCGTTCTCGCGGAGCGTTTGCTCGAGCGCCTTTTGGTCGAGCCTCTCCTTGGTTGCAGTCTGGGCCTCCTTCAAGAACTCCTCGTAGCGCTTTTCGGTGTCCTCCTCTGGTTTGAGGATGAGGATATTTCGATCCTCGGGGAGTGGCCGTGAGAGGATGGGGTCTCTCAGCACCAGAACTCCTTCTTCGCTTATGTAGAGAGCTCGCGAGAGCTTGAGCGTCTCTGCGATCATTCGGGTTTTGTCCGAGATATAGAGGGAGTCCAGGATGCGGATCCTTTGAAGATGCGCGAACGCGGTTCCGTTCATGTGAATCCTCTCGATATCGACGTCATTGCCCTCTAATCTCGAGGTCCCCGAGAGGTAAAGCGTGTCTCCTTTCGTGTTCGAGAGGTTGATTCGGGAGTCCTCGCTCGCGTTGATCGTATCGACGGAGCCACCGCGAAGCTCGACCTTTGCATTTTCTGTGGCGATCGATTGGAGCGTGACATCGACGAGTTCGACATGGGCGCCTCCATTCGCTGTTATCGCTTCGAGTTCGATGCCTTCGAGCACAAGGTGACAGCTTCCCACCGCGTAAATCACCCTGTACCGGTGAGGGGCACCATGCTCACCTGCCTTCAGCTTCAGGGAGGCCCCGTTCGTACAGCGGTAGGAGCCTCCCTCGCCGGGCATTCGCAGCGCCTGAGTTCGTAGCAGGAGCGGCTTCATAAACGATGGCGCCATATTCGCCGGGATGCGCCACATGATCGGGATGGAGACGGCGACCAAAATCACTGTCGCGATGGCGCCAAGGGTGATCCTCGACCTCCAACTCGATGGCTTTGACTGCTCGCCCGTCCATTGATCGAGCATCGGATTCTCAGCGCTCTTCGCGACCGCGACAGCGGAAGATTTCTGCGGCGAGGGGCGCTTGACCATCGCAGTGCTCGCCGCAGGTTTTGACTCCTTTGCAGTGACAGCGAGCGCCTCTTCGAGCGCGCTGCGTGCGGTGTGGGCATCATCGAAGCGCTCGTCTTTCTCCGGGCGCGTGAGCACCTCGAGCCAGTCGCGAAATGCCTCGGGGGTGTCTTCGGGGAGCTTGTCGAAGTTCAGGACAAAGGATGTGGAGACGTGCAGGCGCATGTCTTCTGTGCCGATGCCCGCGAGCAATGCGTAGAGCGTGGCGCCCAGGCCGTACAAATCAGTGCGTTCGTCGACGCCGGTGTTAAAGAACTGCTCGGGCGCCATGAACCCCGGCGTTCCCGCGGCGACCGTGGAGCTCGATCCTTCGCGTTGCGCGTCTCTCGCCAAACCGAAGTCGATCAGGTGAACCTCGCCATGTTCATGACGAAGGATGTTCTCGGGCTTGAGATCTCGGTGAATGATCGGTGGGTTGCGGTTCTGCAAGTCGACCAGGATATCGAGCAAATCGCGCGCGATTTGCTCGACCTCTGCAAACTCCCAACGTCTGCGGTGTGACAGCGGTGGCGCCTGAACCCGCTCCTGCACGAGCCAGAAGCCGTCCTCGACCTGGAAGGCATCCAGAAACGCCGGGATAGAGGGGTGATCCAGGCTCTGCAACGTCTCGAGTTCGCGCTGGTGCGCCTTGAACCCTGCCCAGTCCGCGTCCTCGCGCGCGAAGGAGAACTGCTTGATGATCACTTCTCGCCCGTCCGTGAGCCGCGTCGCAGCATAGGTCAGGCGACCGCCGCTCACATTCCGACCGAGCACTTCGCCCAGCCGATAGCCATGCTTTTCCTCTCCGACACCCAAGGGAACCTCCTGCAAACTCTGCGAGTTCCACAAAGATATACAGTGCCGTGCCGAATTGCACCTCGCGAACCACCCAAAGACACCCCAGCGATCCTGGCACGATTTTCGAGTTGTGCTTCGATACCCACCTTACGTTCGCACTCACAGTCAGTCGCGCTGCCTGAAGATATTAAAAAAATCGAAAATCGTGCCAGGATCGCTGGCCACCTGCCTCTGTGCTCGGGCGCTCCGAACGGAGCGAAGCGCGGTGAAAGGAGAATCACTGGGCGTTAAATATGGCGTTGGCGATGCTGCTCCACAGCGGGAGTAGCAGCAGCGAGAGGATCGAGGACCAGACGATCGCAGCGCCCACGCGATCGGACCTCGCGCCCGCCTGGTGAGCCATCGAGAAGGTCGTGATCGCCACTGGCATCGAGGCGAGCACGACATGCAGCGCGGCGTACTCGCCGGAGATCCAGCCAAGGCGCCAGCCGAGCAGCATCACGCCGAGCATCAGCGCGGGCGTGATCGCCTGTCTTACGAGCAAGTGCCCCAAAAGCGGGAGATCGCGCGCGGCGAGTCGATCGCGTTGTCGATACAGGTAGAGCCCCAGCAAAAACAGCGCCACGGGGGCTGCTGATGCGGCGAGGGGCTTGATCCAGGTGATCGCCTCGCCGCGCGCTGCTTCGGGCAGCGCGCGCAACGCGAGCCCGACAGCGGGCGCCCAGAAGAGCGGTTGTTTGGCGACGCGCAGGATCAGCTCCCTGGCGCCCGGCTTATCCTCGCCGCCAGACCAGAGCGCGAGGACAGTGGGGCCTAGCGTGACGGCGCCCGTGACGTGAATTGCGACGGCGAGCGCTGCGGCGCCGCCGATTTGCTCGCCGAAGGTGGCGCGCACGTAGGGGAGCCCGAGATAGGCGACGTTCCCGAAGACGACGACCAGCGAGAGGGTGCCCAGTGATTCTCGCCATGCTGGGATGATTCGCAGCGTGAGGAGCATGACCGCGAGGCAGATCGGCCAGGCCAGGTAGAAGAGCGGAGATGATGGGAGCGCGAGCCTCGCGTCGACCAACCCGAGCGCGATCAGCGCGGGGAAGCCGATGTTCAGCGCGTAGGTGTTGAGCGTGGTGATCGCCTCTTCCGGGTCGCGAAACAGACCAGCCCTCCCGGCGATGGCGCCGAGGAATGCGGGGATAGCCAGTTGGAAGAGGCGCGGTGCGGTGTCGAGGGCTGCTTGCAGCAAGGCTCTGAAGATCTCGAAAGGGTCAGAGGAAGTCCGTGATATCGAGGATGACGATCCCTGCGCCCACGGTCCCGGGGATGCGGATGAGGATGCCAGCGGTGAACCCCTGCTCCCAGCGCGTGGCGAGCAGAGTGTTGCTGACCTCGGCGTAGAAGCCAAAGCTCCCCTCGCCATAGGCATAACCTGCGCCGCAAAAGTCCGAGCTGCAAGCGTCGAAGGGGCCTTCTGAGAATTTATGCCATTCGTAGAAGACGCGCATGGCGGCGCGCCCTCCTTCGAGCGTGTATTCGCTGCGGTTGCTCAGGAGCATGTGCATTTGCATCCCGACCCCGAGGCGACCTCTCATGCCGGGGTAGAGCAACGCGTAGCCCTCGAGGTAGGGGCCATGAAGAACCAGTGGTGAGTCGGGGAAGTGAAACCTCGCGCCGTAACCGATGCCCACGTCAGCGCTGCGCCCTTCGAGCTCGGGGAAGAGTTGCAGCGGCGTGAGCGCGCCTCGCACGTCGAAGTTCCCTTGCGGGTAGGTTCGGGTGCTGACCTCGCTCGGCACCCTCGAGATGCCCACGCCGGTCTCCACACGAGCTGGAGGCGTCGCCCAGATCACAGGCAGGCAACCTGCGAGCAGCAGCACGAAGGGGCAGAGAAGCAGGATGCGTTGCATGGATGACTCGGGGGCAAAGTTTGCGGCGAGAGAGGGGTGTAAGCGTGTTCCCCTCGCCGCACTTTTTTCAAGGTCAGTGACAATTTTTGGCCACTGCGACAAAAATGGCAGAGGAGTCCTGGGTAAAACAACAGATCTTTGAGAGCACTTCCACGTTAAGAACTCGCGCACCCGCATGGCACCGTCAATGAAATGACGGTCGTTATTGGCACAGGTTTTGAAGAAGACCTCTGTAGAGGCGAACAAGGACGTGTCCCTGCGAAGGTGCGAGGGAGTTTTTTGCAGGAGGTAGCAAAATGAAGATCGCGAAATTTAAAGAGATTCGACACGCGCTCGGGATGATTTTCTCGGTCCGCGAGGCCCCCATCGAGGAAGATGTGTTCGTGTACCTCGACGAGGATCTGATTTATGCGGCTTACCAAAAGGATCGCACGGAAGTGATCCGGTTCTCGGACAGACATCAGGATGCATTAAAGCGAGCTTTCGCGCGTCGCCGCCCTGTGCCGGCTGGCTGAACGAGCGCCTGTACTCGTCGCATCAGCCATCGAGGCTGCGAAAACGCAACGTGTCACCGTCGCGCTCTGCGCGACCGACTTCGTGCAAGTGGATCAGGTGCGCGGTCAGGCTCATGGCCGCCAGAAACCAAACGGTCTCGGGCACATCTTTGTAAACGCTCGGGACCAGATCCATCGGCTCTGCCCATACGTCACTCGCGGCCTGCGAGTGGTCCTCCAACGCCTGATAAACCTGTTCTTCTCGCGCCAACCTGTGCTGCTCGTACTCTTCGAGCTTTTGCCTCGGCGTGACGATCGTCCAACCATGCGAGGGATGGAGCGCGCCGAGGTTCATCGCTTTCACGCGCGCCAGACTCTCCAGGTAATCGCCCATATGACCTTCCGGCGGCCTGACGAGAATTGTCCCTTTCGATGCCACCAAATCGCCGCTGAACATCGTGTTCGAGCGTTTGTGCAACAGCGCGATGTGCCCTGGCGCGTGCCCCGGCGTGAACACGCACTCCAGGTCGTGCTCGCCGCCATCGAGCGTGATGATATCCCCATCCCCGAGCAACCTCGCCAGCTTCGGGTATTTGTTCCCGAGCAGCTCGCCAGTGATTTCATGCGCCCACAGCGGAACCTCGCCATACCTCTCGAGCAAGGCCGGGACGCCACACACATGATCGACGTGATGGTGCGTGAGCACGATCGCCTCGAACGCGGCGCCACGCGCGAGCAAGGTATCTATGGCTGGGTAGAGCATCGCCAGTTGTTCTGGATCGTCAGTCCCAGGATCGACGACGACAAAGGTCTCCTGGCCGATGATGGCGCAGTTGGTGTGCGTCGCGGGTGGGATGGTCGGGCTCTCGAGCGAGATCATGTAAGTCCCGCCGATGTGCTCGATCAAGGTGAGCGGGTCCATCGCGTCCTGATCCACGCGCGTGAGTAATTCATGCGCTGCGCCAGTGATTTGCGTGGCCATCTGCCTGAGGATCGCGATGGTCGGCGCGGAGAGCATGACCTCGCCATGCTCGTGCATTCTGACCGCTTCGGCTGGCGTGATCCACGCTGCATCCTGGAGCTCGCTCGCTTGCACGTCTTCGCATATCGCGTCGCTCTGGACCTGCGCTGCTTCCTCTTCTGTGAGCACCGCCAGAAAGAACTCGGTCTCGAAGCGGATCGGTATCCACTCCGGCGTGGTCCATCGCCCGATCGGTCTGTAACGCTGCGCGTCGATAGGGGGCAATGATGAGGCGAGGAGCGCGTCCAGGAAGTGCTCCTCGCCGCTGTTCGTGTCCGAATCATTCGCGCTCGAACGCCTCATTTGCTCGAGCTGAGCTGATGTCAGCGACGAGCAGGACGACACGTTGTGTTTTGACAGCGGCCCTTCGCTCGAGAAGAGGACGCCGACCTCTTCGAACAGCTCGCGAGCAGCGCAACCGAGCAACGCGCGCATGCTGGCGTCCTCGACTTCACCGCTCATCGGGATCTCGTCATCACCATCCTCGAGCGATCCGCCGGGGAAGGCGTGGAACCCACCGAGAAAGGCGAGCTCCGGGCGTCGCCTCGCCCAGAAGATTTCGAACTTGTCGTCGCGAACGCGCGCGAGGATGGCGCAAGAGGAGAGCCTCGGTTTCATGATCGTCCTGCAAAAAAGAGGATGCTGTGCAAAAATTTTAGGCCCGCGCCGCGCTGAGCGCGGCCGCGCCGAGCATCCCGGCGATGTCGCCGAGCGTTGGCTCGGCCAACGCGAGATCCTCGCGCGCGGCATGCAGAATCAATGGGGTCAATCGTGACAAGGTTTGCGCGCGAAAGCGACCGCAGTTCTCCCAGACGCCTCCGCCCATCAGCAGCAAGGATGGGTTGAGCAGCGTGCACGCGTTGGCGATCACGAGCGCGAGCTTTTTCGAGGCATCTTCCCACATCGCTTCGAGCGCAGGCCACTGATCTGATGCCTGGTCTGCGGCGAGGAGGTCGACGTTTTTGCCGTCCTCGCCGCCAAGAATCGCGTCGCGCAGCTCCTGTGGTGCGTCGAGCAGCGCTTGTTTCGTGAGCGCTTCCAGGTGGATGCCGCCTGCGTAAGCTTCCAGGCAACCGTGCTCGCCACACCCGCAGATGCGACCTCCGGGCTCGACCTTGGCGTGGCCGATTTCTCCGGCCTTTCCGCCACCTCCTTCGAGGAGCTTGTGACCAGCGATGATTCCTCCGCCGACGCCCGTGCCGACATACACGGCGAGGATGTCCGAGTGATTTTGTGCAGCGCCTGCTGTGTATTCGCCCCAGAGGAGGGCGTTGAGGTCATTGACCAACAACACGGGCGCCTCGACTGGCAAGGTCTCTTCCAAAACCTTCGCGAAGTCGAGGTTTCTCCAACCGAGGTTTGGCGCGTTGATGACGGTGCGACCGTCGAGCTCGAGCTGGGCGGCGATGCCGACGCCGACGGACTCGATGACGCTGGCGTCCTGCCAGAGCTCTTCCAGCAGTTCCTCGAGCAGGGCGCGCATGATGCCCGCGACGCCCGCCGGGGAGGTGTCATCGCGGAGCCTCGCGCGTCGTGTGGCCAACGTCGAGAAGGATGCATCGAAAGCGCAGATGCGGGCATTCGTCCCGCCGATATCATAGCCAATTCTCAAGGTTGACCTCGTCGTGATGGAGCGGTTCTTGACTCGGGTATACCAGACGCATCGATCGGGGTGAAGAATCGTGGTATGACGCCGTGACAAGATGGCGATGGTCGATGTTTCGAGCGAGACGAGGCGAGAGATGACAGATGTCTTGAGAGGGTCCGTTTTAGGTTTGGCGGTGGTGTTGCTGTGTCCAGCAACGGCGCTGGCGCAGGAAGAGATTCAGGTCGATGGGAGCGGCAATGGTCCCGTCAACATCGAGGTCAATACGGGCGGCACCAAAAAAGACTCCGGCTTCAGGCTCGACCTGACCGCTGGCGTCAAGGGTGGCCTCAATGGCTCGTGGGCGCTCGAGGTTCCTGAAAGTACTGTTATGGGAGATCCCATCGACCAACAGACCAAGTCCTATTACTCGCAGTTTGGTCTCGGCGGTGATGTGGGCCTGGCGGTCGATGTTCGTGCGCTGGGAATCGTCGGGTTGGAGACGGGCTTTCGCTTCTCCTTCGACAACGGCGATGGCTACAACGAGCTGACACAAGCAGGTTCAGATGCGATCCTCGTCAGGATCAATCAGTACCAACGCACCAACTCGATGCGCATCCCCTTCCTGCTCAAGGTCGGGAAGCCAAACGGGATCGTCAAACCGACCTTTGGCCTGGGCGTCGAGCTCGTGCGTCAGCGCCAGTCGACGATCCGTTATGATGTCGAGGAGCTCAATGCGATGGAGCCAGATACCACGACCGCTGAACGTGAGGCTCGCAATCAGATCGAGACCTCCAATTACCCCGCAGGGACGCTCGCGTTGGGGATCGAGATCGACACTGGCCCCATCAAGATCCCGATCGAACTGCGCGCTCAGTACAACCTGAAGTACGCAGGCGGCTCCTTTGACGAGCGCGTGCGCGTCGATCGTTCGGGTTCCGACCCTGTGTATTACTACGATGGCGCTTACATGGGTCACTTTGGCGTGACGATCGGGCTGATGTACGACCACACGTTCTGGCTCGGAGACTGAGGCGGAACTCTCGGCGTATCGCGCTTAACGCTGCGGCGAGCATCATGTATGCTCCCTGTGACTCGCCGCATGAAATTTAGGATGGGGGATGCCTGATAACCGAGTCGGTTGGACGGGGTCCTCCTTTCATGACTTTGTGGCAAGCTGACAAAACCAATAAAAGGAAAGAAAGATGAGCATGGTCAAGCAGTTCAACGAGACGCCCGCAGACTACGTCCCAGGCACAGGCGAACTCCACGCGATTTTGCACACCACCATGGGCGCGATCGATGTCCTCCTGTTCGAGAATCGCGCGCCGAAGACGGTCGCGAACTTCGTCGGCCTCGCCACCGGCAAGCGCACCTGGACTGATCCCGACACCTTCGACACGAGCAATGATCCGTTCTACGACGGCGTCATCTTCCACCGCGTGATCCCAGGCTTTATGGTTCAGGGCGGCGACCGCCTCGGCATCGGCACCGGCGGCCCTGGCTACCGCTTCGCGGACGAGTTCCACCCCGAGCTCAAGCACACCAAGGCGGGCATCCTCTCGATGGCAAACGCTGGGCCCAACACTAACGGCTCGCAGTTCTTCATCACCGAAGGCCCCACGCCTCACCTCGATGGTCGCCACGCGGTCTTCGGCGAGGTCGTCGCTGGCCTCGATGTCGTCAACGCGATCGCGAACGTCGCGCGTGGCCCACGTGATCGTCCAAAGGTCGACGTGGTCATCGAGCGCGTCGAGGTCAAGCGAGTCTGAGTGTGAAAGTGTTCAGAGAACAAGTCACAGCGAACATCATCGCGTCGACCGTGCTCGCGCTCGGCGCGGTGATGTTCTGGTCTCCTGACGTCCAGGCACAGGAAGAGGATCCCTTCGAGGACGAGTTTGGAGAAGTCTCCAAGCCCGCCCCCGAGGCGGAGCCCGAAGCCAAAGAGCCTGCGCGTCAAGAAGAGGCAAGTGTCGAGGAAGAGAGCGCCCCGCGCAAAAAGCTCGCTCCCGGTCGACTGCGCGTCGGTGGGCGGATCGGAGGCTCTTACAATCAGCTCTCTCGTCCGACTGATCCCGCTGGCGAGCCGACGCTGCTCTATGGGTCGGTGTTCAGCGGTCCAGGCTTTATGGTCGGCGCGCAGGCGAGCTTCCTGGCGACGAGCTCTGATTACCTGGACATCCTGCTCGAGCTCGGGTTGCTCTACGGGTTCTCACAGGGCACCGGTTATGCCGAGAGCATCGATGGGAGTCAGCGCCAGACGATCCAACTTCGCAGCCACGGCGTGCGCGTGCCGTTGCTCTTGCGCCTCGGTTCGCGCGGCGAGGGGCGCGTGCGTCTGTCGTTGCTCGCCGGACCAGAGCTGTTGTTGGGGCTCGCCAGTTCGGCGACCGTGACCAACGAGGGGATCGAGGATGAGCCGCAACCGCTCTACACAAAACCTGTGACACACCTCGGGTTGAGCGCGGGGTTGGGGTTAAACTTCAACCTCGGGAAGGTTCGGGTGCCGCTCGACTTCAGGTTGACCTGGGACCCGATGGTGCCAGGTTCCACGCGCGAGCGCTTCGAAGGTTTTCAGAGCCTCGATGATCCCGGCACCTACCAGGTCGGGTTCGACACCCAGTTGCTCTTTTTGCTGGGGGTAGAGTACGCGCTCTGAAGTTTGTGACCCCTCTTTTCGCGAACCCAAAGAACGATATTTTCAGCTGGTGGCACCATGAGTTCTGAGACGCATGAACGATTCGAAGAAGCAAACGAGCAAGATGCTCTCGAGGGGAAGCGCGAAGATGGCATGGGGACGGATGGCGAGGTGTCCTCCGAGTTCCGCGTCAAACCTGGCACCCAGGGCGAACACCCCGAGTTCGAGTCCGATTTGTTCGAGCTCGAGATGCTCTCGCCACCAGCCTCATCTTCATCCTCATCCTCGGATTCTGACGACCAGTCCGCGTCGCAAATCCTCGAAGAGGTGGTCTTGCCTGCTCCGGAAGGGAGCGATGGCGCGATCGAGACCTCGGAACCGATCGAGCCTTTTCAGCAGCTCCACGAGGAGTTCGGTTTTGATGGCGGCCTGAGCTCCAACGTTCGCAGCGAGGCGCTCGAAGAGGACGAGACCGACCCGGCGGCTTACTTGCTCGGCTTGCTCGGTGAGGCGAGGCACAAGACTTCTGTCCCACTCTCGCCGATCGCGAGCGAAGAACTCGACGTGTTTGATTACTACATCAACCGCGAGCTCTCCTGGCTCGAGTTCAACGCGCGGGTGCTCGCTCAGGCCACCGACGAGAGCATCCCGGCGCTCGAGCGCCTCAAGTTCCTGTGTATCTCGAGCACGAACCTCGACGAGTTCTTCGAGGTTCGCGTCGCCAGGTTGATGCAGCATATTCGCCTGGACTCTCCGAGGATCGGCCCCGATGGGCTGACGCCACAGGAGCAGCTCGAGCGCATCTACGAGTTCACGCATCGCTTCGTGGACGAGCAGTACAAGATCCTCAATGACGTGCTCTTGCCAAAGCTCGCAGAAGAAGGCATCCGCTTCGTGCGCCGCACCGAGTGGAACGAGGCGCAGGCTGAATGGGTCGCAGAGTACTTCCGTCAGGAGGTCCTGCCCGTGCTCAGTCCGTTGGGGTTAGATCCTGCGCACCCGTTCCCACGCATCCTCAACAAGAGCCTGAACTTTATCGTGTCGCTGTCTGGCGAGGACGCCTTCGGGCGCGCGAGCGGCATCGCCGTGGTGCAAGCGCCGCGCTCGCTCCCCAGGCTCATCAAGATGTCTCCTGATGTCATCGAGGGGCCGAACAATTTCGTGTTCCTCTCCTCGATCATCCACGCGCACGTGAACGAGCTCTTCCCGGGCATGACCGTCAACGGGTGTTATCAGTTCCGCGTGACGCGCAACGCCGAGTTGTTCGTGGACGAGGAGGACGTCGAGGATCTGATGATCGCGCTCGAGGACGAGCTCTACGGTCGTCACTACGGCGCAGCGGTACGCCTCGAGGTCGCGGATAACTGTCCGATGAGCGCCGCGAGGTTCCTGCTCGATCAGTTCGAACTCACCGAGGACAACCTCTATCAGGTCAATGGCCCGGTGAATCTGAACCGCTTGATGATGATCCCGAGCGAGGTGGACAGGCCAGATCTCAAGTTCCCTTCGTTTGTGCCGCGCGTGGTGCATAGCTCGGATCGTGGAAAGGGGGACATCTTCGACCGGTTGCGCGAGGAGGATATTTTCCTTCACCACCCGTTCGAGTCCTTCTCCACGGTGATCGATTTCATCCGCCAGGCTTCGCAAGATCCTGACGTGCTCGCCATCAAGCAGACGGTGTATCGCACGATGAGCGATTCTGCGATCGTGGATGCGTTGGTCGAGGCGGCGCGCAGCGGCAAGGAGGTCACCGCAGTGATCGAGCTGCGGGCGCGCTTTGACGAGGAGCGAAACATCCAGATCGCGAGCCGTTTGCAAGAGGCAGGCGCGCACGTGGTGTATGGCGTCGTCGGGTACAAGACACACGCCAAGATGTTGCTCGTGGTGCGCCGCGAGAGCGGCGGGCTAAAGCGTTACGTCCACCTCGGGACGGGCAATTATCACCCGCGCACCACGAAGCTCTACACGGACTTCGGGCTCCTCACTGGCGATGATGATCTCGGTGAGGATGTCCACAAGATGTTCCAGCAGCTCACGGGCTTGGGTAAAGTGCTCGAGCTCAAGAAGGCGTTGCAGTCGCCGTTCTCGTTGCACAGCGCGTTGCTCGCCAAGATCGATCGCGAGGCGAGGTTTGCCAGAGCTGGACGGTCCGCTTACATCATCGCCAAGATGAACTCCTTGACCGAGGTCGAGGTGATCAAGGCGCTGTATATGGCGAGTCGCGCGGGCGTCAAAATCGATCTTATCATTCGCGGCATCTGCCGCCTGCGCCCTGGGATTCCCGGCATCTCCGATAACATTCGGGTGCGCTCGATCGTAGGTCGTTTCCTCGAGCACCCGCGCGTCTACAGTTTCTACAACGATGGTGATCCCGAGCTTTACTGCTCGAGCGCCGACTGGATGACGCGCAACCTCGTGCGGCGCGTCGAGGCGGCCTTCCCGATCGAAGCGGCGCATCTGAAGCGACGTGTGATCCGCGAGGGCTTCGAGGTCTACCTTTTGGATAATCAGCAAGCCTGGGAGCTCAACGCCGACGCGACTTACACGCGCGTCGAGCGCGCGCCGGGCGAGCCTGCGCGAAGCGCGCAGGGGATGTTGCTCGCAGAACTCACGGAAGGAGCTTGACGCCATTGGAACTCGAGCTAACAGTCAACGGCGAAGCGCGCCATGTGGCGCGAGAAGATGCGGCGAGCGTCGAGGCACTGCTTCACGCTCTCGCCGTCACACAACGCCGCGGAGTCGCCGTGGCGGTCAATGACGCCGTGATCCCGAAGAGCCGCTGGGCCGAACATGCCCTCGAGGATGGGGACCGCGTCGAGATCATCCAGGCGACCCAGGGAGGGTAGGGCGGCGTCGCTCTGAAACCCTCGATTTTCTGCAAAACAACAAGGAGCCATCCATGAGCGTGTCTGGTGATGCACCGCTCGAAATCGGGCCTTACACCTTCTCGAGTCGACTTATCCTCGGCACGGCGCGCTATCCCAATTACCAGGTGATGCTCGATGCGTTGCGCGCCTCGGGGACCGAGTTGGTGACCGTGGCGCTGCGCCGTCTCGATGTTCAGTCTTCGCAGGATGGCGGCATCCTCGAGCTGCTCGCCGAGGAAGGCTACGCGATCCTGCCAAACACCGCGGGTTGCTTTACCGCCAAGGATGCGATCCTCACCGCACAGCTCGCGCGCGAGGCGCTCGAGACGGACCTCCTCAAGCTCGAGGTCATCGGTGATGATGACACCCAGCTCCCCGATGGAGAGGAGCTGCTCAAGGCCGCCAGAGCCCTGGTCGCGGATGGCTTCCACGTGATGGCTTATAGCAACGATGATCCGATCCTGTGCCGCAAGTTACAGGACTGCGGGTGCGCGGCGGTGATGCCGCTCGGCTCGCCGATCGGCTCGGGGATGGGGATTCGCAACCCATACAACTTCCAGATCATTCGCGAGCAGCTCGAGGTTCCGATGCTCGTGGACGCTGGCGTGGGGACCGCCTCGGACGCGGCGCTCGCGATGGAGCTCGGGTGTGACGGCGTATTGTTGAACACGGCCATCTCGGGCGCTCAACGCCCGGTGCTCATGGCCTCTTCGTTCAAGCACGCTGTCTTTGCTGGTCGCGCCTCGTTCCTGGCAGGGCGCATCCCCAAGCGACTCTACGCCAACCCCTCTTCACCGCTCGAAGGACGCAT
>Ga0208061_100072_pt1 | contig 33082 bp, 19 predicted proteins | sample DeeseametaMP0555_FD_184209 | JGI IMG/M metagenome (GOLD analysis project Ga0208061, IMG submission 184209) | Marine microbial communities from the Deep Atlantic Ocean - MP0555 (SPAdes) | ecosystem: Environmental > Aquatic > Marine > Oceanic | place: South Atlantic Ocean | collected 2011-01-23 | reverse complement strand
CCGGGAGGGGAAGATGACTTGTCATCTTCCCCTCCCGGTGATTCCTCGCCAGAGGAGGTGATGCAGGATCCGCAACCTGGGGCGGGGGTCGGGTGCCAGACGATCGCAAACGATCGAGACCCTCGGTCATTGGTGCGTTGGTTCGCGCTCGTGCTGGCGCTCCTCGTGTTCAGGAGAGCTCGATCTGATCGAGGTGTTGTTCGACAAAGCGCGTGAGCTTGACCCGCGCATCCATGAGACAGATCTCGAGCGTCGAGACATGGAGCGCGAGCTCATCTCTGGATGCAACCTTGGCCTCGGCTTCAAAGAAGTTCGAGGCATCGATGATCGGTTCGAGCGCGAAGATCTTCGAGGCGCCCTTGATCGTGTGGGCCTCTCGCGAGAGCTCCTCGCGCGCGAGCTCCGGTTTGATACGCAGCAGCTCGCGTATCCTTTGCAACCTGTCGGTGGCGTCCTCGAGGTAGTCGAGGATGATCTCGCGCGCGATCTCCTTGTCGCCGAGTTCTCGCACGAGACGCTCGAGCGTCTCGTGATCTTGTTCGGGTTTGCGTGATTTCTTCGGTTTGGCGTCGCGTGCCCAGATCATGTCCGTTCGATCGCGATCCCAGGAAGGTTCTCGTTCATCGCTGCGCTCGATGAGTTCGAGCTGCTCGGTCAGGACGCGCTCCAGGACGTCGAGCGTGAGAGGTTTTGTGATGTGCTCGTCCATCCCGCAATCGAGCGCGCGCTGCCTTTCTTCAGGGAGCGCGTACGCAGTCAGCGCGATGATCGGGATGTCTGCGTTTCTATTGGGGAGACACCGGATACGCTTGGCCGCGGTGTACCCATCCATCACGGGCATGGCGCAGTCCATCAGGATCAGATCGAAGCGCTGCTGTCTGGCGAGCTCGACCGCCTGGGCGCCGTCCACGGCGATGGTGGTTTCGATCTCGAGGCCAATGTTCACGGTCTCGAGCATGCGCGCGGCGACCTGGCGGTTTATTGGCTGATCTTCGACGAGCAGGATGTTCACAGTGGCCGAATAAGCCTGGCCGATGAGGGTGCTCTTTGGAGACGCGGAGATGCGTTGGTTGTCCTCGATCACCTCCGACCAGACCGAGTTTCCGTCCATCAATGAAGAGGGATGCATCGTGATGGTGATGACCTCCTCTCCCTCCTCGATCGTCGAGGAGCCTTGCAGCAATCCCTCCATCGCGTAGGTCAACGCGCGCTTGCGCACCGGGAGGTTCAGGTAGGGATGCCCCGCAGGAGGGATCTCGTCGGCGTGCTCGAGCCAGTACACGACGAGGACTCGCGAGTCACGAGAGCGGCGCTTTCCGAGCCCATCCTTCCAGGCCGTGAAGATGAACGCGTATTCGGTGTGATCGTATGGGATCTCGTCGATATCCTGGATATGTCTTGGCTCGTAGTTCAGCTCGTGGAGCGAATCGAGCAGTGACTCGGGTGGAGGATCATCCGAGATCACCCACACAGAGGGGGGCGGCGTCGCAAAGGAAGAGGCTTGCTCGACGATGTCTTCGGGCGTGAGTTGGAAAGTGGCATAGAACGTCGAACCTTCGCCCAACGTGCTCTCGACCTCGAACTGTCCTCCCATCTTCTCGACGAGTTGTTTGGCGATCGAGAGCCCGAGCCCTGTGCCTCCCGCCTTGCTCCCCGTGTCGGTCTGAACAAACGGCATCATGATCCGCTCGAGATCCTCGGGCGCGATCCCCGCGCCTGTGTCACGCACGCCGATAATCCATTTTAACCCCCCTTGCTCGGCGAGCGATGCGGTCGAGAAGATCTTGACCTCGCCGCGTTCGGAGAACTTGAGGGCGTTATGCGCCAGGTTGGTCAGGACTTGGCGCAAGCGCGTCATATCGCCGCGAAGCACCTGGGGGACGAGCTTGGAGCAACTCCAGCCGAGCGAAATCTGGCTCTTCTGAGCCTGCGCGGCGAACAGCAAGCAGATGTCCTCCATCAAGCTGCGCGGCTCGTAAGGCGCGAGTTGGAGCTCCACACCGTGCGCCTCGATGCGGGAGACCTCGAGGATGTCATTGATGAGCGCGAGCAAGGCGTCGGCGGACTCATCGACCAGGTTCACGAGTTCGATCTGTTCGGGCGCCAACCTCGTATTCTTGAGCAGCTCGAGCACGCCGATGATCCCGTTCATCGGCGTTCGGATTTCGTGAGAGACGTTTGCCAAAAAAGAGGCGCGCGTGTGTTCGGCGCGGGCGGTATCGCCTCTGGCTTGCAGCAGCTCGCTCCGGAGCTGTTTGGCCTCGGTGATATCTCTCCCCATGAGCCAGGCGACGAGGCCATCTGTTCGAGGACCGTGTGAAGGAGTCAGGCTCAACTCGATCCACCTGAGCGCCCCATCGACGCCTCGAATGCGAACCTCGACCACCTCGACGCGTCCATCCTGCTGATAACCCACGAGGCAATTATGCAGCATATTCAACGTCTTTTCTCGATCGGGAGCTTCGACCATGCGAACCATCCAGATCCCTTCGAGCACGCTCGGATGCCACCCGAGCAACTTCTCCCAGGTCGGGTTTGGATCGAGCAAGCAACCTTCTCTGTCGAGGCCCGCCATAAATAAATCAGGGTGAGCCCAAAAAGGGTGACGATTATCATGTGTGGCTTTATCCATCGACAGAACCTGTTGGGTTGGGCACCATGGCAGTCACCGAATAATTACATGCAGTCTTAAAGGTACGGATGGATCGATGAGCATAAAGGAGAAAACGAGCCGCGTGCTCATCGCCGATGATGATCGTATCCAGTCGAGGTTGATTTCTCATTGGCTCCAGAAGGAGGGCTTCGAGGTCGCTCATGCGCTTGACGGGCGAGAGTGTCTGGATTTGTTGAGCGAGCAGGTCTACGACGTCTTGCTGCTCGATGTTCATATGCCAAGGCTCGATGGCCTGGGTGTTCTGGAGCGCCTGGAGAAGCTCGATATCAAGCTCCCGGTGATCATGCTCACCCAGGAGGTGAGCGTGGAGACGATCGTGCGCTCGATGCGCCTTGGCGCCTACGACTACCTGAGCAAGCCGGTCGACAGGCTCAAGCTGTTGCCCGCCATGAAGCGCGCCATCGAGCATGGGAGAGAGCAGCTCGAGCACCTCGCCATGAGTCGCCAAATCAAGGCCATCGATGGCGAATCGCCTCCAGGATATGGCGCGATTATTTCGGGCTCCGAGGTCATGGAGCGCCTCTTTCGAGAGCTCGACCGGCTCGTCCACTACGATGTCAGCGTCCTGATTCATGGTCCTTCCGGCAGCGGCAAGGAGCTCGTCGCGCGCGCTATCCACGATCACAGCCGTCGAGCCAGCGGAGGTGCGTTCATCCCGGTGAACTGCGCCGCGGTGCCAGCCTCACTCCAGGAGTCCGCTTTCTTCGGTCACGAGCGCGGCGCATTTACTGGCGCCGAAGCGCGTCACATCGGTCACTTCGAGCAAGCCAACGGTGGGACCATCTTCCTCGACGAGGTCGCCGAACTCTCGCCAGAGCTCCAGGCTTCGCTGCTCCGCGTTCTCCAGGAGAAGACCGTCCAGCGCCTCGGTTCCACAGAGACCATCGATCTCGACGTTCGCGTCGTCGCGGCTTCGCACAAACAACTCGACCAGGAAGTGACCGAGGGGCGATTCCGCCAGGATCTCTATTATCGACTCGCTGTCTACGAGGTTGAAGTCCCGCCGTTAAAAGAACGCACCGAAGACATCCCCTTGCTCGCCAGACATTTCCTCGATCAGATCACGCACGAGGCCGCGCGCGAGTCGCTCGAGTTCTCGGCGCGCGCCAGCGCATCGCTGGCGCGGTATTCGTGGCCAGGCAACGTGCGCGAGCTTAAAAACGCGATGCAACGCGCCGCCATCATGGCCCAGGAGGTTGTCGAGGTCGCCCACCTGCCAAGGAAGCTCAAGGAGGAGCTCGATCTTCAGGACGATGTCCCACAGGAAGAGGGCGCCCATGGCTTGCTGTTCCACGGCGATGACATCCTCCCGCTCTCGGAGGTCGAGCGCCTCGCCATTTTGCACGCTTACGAGAAGACCGAGGGAAATGTCTCGGAGTCTGCGCGACGCCTCGGGATCTCGCGCGCCAAGCTCTACCGTCGCCTCAAGCTCTATGGACTCGTCGAGGACGAGGACGCGATGGAGGATTGATCCAACCTGATGTCGACGCGCTGCTCGAGCTGATGTCCTAGCAATGGCGCGCTCGCTTTCGAGTGAGAGTACTCTTCTCCAAACGCATACACACGCAACCTCTCGGGCGGCACGCCGTGTTGCACGAGGAACATCGCCACCTTCAGCGCGCGACGCCTCGAGAGCTCGAGGTTGTGTCCTCTCGAACCAGGCGTCGACGCGTATCCTTCGATGACGAGGTTTCCTCGGCCTGGATGCTCGAGCATCCAGGCGGCGACCTCGCGCAACAGCGCTTCGCTTCGCGGTTCGAGCGCGTCCCTGTCACGGTCAAAGTAAACGCGCTCGTCCAGGTCGATGTACTTCGAGGCAGTCGCATCTTCTCGCGCGGTGTCCTCGATGGGCGCTGCTCGTGGCTCGGCCTGGCAGGTCTGTGCAGGCGGTGCCTCCTCTTTGACAGGTGGCGCCTCGACCTGGGCTGGCGCGCTCGCGATCTCGGGGGCAGGGCATCCATCATGAGACACCACGCCCGCCTCGTCAGGGCATCGATCGTCGATGTCCGCGATCCCATCCATATCGTTGTCGGGATCGAGGCAGCCATCCTCATCCATGAAGCCGTCGAGATCCTCGACAGGATGAAGACACGCGCTCTTTGGTTTTGGCGTCGGTCTGTAGGTCACGCCAGCGCCTGCCCTCCAGGCAGGCGCCCCGGGCGCTTCGCCGATGCCCCACCCTCCGAACGCTTGCCAGCCGATGCTGTAACGCGTCTTTCGCATCAGGGCGAAGGTCACCTCTGCGGGTGCTGCGATCGACTCATCGCGCGCGATCCTTCCAACCAACGCTGGCGCCGAGGCGCGTGATGTCAGCGCGCCGCGCACCCTCCACCTCGAGAGCAAGCCGATGTCTCCATAAAGAGTCGCGATGATCTGATCGTCGAAGTGGGCATCGAGCGCCTCGACTTTTCGACGTGATTGGTATCCCAGGTTTGCTCCCAGGCGCCATCCTCGCCAGCTTTGCCAGTCGGCGATCATTCTCCCCTCCACGCGCGCGCTCCCATCCGAGGTCAGCATCGCGGGCGCGCCAGTGGGGATGTGAAGGATCGCCAGCGCTCCGACTCCGAGGCCAGCGTGAGCGCTCGGATCGAGCAACCTGATGCGCGCGCTCGTCCTCACATCCCCCATGTGCGCTTGACCGATGGGCGCGCCCACGCGCCCATCTTCCAACATCAAGTTGCCGCGTTGGTAGGCGATGTAGGGAATCCCGACGCCGAGCTCGGCGCGATCGAACAACCCCAGTGATGCAACCAGCTCCGGCTTGAGCTGACCTGTCACGATCGCCACCGTCGGGGTGTGATCGCGTACCCCCAAAACGAGCGGCCTGGAGACGTAATGCGCGACCACGCCGACCTCGTAGCTCAGGTGTTCGGGGAGCCTCGTCGTCGCCGCGTGGAGCACGTTCGCGCCCTGGTTTGGCATCGGCTCGAAGTGTTCGATATGTGTCTGCGGGTACGCGACTGTCTGTCCTGTCGCGACCTGTGGAATCAACATCGAGAGCATGCTCGCCAGGACCCAGAACTGTTGCTTTCTGCCGGTCCTCGATGCAAAGAGAAGAAGCAGCGCGAGGATCGACAGCGCCCAGGGGGCGGGCGCCTCGGGGCGCGGGGATGCCGAGCAACCTTGCCCGGCGTAGGAGTACTCGAGCGGTGGGGATGGCTCCATATCTGCCGAACTCACCCCTTGATCCGTGCCCATGTCGACCTCCCCCATGTCTGCTTGTGGGAGGAGCTCGATCACGTCGTACTCTGGCGCCACTTCGTCCATGTCCGCTCGCATATCTTCTCCCATATCATCCTGGGTCCCCATGTCGGGGTCTTCTGCTTCCAACATGGGAGGTTCCAGGGCGGGGAGGATCTCGACGGTGGCGCTCGCGTCATTGTTTGTCATGTCGAGTTCGTAGCCACGCGCGGTGAGTGAAGCGGTATGGATTTGCGTCGTCGGTTGTATGTGAACGGTCCCTGTCACCAGAACTTCCGCGCGCTCGCCAGCGTCGAGGACGATGGGGATGTTATCTGGATCATCCCCCTGACAGGCGCTCTCTGGTGAGCATGAAACCGTGATATCGGAGAGCCACGCGGTGCTGTTTTGCGCGAGCGTCGCGCTGGCACGCTGCGTCCCGAGGTTCTCGACCTCGAGCGCGAAGGAGATGCGTTCTCCTGCATTTGCCTCCTGTGGCATCTCTGCGATCTGCACCCCGAGGTCTGTCGGCGCCGCGATGGTGAGGTTGCGCAGCTCGTGGAAGTTGTGCGAGTTGCCCGTGGAGGCGGCGTAGCCAAACTTGAGCGTTGGCGGCGGCGCGTCGGGCAAGGTGTAGGCCGGGATAATCTCCTCGTAGAGGTCGCTCTCTGGCGCCTTCAACGAGACGGAGATCGCGTAGCTTTCCGCCTCGGGCACGATCGCGATGCGCACGCTGTGGTGACCTGGATCACCCGGTTGTGGACGCGATGCGCATTGCCACCTCGGGCAATCGAGCGCGCGGATGCTGCCGGTCGTTCCCGTCAGGTACGCGTAACCTCCGCGCCAGCTTCCTCGGATCGCGATCGCGTCGGGGACGAGGTCACCAGAAGATCCTCCCTGGCGGCACTCCCGGTAGTTGGAGTAGTTGCCGAACTCGTCAAAGCCAATGCCTACATAACCACCGGCCATCCCGATGCTCGAGCATCGTTGAGCGTACCCGAGCGATCCTCCCCAACCCCCGATCTGAAAGGGGTCAGCGCCGGGCTCACCGATGGCACCGTCGAAGAGAAAGGCGGTCATACCGTCCGCGCCGATCCCACCCCAGGCGACGTACTCGAAGTCGATGATCAATCCTGCATCTGTCGGGATCGCGACGTCGTAGTAGGCCACGCCGCGTTGGTTGCTCTCGGCCCCAGTGAGCCTGAGCCAGCCATCTCCGGCGAGATCGACCGAGGGCGCGGTGAGCGCTGCGTCATCTGTCAGGGTCCACGCGGTGTCTGTCAGCGTGGGCCCCGTGAACGTCTCCTCGAGCGCTTCCCAGGCCATGACCTGGGAAGGTTCAACGAGCGCGATAAGACAGACGACGGCTGAAATCCGTGTGCATCTCTTGGCGAACATGACGACCTCTCGGGGCGATACGGGCGGTTGCTTGACGGAGAAGTTTCGCGCGCGCTGACCAGGACTCCGAGCGCATGGCGCGCGATCGCTCGAGCCGGGTGGCCACTGTTTCCGGGCACGTTTCGAGCTGCTCGAGCCAACGTGCGACATCGCTCGCTTCGGTGATGCGTCTGATCGAGAAGCGCTCGAAGTCGACCTCGGGCATCTCGACGCAAGCGGTGGGCAATCCCGCCGAGAGATACTCCCTCAGCTTGAGCGGGTTGACCGCCGCGGTAAGTTCAGAGACCTCGAAGGGAATCCAGGCCGCCGACCAGTGCTCGATCGCTCGCGGCAAGTCCGCATAATCCACCGCATCCCGGAAGACGATGTTGTCGATCGCGTGGAGTGATTCAGGGACATGCCGCCTCGGGCCGAGGAACTCCAGGGTCCAGCCAGGCTTGGCGAGCGCCACATCACGGATCAAATCCGCGTCGATCCATTCGGCGAAGAGGCCAAAGAAGCCGAGGGTAGGGCGCTCGGGATCAGGCATGTGAACGCGCTCGGAGAAGTGCTCGAAGTCCACGCCTTGCGGCATGTAGAGCGTTCGCGTGTTTGGATAGCGCCACCCCTCGGGGAGGAGTTTTTTGGCGGTCGCCACCACCAGGTTCGCGCGCTCGATCATCACCGGCTCGATCTTGTTCACGAGCGCGGCGTCCACGCCGGGGAGCTTCGCGTAGTCATCGAGCCTCAGGTAAATCACTCGCGCGTGGGGGATAGCGTCGAGGTAGAGCGCCGCCAGAGGCGTCGCGCTCAGGATCGTCACATCCTCCAGGCCGAGCGCCTGGCTCGTGGCCTTGATCGAGCGCGCCAGGATCTGTGCGTTGAGCTCTGCGCAGCGCACATGCCAGGGCAAGATCGCGGGCATCAACACGCGGTTTGGAGACCTCTTGCCACTCTCTCGTGTGGTGGGGGAATCATCCTCGAGGTCGCGCGGCGAGATGCGCCCCGAGAGCATGCCCTTGAGCTTGCGGATCGCGCGGGCGCCATCTGTTACGCTCAACTTCGGGGATCGCATGCCGATGGAGTCGATCCAGAGGATGCGGTCATTCTCCTGAAAGCGCGAGACGAGGTGTTGCGTCGTCGAGGGGTGCCTGCCCCAGTCATCGCCGAAGATAATCCAGTCCATCAGAAACCTCCGCAGCTCGATTCGATCAAGCTCGTGTAGTGGGCGTTTGTTTGCTTTGACCAGCGCCTCGCCGAGAAGCGATGCCTGGTCGTGAAGGCGCTCTCGAATGCGCCCGATGCGAGTTGCCTGTGCTGGAGCGCGAAGCGCTCCAGCGCGCGCGCCATGCGAGTGACATCTCCCGCAGGTGTCAGGAGCGCGTCCTTCCCGGGGCGCACGATCGAGGGGATGCCGCCGACGTCTGTCGCGAGGATCGGCAGCCCCGCCGAGAGCGCCTCGATCAACGCCATCGGCATCCCCTCCCGATGCGATGGCATCGCCAGCGCATCGTGCGTCTCGAGCAGGCCGTGGACGTTGTCGACGAAGCCCAGAAACCTCACGCGATGCTCGAGCGAGAGCGCCTTGACCTTCGCCTCGAGTTCACCGCGCATCGGTCCATCTCCAGCGATATCGAGCGTGATGTTGTGGTGGCATTTAGCGAGCGCCTCGATCAAGGTGTCGAGCCCCTTCTCTCTGGAGAGTCTCCCCAACGAGAGCATCGAGAGAGCCCCACTCGGACGGCGCACTCTCGGCGCCGGAGCGCGGACCGCGAGGAAGTTCTCGACGAGCGCGACCTTGTCCTCTCCAAGGATCTTTGCCAGGCGCTCGCGGTTGGCTTCGTCCACCGCGAACACGCGGTCACAGCGCCTGTAGATCTTGTGACTGAGCTCCTCGTAGAACTTCGCCTTGAGATCGCCCGAGATGTCCCCGTGATGGGTCGTCACGAACCGGGTTGCTCTGGGCTTTGCCGCCCAGCACCAGGCGAGCGCTTTGGGTCCGTGCGCGTGCACCAGGTGCGCGCCGCGGAGCTTGTGGTAGAGGGCTCGAATCGCGGACAGCTCGATCTGGGACCTGGTCGGGATCACGACCGGATGGATGCCGTAGGCGCGCGCAGCGCTCGCAAAAACCGCGAAGCTCTCGGGAGCGCGCCTTTCATCGAGGACGACGAGCTCGACCTCGTGTTCCCCTTCCGCGCGGAGCGCATCGATCCCACCGAGCACGACGCGCTCTGCGCCTGCCAATCCGCCCGGAGCGAGCACGTGGATAATCTTACCCTTTTTCATGCTCGCCTCCTGTTCGGCTCGCCCTGTGCCACTTCCTGGTAGACATCAGCGTAGGCTCGCGCCATCGCCTCGGAGCTGTGTGAATGGCGGATCGCCGCGCGCGCGCGGCGACCTTCCGAGCGCCGAAGCCTGGGTTGCCCCATAAAGCCATCGAGCGCCTTCGCCATCCCTTCCTCATCCCCGTGGTTGACCAGCCTGCCTCCGCCGTCGTGAAGCAGCGCGGGGAGCCCCCCGACCGCCGTGACGACCACCGGGATGGCGTTGCCCATCGCTTCGAGCACGGCCAGCGGGAGGCCCTCGCGGCGAGAGGAGAGGGCGAAGAGATCGAACGCCGGGAGGAGCCTCTCGACGTCGTTGCGCTGCCCCAGAAAATGAACCTGGTTCGTGAGCCCTAGCGCCTCGCTCGACTTCTCCAATGCTTCGCGCTCGGGACCATCTCCCACGATCACCAGGGCTGTGTGCGGCTTTCTCCGGGCGACGAGCGCGAAGCTTCGGAGCAGAAAGTCGATGTCCTTCTCGGGCGCCAACCTCGCGACGGAGCCAACGATGAAGGTTCCCTCGCAGATGCCGAGCTCTCGCCTGATGTGACCGCCGTTGCCCTGACCGAGCTGCGGCATCGGGACGCCGTTGTGAATCACGTCACATCGCTTGCCCAGATGCGCCTCTCGCCATTGACTGATCTCTTCGGTCACCGCGATCACGCGTGCGCGGTCGTCCATCCACTGCCCGATCGCTCGCCGCCTGGGTTCGTCATAGAACTCGTGCGAGTGCTCGGTGTGCACATGCGGGAGCGCCAGGACATCGGCGCCCAGCGTGCTGTAGAGGAAGGGGCCGACGTGGTGGCTGTGGACCACGTCGACGCGCTCGCGCTCGAAGGCGCGCGTCAATTCGAAGCTGCGCCCCACCTGCACGCCGCGCGTCGGACCTCCGATCAGATGGGTCGCGATACCGGCGCGCTCGAACTCGAGCCTCATGGGGCCATCGCCCATGTAGGCGAAGACGCTCGAGGAAATGCCGAAAGCGCGAGATGCCTGCGCCAGCCTCAAGACCATGCGCTCCAGACCTCCGACCTCGAAGTACTGGATCACGTGAGCGACCTGGAGCGGTGTTGTTCGTTGTGTTCGTGCCATCAGAAGACCTCCTAACAAGAGTCGTGATGGTCACAGCGCAAGCGGTGTGCCACGTGCCATAAAACACCGCCCAGAAAGCACGCTCTGCCGCTTACTGACTTGCTCATCGCCAGATCACCCGAATCAGACGATCGCGCTGACGTGATCGAAACGCTCCAGTTCGAGCCGAAAGCGAGGAGGGTGACTGTCTCGAACCGAGACAGTCACCCTCCTCCTCACTGCGTCGATGGACCCTGGTAAGGTGTGCCTCGAGCGCTTGTCAGGCTGTCAACAAGCATGATCGAGGCTTCTTGTCCGAGGTCTGGCACGGCTCTTGTTCTATCCCTCTCCGTGCTCGCGAACAGGTGGCTGGATGGTCCAGCCCTCGAGCGAGAATCCAGACAGGGAGCTTCGAGATGAAAGCTGAGCAGACAACAAAAGTCGTGATGTGTGTGATCGGCACGCGCCCCGAGATGATCAAGATGGCACCACTTATCCACGCCCTCCGGGAGCGCCCCGAGGCGCCGACTGTCAAGGTGGTCTACACCGGACAGCACAAGGAGCTGCTCGAGGACATGGCCGCCTACTTCGATATCGAAGCGGACGTGAACCTCGAGGTGATGGGCAAGGGAACCTCGCTCGCCCACAACGCCTCCTTGATCCTCGAGCAGCTCGATCGCGTGATCGAGCTGTTCGAGCCCGACGTCGTCGTCGGCCAGGGAGACACCACGAGCGCGATGTGTGCGGCGATGGCGGCCTTTTATCGCGGCGTGCGCTTCGCGCACGTCGAGGCTGGCCTCAGAAGCCCCGACATCAGCAGCCCCTTCCCTGAAGAGGGGCACCGACGTCTGATTTCGGCGCTGACCTGGGCTCACTTCGCGCCTACCCAGAGCGCCATCGAAAACCTGCTCGTCGAGAACATCCCTGGCGAGCGCATCTTCTGCACCGGCAACACCGTCATCGACGCGCTCGAGACGGTCGCGGCTCGCGGGATGACCTGTCCTCCAGCTCTTGAAGGGGTCGAGGCGCCGATCCTGCTGACCCTCCACCGAAGAGAGAATCACGGCGCTATCGCGCGCGGCATCTTCGAAGCGATCCGCGACCTCGCCCGCTATTACCCGGACCAGACCTTCGTCTACCCGGTTCATCCAAACCCTGCGGTGAAATCACTCGCCCACGAGATCCTGGGAGATAGCGAGAACGTCGTCCTCACGCCCCCCATGTCTTATGGAGAGTTCGTCTACGCGATGAAACACGCGCGCTTCATCCTCACGGATTCGGGCGGCATCCAGGAGGAGGCGCCATCACTTGGCGTCCCTGTGTTCGTGTTACGCGAAGAGACCGAGCGCCCCGAGGGGATCGCGGCTGGCGCCGCGGCTTTGATCGGGACGCGCCCCGCCTCCTTGATCGCTGCGGTGGCGCGTGCGCTCGGCAACCCGCTCGTCCTCGAGCGGATGAAGCGCTCCGAGAGCCCTTACGGAGATGGGCGCGCGTCCGAGCGCTGCGCCGAGGTCCTCATGACCGGTCAGCTCACCGATGCATTCGGCGCGCCTCGCGCGAGGATTGCCAGGAACAAGCGGACCCCGGAGCTCGAGGTGGCGCCATGCGTGTCCTGATCGCACTCAAGATGAACGCCAACAAGATCGGCGCCATCGAGCACTACATCGCCATGCTCGCCAGGGCGCTAAGAGCGCGCGGCGATGAGCTCATCGTCTCGCCGCTCTCCGCCTCGGAGCTTGTCGCGGCGAGCTGGCGGGCGCATGGCGCGAAGGTCATCCCGTGGGGAGATGGTGGATTGATCGGCTTGATGAACGTGGTGCGAGCGCACGAGCCTGATATCTCCATCCTCCAGTTTTTTCCAATGGTAAGTTCTGTGAGCTGGTGTGTGCGATTGGCGGGCAGCCGCGCGGTGATGGTGGTCGATGATCACTCGGGATGGCCCACATATCGCGGCCTCTCAAGAGAGGTCGCCCGTGTCATCGCGCACCGCGCGAGCCTGGCCCCGGCGCGCCGCGTGCTCGCTGTCTCGGAGTTCGTGCGCAGACGTCACATCGAGCGCGTCAGGCTCCCCGCCTCGCGCTCCAGGGTGGTCTACAACGGCGTCAGAGCTCCAGACATGGCGCTGGATAAGGACGAGGTGCCCACGCTCGTCATGATCGGAAACATGATCCAGGACAAGGGCTTTGACTTGCTCATCGATGCCTGCGCCACGCTCGCTGATCAAAACCTGCGAGTGCTGCTCGTCGGGGATGGCGTCGAGCGCGCATCGCTCGAAGCGCACGCCAGAGAGGTCGCGCCGCACGTCGAGTTTCTCGGGCGACGCGATGATGTCCCCGAGATCCTCTCGAGGGCTCACATCGCGGTCGTCCCCTCGCGTTGGCAGGAAGCTTTTGGCTGCGTCACGGCCGAGGCGATGCGCGCCAAGTGCTGCGTGATCGTGTCCGATGTTGGCGCGAGCCGAGAGCTCGTCACGCACCGAAGAACTGGCCTCGTCGTACCCCCTGATGACGCCATGGCGCTCGCGGATGCGATCCGCTTCGCGCTCGAGAACCCAGAGAAACGCGCGCGGTTTGCAGAAGCCGCCAAACAAGACGCAGACCATCGCTTCGCCGTCGAACGCATGGTCCAGGATATCCTCCAAACACTCATCGAGGTCGATCATGAAACCCGCCAAAGAGATGACCGTGCTCACCAACGACTTGCTCGCGACGCTCGAGCGTGATGGCATCGTGGAGTTGCCGATGCTCATGGACGAGCATGCGCTCGAGCGCATGCAGCAAGCCTTCTCGAGCCGCGTCGAGCACGTCGCCTACAACGGCGACGCTGGCTACAAGGCGATCGATCCCTACCGCCGATTTGTCGACGACCTGTGCGCGATCTCGCGCGACTTCATCGACGTGGCCGCGCACCCGCTCGTCGCCGAGCTCGTGCGCCAGTACGTCGGCGCGTCGGCCACCATCACCGAGGCCAAGGGGTGGCGCTCCATCCCCACGCACGATGACTTTCACGGGTGGCATAATGACGCCTGGTATCACCCGGAGCTCGAGGAGGTCCCCAGGCAGTTGAAGCTCGCGGTGTATCTTAGCGACGTGAACTCGGGAGAGTTTCACTATATCCGGGGGACGCAGGGACAACGGCGCCACGCGCACTTCTCGGACGAGGACGTGCACGAGATGAGCGAGCGACGCATCGAGATGAAGGCCAGCGCAGGGACCGCCTTCCTGTTCGATGTCTCCGGCATCCACAGGCAGGCGATCCCGATCATCGAAGATCGAGACGTGGTCTTCTTTGTCTACAATGATCCCGAAACACCGCTCCAGGAGGTCGATGTTCGCGCCAGGCGTTACCGACCGCTGATGCTTCGTGCATCGGATATCGGAGGACTCACGACAGGTCAGAGCGACCTTTTGGGCATCGGCAACCGCGCCCTCGAGCACGACGGTGTTGCGGCCAAACCCGAGGACAATATCCGAACTCTCATCGATCGCGCTCACCACGCGCTGATCAAGGGGACGCGGCTGGCAGATCGCATCGAGCGCAGCACGAGGAAAGTGCTCTCCAGAGTTTCGACCCTTCGACCTCGCGTGCGAACCTGGTAAGGCACCATAATATATTGACTTTTGAACCTTGGCACATCTCCTCCCGACGTTCGCGCGAGCGGAGGATCGAACCCCTCGCGCGCATGTTGGGAGGACAGCCTGTGATGGATGTTGTAGGCTATCTGGCGTCATGATGGATTCGTTCTGATTCAGTTTGCGCAGGATGGTATGGAGACGGGGGACAAAATCGCAGGGCGGTATGTCCTACGCCAACAGCTCGGCCGAGGAGGCTTCGCCACCGTCTACGAGGCGTGGGACGAGTCCGTCGGTCGCGTGGTCGCCATCAAGTGCATGGACGTCTCGAGAATCAATGAAGCCTCCACAGAGCAGGGGATTCTGCTCGAGCGCTTTCGGCGCGAGGCCCAGATGGCCGCCACGTTGCGCCATCCCAACATCATCGAGATCCATGACATCGGGCAGCTCGATGACGACCCGACGCGCCCCTTCATCGTCATGGAGAAGCTCGAGGGTTACGACCTCGGTGATCAGATCGAGCGCCACGGCGCGCTCCCTCCCGAGCGCCTCTTTCCTCTCATGATTTCTGCCCTCGATGCCCTCGGCGAAGCGCATAAAGCAGGCATCATTCACAAGGATCTCAAGCCCTCGAACCTCTTCTTGAGCCGCCCTGGATCGCGCGCCGAACAGATCAAGATCGTCGACTTCGGGATCGCCTACCTGCACACACCTTTGAGCGAGGAGGACACCTCCCCCGAGCGCCTGACCCAGAACGGTCAGCTCCTCGGTACACCTCAGTACCTCGCGCCCGAATACATCGACGAACAGGACGTGACCCCAGCGCTCGACGTCTACCAGATGGGGCTCATCATCATCGAGCTCCTGATGGGCACCTACCTCCTCGAAGGGAAGACCTCGCTCCAGTGCCTCGTCGCGCACACCAAGGGCGACCTCGAGATCCCCGAGGCGCTCATGAAGGGCGACCTCGGCTCCTTCCTGCGGCGCGCGCTCGCCAGAAATCCCGAGTATCGCTTCACCGATGGTGACGAGATGGCCGAGGCGCTCGAGCTCCTCGAACCCGACGCCATCGATCTCTCTCAGGTCGTTCGCGCCGCGCGCCCCATCTCCGGCCAGAAGACCGTCGCCATCGCGGACATCGCCGCGCCAACTGCACAGATGGGCGCCGAAGCGCTCGCGGACACCCTGGCCATGACCGCGGACACGGTCGCGATGCAAAAGGAGCTCGCCGCCACAGAGACCATCTCGGTCAAACCTCCCGTGATGGCTGCGCCAGAACCCGAGATCGACCGGATCGAGACCAAAAAGGCGGGGCTCGTGATCGGCGGCTCGCTGCTCGTGGTCGCCATCTTCTGCGCGCTCGTCTTCCTCGTCATGACGATCGCGATCATTCGCGATCAACGCGAAGCGCCCAAACCTCCCTCCTCGCCGAGCCCTGCTCCCACGGTGACGATCGAGGTCGATCCCCAGAAAGCCGCCGACTGGCGCGAGCGCGCCGAAGAGGAGTGGAAAGAGAAGAAAAAGAAGAAGAAGAAGAAAAAAGACGACGACTGATGTGTCTTTATGGATTCGTTTGATTTCAACCGTGGGATGGGGCAACTACGCAGCTTGCTCGGAGAACGCTTCCCCAGAAGACGCATCGAGGAGCTCCTCTCACTCGTCGAGCGCGCCAGAGAGAGCGATCCTCTCCGTTACGACGAACAATGGCTCCCCTACCTTCGCAGCTTCACCACCAGGCTCCCGCAACCCCTCCAGGTCAAGGGCACCCCCGAGCGATGCATCGCCATCGCAGAGTGTCTCCCGTTTGCCTCGCTCCACCTCGTGCTCCCCGAAGACCTCGTCGATGAGGACCTCGCGCGCATGTCTCAGGAGCGCGTCCCACAGGCAATCACCGCGCTCACCATCGAGAGCGATCAGGTCTCTTCTCAAGGCCTGCTCTACCTGGCAGATGCCGCCTGGTATCCACAGCTCCACTTCCTGAGGTTGGCGTCGGATCGCTTCGGCATCGCTGGGTACGAAGCCTTCCTTTCGCAAATCCCAGCCGACGCGCTCGATGGGTTGGAGCTCGCCACCAGACACCTCAAGGAATCGATCCTCGATCGCCTGTTTGCCTGTCCTCCGCTTCGCCACGTCAAACACCTGAGCCTCTCTGGGCGCTCGCTCGGAGAATCATTCGAAACACTCCTCGAGCGACTCGAAGCGCTCGAGCTTCGCTCGCTCGGATTACCAGGTTGCGACCTCGACGGGGTCGCCTTCGCCACCTTCCTGGGCTCGCCGCTCGCCAGCAGGCTCGAGCGGTTAAACCTCTCGCACAACAACTTCGACCTGCGCACCGCGCGCCAGCTCCAATACGAGGTCGACTCGTTCGCCAACCTCCAGCACATCGATCTCTCGCACAACAAGTTCAGCGATGAGGGCTTGAAGCTCTTGCTCGACACCGAGGCGTTCCCACCTACATGTGAACTCGACCTCTGCTTTAACGGGATCACGTTCGCTGGCCTCGACGCGCTCGCCATGCACCCGAGGCGCGAGCATATCGATGTCCAAGAGGACGCTCACGCTGCCATGGTCTACCTCTTCACGCGTTTTGGCTGGATCGACCCGGATCAACCGCTCGTGCAGCTCGGAGACCTCGGGGATCTCGTGCCCGAGAGGACAACCCTGGAAGGTTCATTCGATTGCCTCGATTTACGGCAGGCGCGGCTCACAGACACAGAGTGCGCTGTGCTCGCAGAACTCCCAGCGCTCGAGCACGTCCGCTACATGGACCTCTCCTACAACGGCATCTCGGACCAGGGGATCGCGATCCTGGCGGATTCTCCTTACCTCTCGAACGTGCAACATATCGATGTGCGGGAGAATCCGATCACGGCCTGGGGCTTGCTCTACCTGACGCGCTCGGCGAGCCTGCCTTCTCTACAGGTGCTCGAGTTTATCCCGCCCGATCGCGAGCACTTCGTGTTCTCCAACGAGAGCCTCGAGACGTGCCGCCGTTTGCTCGACCCCGACAGCGTCGTCAACCTGACCTTCGATAGCTACAACACGGATGACCCGCGCTGGGAGCTCTCCATCGATGGAGAGGATCGAGAGCTCGGGCTGCTCTATGACGAACTCGAAAACAGCTCGCCAGATCAACCCGAGGGTTTTCCCGCTTCACTTGTCCTCGATGAGTTTGCGGTCCTGGGCTACGAAGGCGTCTATGTCCTCGACAAACTATACAGGGCGAGGCAACCGCTCGCGCACATTCGCAGGTTGAGGGTCAATTATTGCAGCCTGGGTACGCTCGGCATCCTCCATATGTTGTTGCGCAGAGGTTTCGCCTTCGAGAACCTCGATTTTTGGAACGCTGGCATCGGTGAATCCTATTGGTACGGTGAGCTCGAAGAGCGCGCGCTGAACTTCGAGCAGCTCTCCCAATACGAGACGACATCGAGGATCACCAGCATCGACCTCTCGAGGAATTACCGGGTTCGGATGGACTGGGCCGAGGCGCACGCGTTGCTCGATCCTGCCTTCGATAACCTCGGCGAACTTATCCTCGACAGGCTCTCGATCATGCCGAGCTTGGTCCAGATGCTCGAGCACAACAGACCGGAGCTAAGAGTCGTGGTTCGCTAGAGAGGTTCGCTAAAGAAGGCGCCGCATCATTCAACAGAATAAATCCTGGCGAGTTCTGGTTGGCGCTTGCAGTGAATCGCAACCTCTCTCTCTCCGCACTCGACCTCGCGAGGACATCATGTCACCCCGACTCCCGACCATCGAACATGTCCTCGATAACCTGAACTCTTCTTCCAGTGATACGAAGCTCGACACCCTCGGATTGCTCGCGGAGTCAGACCTCGACGCCTACACCCCGCGCGAGCGCACCAGGCTCGCCGAGGCGCTCATCGAGAGCGCTGGTGCGGACCTCGACGTGCTCGGATGGGATGCGTTCGCCAGGGTGTTGTCTTCTCTGCTGTTGTGGGTCCCCGAGGGTGCCATGCTCCCCGAGCGGCCCGATGATCTGCCCACACAGCTCGAGGTCGCCTGGCGCGAGCTCGAGCTCGCGCTTTGGCCCCTGCGCGAGCTCGATGAGCTCACGCTCGAAGCGCTCGCCAGGACCAACCTGGCAAGAATATATGCGCCGCTCGAGGTGCTCGAAGCGCTGGCTCACCTCGATCCTCTCCCCGCTCCAATACTCCAGCGAAAGCTCGAGGAAGCCGTCGCCGACGCGCCGATCCCTGGCGATCAGCTCGCCCCGATGCTGCTCCGTTGGCTCGATCGCTCCTCTGGCCTCGCCAGGATCGCCATGAGGTGTCTGGCGAAGCCCTGGGTGTGCCAGAGCGATGACGTGCGCCAGTCCGTTCATATGCTGCGCCGGTGCATCAAGTCAGGTGATGATACCCTCGCTCGTCACGCCATCGAGGCGCTCTCGCTGCTCGAAGACGAGAACTCCATCGCGCTCGCGATCCGCGACCCGGATCAGACCGCGCGAGGACGCGCCTTGCTCTTCGAACACGCGGGACATCTGCTCCCTCGCGAGGCGCTCGAACAAGGATTCGCGCTCGCGCTCGAGGACCCGTGGCAATACGGCGACGCGATGGTCGCCTGTCTGGAAAAAATGCACGCGCGGGGCGTCTTCCTCAAACCAGAACAGGCCCCCGATGTTCTCGATCTCTTCGACCGCCACCAGCGCTTCGAGCCCGAGCAGGCAAGCAGATACCTGTATGTCATCCGGGACGCTGTCTATGCGCTGTTGAACCGCCTCGAGTTGGAGGACCCGCGCTGGTTCAGGTTGCTCGAGCTGGTGCCTTCGCTGCGCGATGAACACCGCGAGGCGCTCCTCTCGAAGCTCCTCTCCGCGCCAGATCCACTGTATTCGCATGTCTGTCGCGTCGCGCGCGCATCGGGGACGCATTGCCTCGAAAAGAACCTGCTCGCGAACCTCGAGAAGAACGCCGACGCCACGCTGCGAGCCCTGGAGGCTTGCGGAGGAGCTCAGACCGCGGACAAGCTCGCTGCGCTGATCCTCGAGCAGGACACACCGCTCTGGCTTCGCGCGGCCTCCGGGCGCGCGCTCTCGTTGATCTGGCATCTGGGCAAAGACGAGTACCGACAGACGCTGCTCTCGAGGTTGGAGCCAGCCGCCTTGCCCGCTCGCATCTCGGATGATCTCGGACCTCGCATGGATCAACAGACGCTCGAGCTGTTGATGTTGTCTCCACAGGTCGGCGAGCGGCCCGAGCGCGCGCTGCTCGATCTGTGCAGACATGGCGGAAGCGAGGCGCTCGAGGCGATCGATGTGTTGCTCACGCGCGTGCTGCAATCCGCGGTCGGCGACCACGTCGCAGGCGATCCTCACCAGCCGTGGACCGCGCGAAGCGAAACAGTGCTCTCAGCGGAGGTCGAAGAGGCGCTAGACGCCTACGGCGTGAGGCTCTACTCGCGAGGTTCGCTCGTCATTCCAACGCTGGCCAGAGCCAACAGCCCCTCGCAGGCAGGCCGCGCTCTGCGCGCCTATCTGTTGCACGAACAAATCGAGCGCGCGCAGGATGCGCGCGTGCTCCGCATCGCCCTCGACGCGCTCGCGCGAACCGAGGCGATGGAAAACCGAGAACAGATCCTCGCGCTCACCAGGCACGAGCATCAGGATGTTCGAAAGAAGGCCATCTTCGTGCTCTCTGCCTACAGAAAGGACCCTGGCCTGATCCCGAGGTTCACGACGCTCGCCAGCATGCCCGACATCCAGACCGCGCGTCAGGCCATCGAAGCGCTCGGCAAATTACACGATCCGGGCGCCACGCCTGCGTTGATCGAGGCGCTCGGCCATCGAAACATGAACATCAAACTCAGCGCCGCCGAGGCGCTCGCGACCTCAGGTGATACGCGCGCCATCGAGCCGCTGCTCGGCTGGCTCGAGCGGCACGACCACGAGCGTTTTCGCAGGCTCCTGTACCGCGCGCTCGAAGCGATCCTCGAAGAATCACTGCTTCCCGTGCTGATGACGAGGCTGGCCTCGGCCAACCCGAGGCAACTCCGGCTGCTGAGTTCTGCGATTCAGAACCTGTCGATTTATACCTTGCGTTCGAGAGATGCGCTCGATGATGTGGCCATCGCCCATCTCTACGAGGCCGTCGACCTGGGCCATTGCCAACTCGTCGATGCCACGCGCCAGGAGCTCCTGGCGTGGGTCGGCGCGGGCGCCTATCACCGGGAGCGCACGGAGCGTGAAGACGAGCTGGGAGGCGTCTTCGATGAAACACAGTTGCTCCCCGGGGAAGACAACCTACTCGACATCGACGCGGCTCGTGTGGAGAGGCACCTGACGCCGTTGCTCGACGCGCTGCCAACGGCGCGCGGTGAAGCACTGGCGCATATGCTGCGCCTGTTGTCGAAGGTGCGCGACTTTGCCAGCCTTCCGCGTGAAGCGCACCTTTCTGCGTGTAAACAGCTCGTGAACCTGCTCGTCGTGGACCCGCTTTTCCCACGACGCGAAGAGCTCCTGGAGCTCTCGACGAGGTTCTCTCGAGCGCTCCCCCTGTCGAGCAAACGCGCGCTTATCGATACCATCCGAGCCATCGAGGCGTTCCCCGGAGGTGATGGCGAGGATCGCTGGCGCCTCCTCGAAGCATCAGGCGCGCTGATCGAAGCACAGGACATCCTCGCGATCTACCGGGATTGTGAGGTCTCTCACTCACCAGAAATCGCGCGCCGACGCGCCTCGAAGTTGCTCTTCCCGAAGCGCTCGAGCTCCATATCAGCGAGTGACCGTGAACGGCTGGATGTGTGGCGACAGCGCGAGGACTTTTTAGACAAAGACGCACGCGACGGGCTCGTCACGCACATGGGTGGGCGGCGTGTTCTGTCCTACCTGCTCGAATGCCTCGAGCGCGACGAGGGAGTTTTGGACGATATGCTCGAGCATATCGTCGCCCTCGCTCACTTCGGGAGCACATCGTGGCGCTCGCATCGCTCGTCTCGAACGCGCTCGGAAAACTCCGAGCCCTGGAAGCCCTCGAAGTCATGGCGTCTCGGCAGGTTGAAGGCATCGCGAGAGCACGAGGACGCGGACGTTCGCGCAGCGAGCGCGATGGCGCTGTTGGAATCATCAGCGCCGCTCGCGCGAGACGAGGTCGAGGTCTTGCTCGAAGGCTACCTCGGCGAGGGCTATGAACTCTCGACTGTAGGACGCCGCGCGCTCGCGCAGTTGCTCGAACAATCCTCACCTCATCTTCTCGCGCGACGTTGGACGAGCGAACATATCCCCGGATGGCTCGACCTGCTCGAACATGCTTCGCTTCAGGTCATTTCACATCGCGCGCCGGATTTGCTCGAGATCTGGCGTGGCGAGGACACCTCCAGCGCAGAACGCGCCCGGCGCCTCCTCGGCAAGCTCGATGGGGATATCGTCTTCGCGCTCGTCTACCCCGCGATAAAACGGGGTGAGCTCGGCGTCCTCGGGCTGCTCTCGAGGAGCATCACGGAGGATGCGCACGTTCGAGCGATCATCGCCCAGCTCGAAGACCTCGGTGAAAAGCGGCTCGCGAGGCGTTTGCTCGGGCAACTGCGCGAGGGGCATCTGCTCGATCCTGATGTCCGAGCTTCCCGCGAACGCGATCTCGCCACGCTCCTCATCCCGCCATCCCCGCTCCCTCCCGAAGCGCGCGTCCTCGAGCAGGGTGAAGATGGGCTACTCGCTGCGCTCTACAGCGAGGATCGCTATGAAGTGCGTGCGGCGCTTCGCCGCGTGGCCAGGTTCGCAGGCGCGACACAGATCGAGGATCGCGTCGTCACGCTCGCGCTCGAGCACGAGGATCTTTCCCTCAGGAGCGCGGCACATCGCGCGCTGAGGCAAATCTCATCGAGGCAGGTCTACCTCGATGTCACGCGTCGCTTTCTCCACGATCCACGCCGGGATGTCGTGCGCCAGGCGATCCGCATCCTCGCCCACGGAGGCTCCACACAGGAGATCGATACATTCGTCGAGCTTCTGTTTGGCAAGGACTCCATGCTCGCAGGGCAGGCGCGCGAAGGGTTGCTGATTTTGGGGGATGTCGCGTTGCCCGAGCTTCGACGTGTGTGCAGCCGCGCGAGACCGGACAGGAGGCCAGTGATCCAAGAGATAATCGAGCAAATTCAAACATCTACGCTCGCGTGATGGTCGCGCGAGCGCGCCATCCTCACGCGCCATCCTCACGCGCCATCCTCACGCGCCATCCTCGCGCGCTTTCGCCTCGAGCTCCATCCACCGCTCGTAGAGCTGCTCGGCGTGTTCTCGCGCCGTCGCCAGCTCTGCGTGAAGTCGCTCGAGCTCCTCTCCGACATCCTCGCGTTGGTAGAGCGTCGGATCTGCCAGTGATTGCTCGATCACATCGCACGCCTCTTCTGCCTCGAGGATCGCCTCCTCGAGCCCCTCGAGCTCGAGCTTCTCACCGTAACTTAGCGCGCGACGAGACTCGCGCTCACGTTCGGCGCGCTCGTGACGCTGGCGTCGCTCCTCGGCGCGTTCGTTCGCGCGCGCCTCACGTTCACGCTGGATCTGGCGATCTTTCCGGCGTCGATAGAAGTCGTAGTTCCCCTCGTATCGCACCAACCGACGATCCTCGATGGCGATGATGACATTGCACACGCGGTTCAAAAAATAGCGGTCGTGCGACACCACGATGACGCAGCCATCGTAGTCTTCGAGCGCCACCTCGAGCGCCTGTAGCGAGAGAATGTCCAGATCGTTTGTGGGCTCGTCGAGCACCAACAGGTTGCCATTTTGAGCGACCACGCGCGCGAGCTGTAGGCGCCGTTTTTGCCCACCAGACAACAACCGGACCTTGCGCTTGAGGTCTCTGGAGTCGAACAGAAACTGCTCCAGAAATCGACGCTTGTGATGGCGCACATCGCCCACCCACACATAATCACTCGGCCCGAGCGCGTCATAGAGCGTCGCCTCCGGATCGATGGGTGGACCATGCTGTCTCAGGTAGGCGACATCGGTGCGTTCGCCGATTTCGACCACCCCCGTGTCCGGGCGCATGTAGCCCATAAGTATCTTGAGCAAGGTCGTCTTGCCGCTCCCGTTGGGGCCGACGAGCCCGATCTTATCGCCCGTGCTGACGTCGATGCCCGTGGGGTTTAGAAGCGCGCGCTTGCCGAGCGTCTTGCTGATCCCACGCGCGGCCAAAATCAATGGCCCGTGCTCCTTCCCACGCGCGAGCCGCATCCGCATTAGCTCCTCGCCATCCTCTTCCTGACGAAGCGAGCGCTGCCTTTGTTCGAGCTCCTGGAGATGTTGACCATCCTTTGATCCACGCGACACCGAGTGCAGCTTGAGCTTCTCGATCTCCTCGCCGATCAGCTTCTGCTCGCGCGTGCGCGTCTTTTGCTCGACCGCCATCCTCGCGAGCTTGCGCTCCATAAAGACGCGGTATTCACCAGGATAATCGTAGAAGGCGTCGCGGCTGACCTCGACGATCCGATCGACGACATGCTCCAGAAAGTAGCGATCGTGTGTGATCAGGAGCAGCCCGCGCGTCTTGTTCTTTAACCAACCCTCGAGCCAGTCGACCGTGTCCGGGTCGAGGTGGTTCGTCGGCTCGTCGAGCAAGAGCAAGTCGGGCGCTTCGAGCAACACGCGCGCCAGGTCGACGCGCCGCTGCTGACCGCCAGAGAGTCGCTTCGTCGGGACATCCAGCAAGGCGTCGAGCCCGAGCCGGTCGAGCATCTCCTCGACGCGACGCTCCCAATCCCAACCCCCCAGCTTTTCGATCTGTTGTTGGAGCTCATCCTGCTCGTGCAGCAGCCGCTCGAGGTCCTGTGATGCGCCCATCGAGGCGATCTTGTCCGTGGTTGCCTCGTGCGCAGCGATCACTTCCTGGACCCGCTCCACGGCGCTGGCGACGACCTCTCGAGGCGTCTCCTCGCCGGAAAACCCGACCTCCTGCGCCAGATAAGCGACGCTCGCGGACTGTCGCATCGCGATCTCGCCCGTCGCGGGCTCGAGCGCGCCGATCAGGATGCGGAACAACGTCGTCTTCCCACAACCGTTCGGGCCGACGATGGCGACCTTCTCGCCATCATCCATGCCGAAGCTGACCTCCTTGTAGAGAGGTTCTTCCTCGAATGCGTGTGTCAGATGTCGGATGGAGAGGAGGTTCATCGGTCCGCCAGCGAAAGCGTCTTTTCGGCATATTCTGCGGGTAGTCTTAGAGCAGAATGCCGCAAAAAGCGAGCGAGACAGAGTCCTCAGATCTTCAGAGCTCCGCTCTAGTTGATCGGCGGCGTGATCACGACGCGAACCACCTCGCGCTCGGTCGGTCCGAGCTCGATCAAATACCTCCCCTGCTCGACGTTGTGCACCGAGCTGCACGCCTGCGCGAAGGTCTGCGCGGCGACCTCTCCTGCTTCGGTGACAAAGCGCACTGGCAGATCGCGCGTTGTCGCCAGGCGGTTCGTCTCCACCTCCAAGGTGCCACCGAACATGCCGTTGCCCTCATCGCGCAAATACACGTCGATCGGATAATGCTCGGGCAAATCGAAGTTCGGGATATGCGGAGGGTTCACGCGCGCGGCAGGTCGCACATCCACCGCCGTCAGCGACCCCTCGAAGAGGCCGCAAATCGACTGACAATCAGGCTCTGTGCACTCCCCCCACGTCGACTCGCACGCGTCCACGGCGCCGCAGATGCCTCCGCAAAAACGAATCAGGTCGTTGGCGACTCCGCAGCTATCCACCCAGCGCAAGGCGTTGGTCTGAATGTCACAAATCGAGTCGACGTCTGGTTCACATGGCCCGCTCATATCTCCTGATACCGGGGACATGTCCTCCTGGCCGAGATCTTCCTCCGCGGTCATATCCATATCTTCAGGTGTCGAAGACATGTCCTCCTGGCCTTGATCCAAACCTCCCATATCCATGGTGACTGGCTCGTTGGCGCACTCACACATCCCGAAACGATTCTGACTGCACGTTCGCGTGGACATCGAGCCATCAGGGCACTCGCACGTGTTGATATCCCCATCCTGGCAGGTGTCGCAGAGGCACGCCTCGTAACCCGAGCCATCCTGCTTGCAGAGCTGGGCACCCATCGCGCCGCCAGCGCACACGCAAGAGACGGAGCGGCCCGGATCGCACGCGAGATCATTTGTGGGGAGCGGGCATCCCCAAGCAAAGAGCGGGAGCATCGAGAGCAAGAACCATCGCTTCAACACGAGCAACCTCCCGGCCCACAGTAAGGATAGGATTGGCCACAGACGTTCCCCAGAGTGTCGATGTAGTAGCAGTAGTACCCATCGAACCTGTAGCTCGCCGGGGAGTAGCCGCACGCGCTGCCTGCCGCGTCCACGGCGACGCAGTTGCGCGTCGATGGATCATAGGTCAGGCCCGTGATCGGGACCTGCTGGCAGACCTGACCCGTCGAGCTCAGGTACTGACACTGGTTCCCATTCACGCGCAACGCCACAGGGTTGCAGCTTGGCGCGGGGTTCATGCTCGCTGTGCAATCCGGGTCCCTCGGGCATTGAGGATCGCATCGGCTGTTCCCGTGCAACCCGTACGCCTGACACGTATCGACAGGAGGTTGCTGGCTCTGACAGTCCGAATCGACCGAGCCGCACGCGGCGTCGCAGACGCCGTCAGCCGCGCAGGAACCTCCCTCGGCCGGGCAAGAGCCGCCCGGACAGAGCAACTCGATGCAATCCTCGTCGAGCTGACATTGCCCATCGCACACATCGTCGCTCTCGCAGGAGACCTCGCGATCGGAGAGCGCGACGATCCCCTCGATCCAGGAAGCGTGCACATCGAGGCGCTGGTAAAAGCCATAACGATCGCAGGTCTGATCCCCCCACGAGGTCACGCCTACCTGCATCCAGTCTCCATCGACCTCGATAAACGCAGGTCCTCCAGAGTCGCCATTGCACGCGCCCATGCCGCCAAACGTGTAGCGAAGCGCCTGCGCTGTGAGCGTGTCGAAGCGCACGGTGCTCGCGCGCCGGATGCCTCCGCCGACAGGGTAGGGCTTCCCGGCGACGACGGTGACATCGGACGCGCCATAGCCGACCAACCGCGAAGGGGCGCCGAGCAAATCGCCTGGGTCGCCCAGGTAGAGCTTCGCAGGTTGTACTTCTGTCACAGCCTGGTCGAGCTCCAGGATGGCCAGGTCGTGGCCGTTCTGGAAGGTCCAGGGTTGCGAGGGGTTAAAGTCGACGTAGTTCGGGTGCTTGTGGACGCGCGCGATGCTGCGGTCGATGGTCGGAGAGAAGGGGTTTGCGCCGAGGCGAAACCCGAGCTCGAAGCTCGCGAGGTTCGAGACGCAGTGCGCGGCGGTGAGCGCCATGTTCGGCGAGATCAAGGTCGCCGTGCAGATCGCATCCGAGCCGTAGGTCAGCGCGCCGGTCGCGGCGAACTCGCGAGATCGTTCTCCGCCGATGATATACTCCATCGGGTCGACCTCTTCGGACTGGCCGCCACACTGACACGACTCGAAGCCGCTGCCATCCTCGAGACAAACCTGCGCCGAAGATGTGCCATCGGTGCAAGCGCAAGAGACGCTCTCGCCAGGAACGCACACCGTGCCCTTGGAGCCAAAGAGTTGCCCACAACCTGTGGTGAGCGACAGGAGAAGCATCAGGGAAAAGAAAGAAGCTGAGAGACCTGGTCGCGTGGACATGACCGCCTCGGGAACATATCGGGTTAAAGAAAGCACGCGGTAAATCGCGTCGTGTATAAACCTCGAAAACCCTCCCGAGGCGGCGCTATTCCCGCAGCTCTATCAATGGAACTCGTTTGTCGTGATCGGCGGCGCCATGATGACCTCCTGCGACCTTTGATCGACGTAGAGCTTGATCTCGATCTTGTGCGCGCCAGGTTTGTTCGGATCGAAGTCGCGCTCGGCGGTGACGCTCGCGGTCGCCTGATCCCCGTTCCCTGGTCCTGTCTTGTACGTGTAGCGCCAGCTGCTGCTCCCTTCAAAGCCCGGCTGCAACTTATCGAGCAAGGGATCGAGGTGCGCGCTGGCGGTCGGCGCGTAGGGGACCGCCGCGCCAGCCTCGGGGACCTTGCTCACGCTGGTCAGCGTGACGTTCTTTCCGCCAGGGAACACGAAATTGTCCCATCGAATCGGGTATCCTGCGGCCTTGTCGGCTTCCCCCGGGACAGGAGGATGCCATGCTTCGCCATACTTCTGCTCGCTCGTGAAGTACGATCTGGCGTTGTAGGCGATCGTCCACATCATGCCCTCGCCCTCGCTCAACTTGTTCTCCATGATCTGACGCTGGAGGGCGATCTCGAACGCTTTCGGCTCGGGCGTCGGGTCAGCATAGCCCGTGAAGACAAGGCCCGAGCTCCCGAGCTTGCCGCTCACGAGGACGTTATCCGGGAAGAGCGGCGCGAGGGCGGCTTCCATCTCGTTGCGCGCCGTCATCGCGCTCTTGAACTTGGAGCCATCGACGATGCCGCCGAACTCGCCGCTGATCAGTTCGGTCTTGTCTATCGAGAGCGCGAGCCCAGGAGCCACACCGAACATCGCCGCGTTGACCTCGTCGATCCCCAATTCCCCATGCGCGATCGCGATGCGCTTGTTCCCGAAGCAAATCATGATCGGTGCGAAGCCCTGGATGCTGAATTGCTCGTAGGTCATGTCCTTGTTCTCGCCAGCAGTGATCATCTGCGAATTCACCGGCGCGCCGACCTTCGTGACAAAATCCTGGAAGATATCCCTGATGCGTTTGACGTCCTCGTCACTCGCGTAGGTTGTCATCACAATAGGCTTCACCTGCTCGAAGGGGTTCTCACCTTCGTCCGGGTAGGAGGCGATGAGGATGTTTCCGCTATGTCCGGCGAAGATGTCGCGCCTGGGGTCAAACGAGAGCCCGAACTGCTGCTCGATCTCGTCGAGCATGTTCTCGATCTCGTGCTCACCGACCGGCGTGAGCAGCGAGACAAACAGCTCCCACATGTTGACGCCGTCGAGGCGAAACGCCATCGCCCCCACGACATCACGCGTGACCAGCTCGCCCAGCGGAATCACTGGCGTGGCGCGCGTCAGATCCTTGGCGAGCGCGCGACCATCGGCGTCGAGCCCGACCCACCCGCGCCCGACCCAGCGCTCCTTCTCGAGCGAGAGGCTCCCGCCAACGCCCTGGACCGTGAGCAGCAGTCGCGCGAACTTGGTCGCTTCGATCGGGGTGTCTCCCATCGAGCGGTAGAGGTCGCGCAGCATCTCGCGATGCAGCGGCCCGCGCGCTTGCAGGAAGAAGCCCATCGTTTCGTTTGTGCCCATGAGCTCTTGCTCGAAGTTCTGGAAGGCTTCGGTGTCAGCGAGTGAGCGGCTCTTTAGCGTCCCTTGCGTCGCGCACATCTCGCGGGCGCCCTCTTCGTCTTCCGAGACGAGGACGAGCGGACCGCAATCGACCATTTGCAGGTCATGACTGTATACGGTGAAGCCATCCCCCTTCTCCTTGACCTCGAGCTGGAGCTGCCGCGTTATCGTGAGCTCGAACTGATCGCGGTCTGTGACAGGGAACGCGAGGACCGGATCGGTGAAGTCCGAGCGGCCATAGGTGGACAGGATGTAGAAGGGAGCATCGGTCTTGACGCCGATCTTCTTCCAGCTCTCGACCGAGAAGATGTCGATCCCGGAGACTTCCTTGAAGCGGCGGAGATCAGGCATCGCCTCTTCCATGACCGCACCCTCGGGCGTCAGCGTCGAGACAGTCGCGATGACCTCCTCGACGCTGCGAAAAGCGACCACCAGGTCAGCGCGTTCGCTCAGCGTCCTCGCGCCTTCGCTGATCGGGCCACGCTTTGGCTTCTCGATCAGGTTCTCCTGGTTGTTTTCCGCCTTGCGATCCTTGCAGCTCGTGGAAAGCGTCAGCAGGAGGGCACAGCCCAGGACAGAGAGGACACGGAAGGAAGGGGTCTTTACGCGCAGCATCAGCGATCGTCTCCTTATCTTATGAGGGTGTTGAAGATAGTCGGACCGAGTCTGGCGACGTGGAGAACATCTTCAACGCCCTCTATCACAGTTAGATTGAAAAAAAGGCCCACCACCTATACAGCGCGTCGTTCGTGATGAACAGCGCGACGTGCTGCAAGGTCGGTGGGCCGGATGGCTCACTCAAGTTTTCGTGTCTTTCATGAGGTCAACTCCGAGCATTTGCCGATGGAGTCCTCGAGCCAGGATATGCGCGCCGAGAGATAGGCCTCGCTCCATGCGGCGCTCATCTGCTCGAAGTCTCCGAGATCCTCGACCTCGTCATCCTCCTGGAGCGCCTTGAGGCGCGCCTTACAGGCGTCGAGCTCGCGCTCGAGCATCCCCTGCGTCAGCGCCGTGTTGGCGTCAGCCGCCATATCCAGGCGCAAGACGACCTCATCTCGCATGGAGAAGTCTTGCGCGGGCTGGCGCAGCCAGCGCTGGAGGTGATTGCGGCCAGCGTCCGTCAGAGAATAAATCTTCTTCTCCCGACCTGCCTCGCTCTCGGTCGTCTCGACCTCCGCCCAGCCCTCTTCGAGGAGGCGGTGAAGCATGGGGTAGATCTGACCATAAGATTCATTCCAGAAGTGATAGCGCTCCTTCTCGAGTTTCTTCTTGAGGTCGTAGCCGCTCGCGTCTTGTTTGCTCAACATGCCCAGGATGGCGTAGAGCGTCCGTGAAGTTTTTCGTGCCATTGCGTACTCCGTTCGTTGTGCGGCACCTTTTGATATACTGCTTCTGTGCTCGAGCAGCCTTTTCGAGGTGCCAAAGTGTTTTCCGATCTATCAACGGGATAGATTAGCTGTACTCCGAGAGCATTGTGGTTGCAAGAGACCCATCTCGAAATCGAGGTGTTCTCTCCACCAAACGTCTCTTCGTGGTTAAAGTCTTGGTAAAACGTATCAAAACAGAATTTGTATAACTTGTCTCGTAAAAAATCGATGCGGGACAAATGGGTGGGTTTAAAAAACCTCGGGTTTGTGGTGGCACGGAAATACTCCTACATTGCTTTTGCAGATGGCCTATTCCATTCACGAACAACACCTTTCTCGTCACTTCCTGACGAGCGCCGAAAAAATCTGAAGATAAATGGCTATGTGTCGTCTATCCTTGGCAGAAGGCCAAGGGCATCGACCGCTAGCCATAAATCGGGTCCATCGGTATGTTTTCGATATATCGACACAAGGCTCGATAAAGTTTACTGTTTTTTCAAAGGAACGAATCATGAACCCGATCGCGCGCACCCGAGGGGTGATCTTCAAAACGAACGAATCCGACGTCATCGCCTCACTCGAAGGAAAAAATGTCACGTTGACACACGCGTTGCACCAAATCTGGACATTATGTGACGGAAATCGGGACATCGATGCGATCGCACACATGCTCGATATGCCGCGTCAGGACATCTTCGCCGCGCTCGACCAACTCGCTGACCTCGGTTTGCTCCAAACGCGCACCGCACCACCCGCGAACGTGCTCGCGCAGACATTGCCCGCAGGCATGAACCGCCGCGAGGCGCTCTCGCGCATCGCGCTCGGCGTCGCCGGTGGTTTGACCGCCTTCTCGCTCGGGAGCCGCGTCGCCTTCGCGCAAGATGCCGACAAATCGACCAAGACCACCAAGACCGATACGACCGAGACCAACAAGCCGATCAAGGGCACCACAGAAGCGGATAAAAAACTCGAGGAGGAAATCGCTGCCCTCGATAAACGCATCCAGGAGCGCGATCTCAAGCGCAAGAAGGCGATCCAGTGTCGCAAAAAAGGAGGCACGCGCGCCCAGGAAGAGGAGATAAAGCGGAGCGCCTGTCAGAACCCCGGACAGCTCCAAAAAGAGATCGCCGCCGATCGACAACTCCTCAAAAAGAAAAAGCGCCTCCAAGAACAGCGCAGAAAGAGCGCCAGCGAACACATGTACAAGACCAGGTGAGGCGCGACCTCTCGATCCTTTGCGACGCATAAGACGCGGCGAGGAGGTGGCGATTCGATACGCTACATCCTCGCCGCGTTTGCTTTGGCGCGCAGGTGCGAGAGCATCATCGCCGCGACATCATCGCTCCCCGCGTCGAACGGATGCGCGAAGTAAGAGGGGAAGTTCACCTCCAACACAAACGCGCGCCCACTCTCATGCTCGAGCACATCCACGCCCCCCATCTCCAACCCGAGCACCGCGCACGCATCACGCGCGACCTCGATGACTTCTGCGGGAGCCTCTTGCTCGAAATACTCGGGCTTCTCTTCATCGACATGGGTTCGAAAGTCATCCTGGCGCGAGGGGTTGATGTAGGCGCAAGTCTGCTCTCCGACCACGATCACCCGCCAGTGCGTCGCCGGTTCGATGCTGCTCATCAGGGTCGCGTAGGCTCCTTGCGTCGCGTAAACCTGATCGACCACAGAGAACAGAGTCGACCAATCGGTGAGCCTCATGACGCCCACACCCAGTGATCTCCCAGGGACCTTGAGGACGACCGGAAAGCCCCCGAGGTGCTCGACAAAGGCTCGAAGCTGCGCGCGATCGTCGGTCAGCGCGAAGATCGCGCGCGGCGTCGGGATGCCACACCGCGCGAGCAGGAGCGCCTGGTTGTCATGGATCAGATGCGCTCCCAGCGGATGACTGTAGAAGGTCGCCACGCGCGGATGCGCGAGCATCTGCTCGACGACGATCGCGCGATGAGAGGTCGCCACCCGATACAACATCGCGCCATCCTCCAGAGGCGGCGTGCCCACGAGGTCGAAGTCCTCGGCGTCGATCTCGATCATCTCGACACCTTGCTCCAGACAGGCGTGCTCGAGTTGTTCCTCCAGGCGACTGCGCCGTCCATCACAGACCACATAGAGGCGCTCGCGCAGCTCGGGCGCTGGAGAGAGCTCTTCTGTCAGCGCCGACAAGGCATCGAGCGGCGCGTAGATAAAGCCCGCCAACGTGATCTTTTTGCCTGCGCTGACCTCGTTGCCTCGGTGCCAGGCGGTCAGATCGAGCTCGAGGTCGCTCGCCACGTTGTACCAGAGGAGCGCCTCACCGAGCGCGGGTGTGTGCTCCAGGTTGCCTCCCCTGGCGCGCTCGAAGCATGTCTCACCGCCGCTCTCTGGGGGCTCCAGCGTCAGCAACACCGTCGCCACGAGGTGCTCGCCGTCCAACACATAGTCGTCGAAGTGCGCCGGGTGTCCCTGTCCCTCACGATAGATGCGCAGGCGCAGATGCGTCAGCGAGGCGTCAGGTAACAGCGCCGCCTCACACATGCGCGAGGCCACAGCCTCGAGCACCCCGTCGATCCTGACAGGTAGCTCGAGGCTCGTCCCGGCAGGTCCTCTCTCGGTCGAGAGCTGATGACTCGCCAGGAGCGCGTCATCCTCGATGAGCGCGAGGATTCGTTCGATCTCGTCGTGCTCGACGAGCTCTTCGAGCAAAAAGACAGAGGGTTGTGTGCTGAGTCGCGTTCGTTTCATCTGGCTCTCGTGTGTGGGCTTCTTGCTCAAAGCGTTCTGGAAGCGTCGAAGGTTTTCACGATCTCGAGGAACACGGCAAGCGTCGGGTTGGTATTCTCCGGCGACCCGGTCAGCAGACCCTCTGCGCTCCCTCTTGCCGACTTGAATGGTGACGTTTGCCTGGGAGGGTGTCGAACATATTCTCCACGTCGCCAGACTCGGTCCGAAGATCTTCAACACCCTCTGCGCGATGGAACGGAAAGGGCGCATCTGCTGGCGCTCCGCGCGCCCCTGGCACGAAATTTTCAATATTTTGAACAAGATAAGCCCAATGCATAAGAGTCATGCAGTGGGCTTTTTTCGTAGGCTGCGCTGAAAATTTCGTGCCAGGGGCGCCGGGTTGTCTCGTCGGTGGTTCACGCGCCCCCTGCGGCCCTCGCTCTCGCTCGTCCGCGTGCTTGTTTCAAGGGGCAAGGCCCGCGGCAGGCCGCGAGCCTTGCCCCCCTGTACCTCTTCC
>Ga0208061_100071_pt1 | contig 33108 bp, 25 predicted proteins | sample DeeseametaMP0555_FD_184209 | JGI IMG/M metagenome (GOLD analysis project Ga0208061, IMG submission 184209) | Marine microbial communities from the Deep Atlantic Ocean - MP0555 (SPAdes) | ecosystem: Environmental > Aquatic > Marine > Oceanic | place: South Atlantic Ocean | collected 2011-01-23 | reverse complement strand
AACCTGCGGTCGCGAGCGCGCCGCTAAGGTGCACCGACGTCGTCGTCTTTGTCGCCCCGCCCTTGCGAGCCGCGATCGTGATGATCTGACAGGTCCGCGCTGGGGATGTGTTCTGCGCGAACGTGAGGCTCTCGAGCTCGATGATGTTGGTGGCATCCTGCTCGCTCGCGCCCTCCTCGGGATGCTCGAGCTTTGTGTTGACATCAGCCTCCCCGCCCTCCTCGCCGCGGATCAGCTCCGCCAGCTCGAAGCCAAGCCATGAAGCCATCGCCTTGTAGTGCGTGGGCTTCTTGAGCGCGCCGCTCCAGATCTTGGAGATCGTCGAGCTCGAGAGCTCGAGCGCCTCGGAGAGTTCTTTCTGGGAGATGTCTCGGGATTGCGCACTGAATTTGAGCGATTGCCCCACGCGCGCACGTGTCTCAGGTCCAAATTCCATCGTCAGCCCTCCTTGGCAACTCGGTTTGGAAACTTGGAAAAACTGGCTTCCTGCCAGCTCTCGTGATGCAATCACTCTAACGAGCAAGCCCCTCTCGTTGCAAGCAAGGCGTGGAACTTTTCAGAAAGTTCTCGAAACTTTGGCGAGGATGTCTCGACCAGGTTCATCCGCTTGCACGAAACGTCCCGCGAATTCTGGATCGATTGTTTCAGGTACCACAGCGGGTCTTGCACGAAACGTCCCGCAAATTCTGGATCGATTTCCACGCTCTCCCCTCTTCTCTGCACAAAACGTCCCGCGGATTCTGGATCGATCCAGCCGATATCGAGCTATTCGGTTGCGTGACAACGAGCGTCGAGAGCATCCGCACCGCGCGAGAGGAATCACTCCTTAATATAGAACATGTTCGAAAAACGGCCGTTCATGGCCTTGAAACAGCGACGCGAGAGTCTCCTTGTGGGGCTCTATCGTGGCAAAGGATGTGATCCAGACCTCGCGATCCAGACGCCGTGCACGAAACGTCCCGCAAATTCTGGATCGCCAGATCACGAACAAGCAGCATCGCTTGCACGAAACGTCCCGCGAATTCTGGATCGCGCCGCGCAATTTCGACATTTGGATTCAACAAGAGGGTTCGGGTTGCACAAAATGTCCCGCGAATTCTGGATCGATTCGGACTCTTGCACGAAATGTCCCGCAAATTCTGGATCGGTCTATTCTACTCCGAGAGAGCGTGCGCGCGATTTCGAATCTAAAAATTCGAAATCGCGCGCATGCGTGATCTTCCTAAAGAAGATCTTCTAAAAAGAAGATCTTCTAAAGAAGATCTTCTGCAGATCCAGATGCTCTTTTTGACCCTCTCGAACACTAGATTCTATAGTATTCATCGTTAAATTACGCTGATTTTTGCTTGCACGAAACGTCCCGAGGTTTCTGGATCTCTGCACGAAACGTCCCGCAAACTCTGGATCTTCTGCACGAAACGTCCCGAGGTTTCTGGATCTCTGCACGAAACGTCCCGAGGTTTCTGGATCGCTGCACAAAACGTCCCGCGGTTTTTCGCCTGATCCCATCTCGGGTGATCTCTGAAGCTTGCACGAAACGTCCCGAGGTTTCTGGATCATTGCACCAAATGTCCCGCAAATTCTGGATCGCTGCACGAAACGTCCCGCGATTTCTGGATCGATTTGAAATCCTGCACAAAACGTCCCGCGATTTCTGGATCACACATCTCGCCTTTGACACCTCACCTGCTTTGTGGCCCGATGGTGTTCCGTAGAAGCCCAACGGAAAGGGTCACTTGAGGGGCCACCCCCTCGATGTTTGCGTCAAGGATGAGCGAGCAGCGGATGCGACGATGATGGAGACGACCACGACAGCAGCAACCCCATATTTCCTCGCCCTGGCCACGCGCCAAATCGAGTGGCCCGACGAGTTCGTCCAGCGAAAGCTCGTGCGGTCGACGCGTTCGTTCTTCAAGGAGAACGAGGAGCTCGACCTCTGGATCGATGATCCCCCCGAGCCGCAGGATCTCTACGAGCAGATCATGGTCAGCTTCCTGACCTGTGCGATTCGTCCCGAGATGCCTCGGGCCGCGCAGCGGGCCATCCTCGAACATCGCATCGCGTTCCTTGGCGAACTCAGCATCTCGAACGCCACGCAAGCCGACCGAAGCCAGCGCGGTCGAAACTACATCCTGGATCAGATCGACATCTTCTCCGGATTTCGCGCGCTCGTGGCCTGCGGCGAGGAGTATCAACTCGGCGAGGAGATGCCGTGGTGGCGCCCTGGTGATTTCTTCTCGAATGAATCCCTCGTGGCGCATATCCAGCGCGAGGTCCTCGCCGCAAACCTCGCCAAGCGCGAGCTCCAGACAAAACTCACCGCGCGCCTCGAGGGCGAGGGCTTTGTCCAGATCTCTCATCAACAGTACCTCGATCGCGCCAGACAGCCATTGATTTTCGAGCTGCTCGCGCACTCGAGGGCTCTGCGCGAGGCGCAGGCTGTGTTGTTGATTTATACGACGCCCAAGAAGAACATCGGTCTTATCGCGGCGCAGCTCGAGAGCGTCCTGCGTGATTTGCAGATGCGATGCATGACCGAGCTCCAGCGCCAGAGCTGCGCGCTCCCCATGGTCAGTTTGTTCTCGCTGCCACGCGAGGTGAACAACATCCAGACCTTCTTCCTCTCGCGGCCCGAGACGCTCGAAATCGACGAGGATCTCGGCGTGGTCTCCGGTCCGCTCGAGAAAGCCAGAGTGCGTGTCATCGAGGAGCGCGACACAGGGCAGCAGACGCTCTTCTTCGACACTGACCTGGTGCGCAGGCGTTCGCACAGGCCGGACACGTTCATCGCCGTGCAGCTCAAGGAGCGTCAGGGCGATGTGTTGACGGCGTTGATGCAGGCGATCGAGCAATTTGGCGTCAACCGCAATGTGCTAAGTCACTTGCCTCGCGTCATCGCTGGGATGTTCTCCGCAGCGCAGCGCGATCGAAAGCATCAGTTCAGCTCTCCCGGCACGTTCTGGGACACGGACTCGGGCTACAGGTTGTGTCGCATCATCGGGTTTGATCCTGACAACAAGCGCCACAGAAAGCGCGTGCAGCAAGCGCGCGAGCTGCTCGAAGCGTTCATCCTGCACCGCGAGGTCAAGGGCAGGGATAACCAGGGCCGCAAGGTCAACATCAAGTGGAGCGGTCCGATCATCGAGGCGCGGGCGGCAAAGCTCGAGATCGAGCTCGAGGATCGCGAGGGGCTCTCGGATTATCACAACTTCCGATCGTGGACGATCGCCGAGGCGCTCTGGCGCATGGTTCTCCTCGATGAAGAGGGCGGGACGCCAGCCTTCGCGCTGCTCGATTCGCGCGCCTTCGAGCTCGACGCGAGCTCCTCGACCCCGTTCAATATCTACTGGACGCTCGTCAACCGCGCCTACATGGACCGCGTGGGGATGAGCGGCGAGTTCGAGATCAACCTGTGGACGGTGTATACGTGGTCCGGGCTCGAATCGATCAACCCCAGGGCAAACCGCATCCGCAAGCAGTTCCGCGAGGCGCTCGACGAGATGGTCGCGCACGGGCTGTTGCAGTCATGGGATTGCAAGGCGATCGACAAGGCGGCGGGCACAGAGGAGCTCAAGGCGGCAAAGCTTAACGTGGTCTTTGGCGAGGAGCAGTTGCGCTCGCTCCCCCAACAAGGGACCTCGGACGCGATCGATGGTCAGGGGCAAGCAGCCTTGCTCCAGTCCTCGATCGCCTGATCGGCGAGGAAGGTGCTCGCATCACATCGTGTGATGTACCCTTCGATATTGTTTGTTGACATAAAACCCACAATGAATCCCCCCTCCAGTTTCAAACCGTGTTGGAGCCGTGGCGCTGTGACCAGGTTAGAGCAAACCAAAGGAGCCTGAAGATGAGCACCGAGCCTCGAGTGATCACCGAACGTCGCGACCATCTGTTTCTTATCGGCCTGGATCGCGCCAACAAGCTCAACGCGTTCGATCGCCAGATGCTCCGAGAACTCGCCGAGGCGCTGACCGAGTACGAGGAAGACAGCGACCTCTGGTGCGCGGTGCTCTATCCGACAGGCAAAAACTTTACCTCGGGGCTCGATCTGGCTGATGTCGGGCCTGCGGTGGCAGGCGGTGAGGTGCTGTTTGGCGAGGATCTCATCGACCCGCTCGGTATGACGGGCAAACCTCGCAGCAAGCCATTGATTCATGCCTCGCGCGGATGGTGCCTGACGATCGGCACCGAGCTCGCGCTCGCCAGTGATATCTGCATCGCAGAAGCTGGCACGCGCTTTGGCCAGATCGAGGTCAAACGCGGCATCATGCCCTTTGGCGGCGCGACGATGAGGCTTCACCAGATCGCGGGCTGGGGCAACGCGATGCGCTACCTGCTCACGGGCGATATCTTCGAGGCAAAGGAAGCATACCGCATTGGCCTCGTCCAACAGGTCGTCGAGCCTGACGAAGATGACTCCGAGGACGCGCTCCTCACGGCTGCCATCGAGATGGCGAACAAGGTCGCCTCTCAGGCGCCGTTGGCGGTTCAGGCGAGCTGGAAGAGCGCCGATATCACTCGCCGCGAAGGATTCGACGCCGCGCTCGATGTCATCATGGACCAAACCCGCGAGCTGATGAACTCCGAGGACGCCGCCGAAGGGATGCAATCGTTCATCGAGCGACGAGAGGCCGTCTTTAAAGGGAAGTGATACCGAGCGCTCGCCCGCAAAAAGAGGCCGCGGAAACATTTTGAACGCAGGGGCGAGAAGCCAACCTGGCCTCAAAATGTTTCCGCGGCCTCTTTTTGCTCGGCACCACGACCGAAGCAGATAAAAAGCACTGAACAGATGTCTTGCAATCGTAATGGTTACGATTGCAAGACATCTGTTCAGTGCCTTTGCTCTTCACAAGAAATGAGCAAGGGAGAGGAGGACGCGGGTGGTAGGTCGTACCGGTTAGAATCTTTGGCAAGTCGATCCAGGAAGGATTCGATTTTGGAAGGGTTCGGGGTAGGTGCGTCCTCCTCTCCCTCTCACACACAAATAGACGCACCAAATCTGAAGAAGTTCTTAAGAACCGCCGAAAAATTGTCTTCGGATCACTGCGATGTGAGCGAAGAGGCTGCTACTATGCGACTCTCACGCAGGTGTTAAGAAGTCTTAAGAAAGACAATGTGTGCTTTCTGGCGAAGAAAACGAGGGCATGGGTGAAAGATCTCGACCGAAAACTCCTCGAACGCTGCGGGGAGCTCCTGACCTCTCGAGAGCTCCAGCGAGCGCTTGAATCGCAAGGGGCGCCCAGGCTCAGAGCGTGGGTGTGGAAGCAGCGTATCGCGACGTCATCGCGCTGACCTTTAGCGCAGCGGGTCTGACGCGAAAGAGCGAGTCCCCGCGCTCGAAGGGTTCTCCATCGAGGTTGAACCAGAGAGGAGGTTCGCCAGAAACACGAACGCACTCGACGCGGCGAAAGATCAACGCGGGGTCCTCGGTGATATGAAAGGTCGGGTCGAGCAAGCGCGTCCCGAGCCTGGCAAGCTGGAGCTTCGGGATCGCCTTGACGATGACAACATCGAGAAGCCCATCGCTCGGGCTCGCGTGCGGAGCGACGTCCATGCCACCCCCGAGCGTGGCGCCGTTGGCGACGACCATCCCGAAGATCTGCGCGTGGGTGGTGGTTTGCTCGGGCCAGGTCAACTCCACGTCATAGACCTGAAGGTCCGAGACGGCGCGAATGGCTGCGATGAGGTAGGCGAGCGCGCCCCATCGTTGCTTGACATCATCGTCGACGATGTCATGGGTGAGTTCTGCGTTACCGCCGTTTGCGGCGTTGACCGCGAAGCGCTTCTTGTCACCGCACGTGACCTCGATCAGGTCCAGCGGGCGCGACTGCTCGGACTCCATCAGCTCGATTAGATCGAGCAACTCGTAGGGCAAATGCAGCGAGCGGGCCAAATCGTTGCCCGTTCCCACAGGGAGAATCCCCAACAGGGCATCGGTCGGGTTCGCCTCGTCGTACATCCCATGGATGACCTCGTGGACTGTTCCATCTCCGCCAGCGGCGATGATCTGTCTGGCGCCTTGTTCGCGCGCCTGCCTGGCGAGCTCCATGGCGTGCCCTTCTCGCTCGGTTTGCAGGATGCACCAGCCAGGGCGACCTTCGAGCATCGCTTCCAGTTCGAGGATGCGCTCGGCAGAACCCGCCATCGGGTTAAGAAGAATCACTCGTTTATCGTGCAATGAGGACATGGGGGCCTCCTTTTGAGAGTCGATCGGTTGCTCGAAAACGAACACCAACGGAATCTGCTCCCGCGCAAGCGCGCGGCGAGCAAATGAATCAAGAGATGCGGGCTCTCTCGAGGAGTGTTTTCAATTCGGCATCAGGGATGGCTGTGGCGTAACGTATGCCGCCGGTGAAGAGCTTTTCGATGCTGTAATCCATGCGTCCCCCTTCGGGGCGACCGCGGTTATCCCAGGCGACATGAACGAAGTGCTCTTGCTTGAAGTAGGAGCGCGACCCCTGGAGCTCGCTGCCAAGCTCCCAGCTCGTCGTCGGGAGCAGGTCGTAGTCGAGCAACGGAAAGATGAGGTGGGCGATCGCGCTGTTATCATCGAGCGCTCCGAGCAACATCTCGCGAAGTCTTCGCCGGAATGCCTGCGATGTTCCTCCGACGAGAGGGCCGTGAAAGTAGACCTCGTCCCAACGCGCGAGCGTTTCGTCCGAGCTGTATTGACGCTTGCAGTGGAGCCCGTGGTGGCTGCTCCGCAGCTCGTGCTCGGAGCCAAACTCTGCGGCAGATGCGCGCTCGCGTAGCGCCTCGATGCGCTCTGGATCGAACTGCCTCCAGAAGGTCGCGCGCTGTTGTTCCTGCTTATCGAGGTCTCCTTCAACCTCGAGGTTCTTCGACGCGAACAGGAGCAACTCGCTCTCGACGGCGTGGTCCCAGAGCGTTCGTTTCTTCAGGATCTCGTGCCAGGGAAAACGCTCGAGCTCCTGGCGCCCACCAGTGCGCCTGTCCGTGAGCTTGATGTTGCCATCCGCTTCGAGCAGGACCTCACGCGAGAGGTTGGAGATCTCGATCTGCCACTTGTGCTGGCGTGGTTTGATGCTCTTTTTCTTCTTCATGACAACACCTCTTGGGTCCAGCTCTCAGGAGAGCCCTTCATCCTCTTCCATGGCGTCGATCTTTCGGTAGAGCGTCTTTCGGTCGATGGCGAGCAGGCGCGCGGTTTCGGCCTTGTTGCCCTCGGTGAACTTGAGGGCTTCCTCGATGTATCGGCGCTCGAGGTCCTGGAGGGTGAGCCCGCGCGAGAGCATCGCCTGGAGAAACTCCCCTTCGCGATCGATCGTGTCCTGATCGTCGGGTTTCGGGAGCCTCGGTTGGAAGTCATCGAGCGTGAGCACGTCGTGCTCGCTCAGGATGATGGCGCGCTCGAGGGTATTGGCCAGTTGACGCGCGTTGCCGGGCCAGGGTTGGCTGCAAAACCACCGCATCGCAGGAGCCGAGACGCCCACGATCGAGCGGTTCATCCGCTTGCAGGTGCGCTCGATGAAGTGGTCGATCATCGCCGGAATATCCTCGATGCGCTCGCGCAGCGGAGGGATCTGAATCGGGATGATGTGCAACCTGTAGAACAGATCCTCGCGGAACTCACCGCTCGAGACGAGCTGCTCGAGATCCTGATTGGTCGCCGCGATCAACCTCAGGTCGACCTCGATCTCACTGGGTGAGCCCACCGCGCGAACGCGCCTGGTTTCCAGCGCGTTGAGCAGCTTGGGTTGGATCGCCAGTGAGAGCTCGGCGATCTCGTCCAGAAAGAGCGTCCCGCCCGAGGCTTGCTGGAACACGCCATCGCGGTCCTGTCTGGCGTCGGTGAAGGCGCCCTTTTTCACGCCGAACAGTTCGCTCTCGACGAGCGCTTCGGGGAGGGTGGCGGCGTTGAGTTGGACGAATGGGCCCTTGCTGCGCAGGCTGCTCTCGTGGATGTGCCTGGCGAGCGCGCTCTTGCCGACGCCGGATTCGCCCATGATGAGGATGGTGGCGTCCGTCTTGGCGGCGCGCTGCGCGAGCGCGAGCGTGCGCTCCATCGCCTGGCTCCTGGCGACGAGGTTACCTGGTTCGAGCTCGAGTGATTCTCTCAGGCGCACGATCTCGCGGCGCATCTGGCGCGCGCCCACGGCTCTATCGAGCACGGCCGAGAAGAGGTCGAGCGAGAACGGCTTGGCGATAAAATCAGCGGCGCCCTCGCGCATCGCCTGCGCGGCGAGCTCCATGCTGCCAAAGGCTGTGATGAGGATCACGAGCTGCTCGGGTCGCAGCTCGTGGATGGCGCGCATCAGCTCGAGCCCACGAACCTCGCCGAGCTCCACGTCGGCCACGATGACATCGAAGAACTCGCCGTCGCGCACGCGATCGAGCGCGGCGCGGGGTTCTGTCGTGCCAGTGGCCTCGAGGCCACTGGCGACGAGGTGGTCGACGAGCATATCGACCACATCACGTTCATCATCGACCACGAGCACTTTCATCCAAAAACTCCTCGAATCAAGAGGAGCCACGCTCCTCTTCTGTAATGGCGGGCAGCCAGATGCGCACGGTGGTGCCCTCGCCCACCTTCGAGAGGACCTTGATGCGCCCCGAGTGCTCGCGCACCAGGTGACGCACGATAGGCATCCCGAGCCCGTGTCCCCCGCGCTCCTCGCGCGCGGTGAAGAAGGTCTCGAAGATGCGCGAGATGCTCTCTTCGCTCATCCCTTCGCCCGTATCCTCGACCTCGACGAGGAGGGCAGGGCGTGTGCGCCCGAGCATATCCTCGATCTCGTCCTCGCGCGCTCTCACTGTGATCTTGTCGCCGGGATGTGTCCAGGCGAGCGCGTTGTTGATCAGGTTAAAGAGGATCTGCTGGAGCTGATCGCTGTTTGCCATGATGTGAGGCAATCGCTCGTCGAGCTCGGTGCCAAAGAGCACGTCGCGCTCCTTGGCCTCGGGCTCCATGAGCTTCGAGAGCATCTTGACGGTATCACTGATGCAGACGGCTGTCCTGGGCGGAGGCGTGTCCCGCGTCATGGTGAGCGTCTGGTTCATGGTGCGCTGGATGCGTTGCAACTGCGCGTCGATGGTGTCGAGCTTCTCGAGCGCCTCTGGCGAGTCGAGGTGCTTGCGCAGCTCCTGGGTGCGCCCGGTGACGACCTGGAGCGGCGAGCCGATTTCGTGCGCCAGAGATGCGGCCACGAGGCCGACGGCGGCGAGTCGCTCGCGCTCCTGGAGCGTGAGCTGGAGCTGACGCCTGGAGTCGAGCTCTTCGCGCAGTTGCTCCTGCGCGGTGTGCAGTGATGCAGCGAGATCGACGAGCTCGGCCTGCACGTGCCCGAGCTCATCCTCGCTTTGCTTTGGCAAGAGGACCTCTTCGCCGCGCCTGAGGCGCTGGATGTTGTCATTGAGTTTGCGGACGGGCTCGAGGATGTGCGCGCGTCCCATGAACGCGCCGAGCGCGAGGTTGAGGATCACGAATGAGATGATGACAAAGATGCTGACGTATCGAACCTCGCGCAGGCCGTCCTCGACGTAGTCGACTGGCAGCGCGATGGCGATATAGCCAGAGGTGCTCCCGGCGCTCGGGTGGAGCGGGAGCACGTAGAGCGCGACATGCACCTCGTGCATGGTGACGAGCTCGAAGAGCTCCTCGAGCTTCTCTTTCTTGGCGCGATCGACGAGGCGGCTGACCTCGCGGCGCTCGTCATCGTCAGGGATATGGTCGAACCCTGCCGAGTGGAGGAAGACGTTCCCATCGCGATCGAACACCATGACGTCGAGGCCAGGGTTGGATCGCTCCATGCGCTGGAGCGTCTCGAGGATCTCCTCGGGGCTCTTGTGGCGTTGAGCGTGCTCGATGGCCGACTGCGCCGTGGCAGCGATCATGCGCGCCTCGCGCGATGAGGTCAGCCACAGGTGCTGCTGCTCGAGCCAGATGATGTAGACCATGTAGCCCGCCAGCATCAGCATCGTCGCCAGCACCACTGGTCGCCACACATTGATCAATAACTTCATGCGTTCTTCTCATTCTACCGAGCCTGTCGGTCCTTTGCCTGGACGTCGTGCTCTTGAAGATAACATGAAGTGTTGGCAAATGCCGTGCCTGGGCTGTCGACGTGATGCCTTCGACGAGCAGGGGTGATTTTGTGGGGTCATCTGTAGCGTTCTGCCCCGCATGTGGGGCATTTTGCCCCACTGTATGACGCGGTGAGTCATTGGAGGACGTGATTCGACCGTGGATCTCGGGTTGGTACACCTCTTGCGATAGGTATGAGGTTCAGGCAGCCAAGGCTTGCCCCCTTGCTGAATCAAATCAATCGAGAAGGTTATACATGTTTCCACTCCGTCGTTTAATCGCCCCCCCGGATGTCGAGTACTCCTTTGGCCGTGAGTTCCTCTCATCCATTGTCGTCTTTTTGGTCGCGCTACCTCTTTGTATTGGCGTGGCCGCGGCATGTGGAGCACCACCCGCGCTCGGTCTGGTGACCGGCATCGTCGGTGGCATGATCGTGGGTTGGTTCGCAGGGAGTCCGCTCCAGGTCAGTGGACCTGCGGCGGGCCTGATCGTTCTGGTCGCTGGCGTGATCAAGGACTTTGGCCTCGCGGCCCTCGGCGTGGCCGTGTTGTTCGCCGGAGCGATCCAGCTGGTCGCCGGTTTGCTCAAGCTCGGGCGTTGGTTCAGGGCGACGAGCCCGGCGGTGATTCACGGCATGCTCGCCGGTATCGGCGCGCTGATTTTTGGTAGCCAGTTCCACGTCATGGTCGACGATAAGGCGCGCGACTCTGGCATCGCCAACTGGCTCGCCATCCCCGAGGCCATTTACAAAGGCATCTTCCCGCTCGACGGCAGCACGCACCACATGGCGGCGCTCGTCGGCATCGTGACGATCGCGACGATCGTGTTGTGGGACAAGTTCCGCCCCGAGAAGTTGAAGTTGGTGCCTGGCGCGCTGTTGGGTGTTTTGACCGGCACGGGCTTGGCGATGGCGCTCGGCCTCCCGGTCGATCGCATCGACATCCCGGCGAGCCTCACGTCCGCGCTGAATATCCCAGGCGTCGAGCAGTTCAAGCTGTTGGCTGACGCGAAGTTCGTCGGTGAGATCTTTGCCATCGCGCTCATCGCCAGCGCCGAGACGTTGCTCTGCGCGACCGCAGTGGATCGCATGCACAGCGGAACGCGCACCGATTACGATCGCGAGCTCGCGGCGCAGGGCGTCGGCAACATGGTCTGCGGCGCGCTCGGCGCGCTCCCGATGACAGGCGTTATCGTGCGCTCCTCGGCGAACGTCGCCGCTGGCGCCAAGACTCGCCTCTCGACCATCATGCACGGCACCTGGTTGCTCCTGCTCGTCGCGCTCGCGCCGATGATCCTCTCCAAGATTCCATCCTCCGCGCTCGCTGCGATCCTCGTCGTCATCGGCTACCGCCTGATCAACGTCAAGGAGATGAAGCACCTCTGGGAAGTCTCCAAGGTCGAGCTCGCCATCTACCTCATCACGCTCTTCACCATCGTCTTCGCGGGCTTGCTCGTGGGCGTGATGGTCGGCATCGCGCTCAGCGCCTTGCGCTTGCTTTGGACCTTCTCGCGTATCCAGGTCGATGTCACCGAAGAGGGTGAGAACACCTTGCAGGTCGACCTCGTCGGCGCGGCGACCTTTGTCAGCCTCCCGATGATCGCGCAGGAGCTCGAAGCGCTCCCACAAGGAAAGCGCGTCGAGCTCGACCTCTCGCGTCTCGCTTACGTCGATCACGCCTGCCTCGAGCTCCTCCAGAGCTGGAGCAAGCAGTACGAAGTCACCGGCGGTGATGTCGTCACCGAGTGGGACTTCCTCCACGATCGCTTCAAGTCGCGTCGCCTGATGACCGACTCCAAGAACTACGACGGTACGCTCGATGGTGCGCAAGGCTCGGAGTCTGCTCCAGCGACCTGAACCTGAATAACTTGTTCGGTGGACCTTAAAAAACCCACTGAACAGATGTCTTGCAATCGTAACCATTACGATTGCAAGACATCTGTTCAGTGGGTTTTTTGTTACGGAGGATTTCTCGGGAGAAAGAAAAACCGATCCCTTCGAAATAAACCTCGGGCGAGCCTCGTTTGGACAGACATCGCGCCACCGTCGAGTTGCTCTGGCAACAGGCGCCTTTGGTCTGCGCGATTTCTTCGTGTCCTTTGCCCCCCGAGATCATGAGCTTCCACAACATTCGATAAATGTCCTCGGCGCTCGCTCCAAACGATAGAGCAGGGCGCTGATCTCAACACATTCGAATTCGTAAGGTGTGGTTCCACGTCCGAGCCCAGGCAGCAAGATCTGCGAGAGGCTCTGATAAGAGGACCACATCTTTGTGGAGCCCTACATGACCACGACACGACGAGCCGCGATCCGGCTCGATCAACTCTCGTTTACATACGCGGGCGCGTCGCGCCCACTCTTTCAAAACATCCAGGCTCACGTGCCTTCGGGATGGACCGCGATCGTTGGCGAAAACGGCGCTGGAAAGACCACGCTCATGCAACTGATCGCGGGTGAGCTGCGCCCGAGCGCGGGGAAGATTCACCAGGATCCAGAGAATCTCTCGGTCGCGATCTGTCCTCAACGCGTCGAGCAACAGGATTCGCTCGCTGAGCTCGCGGCCAACTCCTGGGGCGGCAACGCCATGCGCATCAAGAGCCTGCTCGGCCTCGATGATGCCTGGGAGCAGTGGATGCGTTGGGAGACACTCTCGCCGGGCGAGCGAAAACGCTGGCAAATCGCAGGCGCTCTCATCGCTGCGCCAGAGGTGCTCTTGCTCGACGAGCCGACGAATCATATCGATCGTCACACTCGGGCGCTGCTCGCGCAGGCGCTCGAGCAATACGAAGGGATCGGGATGGTCGTCTCGCACGATCGCGCCTTCCTCGATGACCTGTGCGCGCAGACGATCTGGCTCGAAGGGGATGGCTCGCTCGACGTTTACGCGGGCGGTTATTCTGCCGCGCGCGAGGTTCGTCATGCGAACCGAGAGCGCCTGCGCGCCGAGCGCGATGCGCTCAGTTCCAGGCGTCGCGCGCTCAGTCGGCAGCTCGATCAGGAGCAACGCGATTTGGAGCGCGCGGATAAGAGCATCAGCGCGCGCTCGAGGATGAAGTCTCGCAAGGACTCCGATGCCAGAAGTATGGCGGCAAAGGAGAGGGCGAAGAAGGCAGCGGCCAGTCACTCTCAGCGCGCGAGCGCGACGCGTTCGGAGCTCGATCGCGCCGAGCAACGCCTTGCCAACGCGCCGATCCTCAAGGAGCTGGGTCGCTCGATTTGCGTGGATTGGGAACCGTGCCCTAAGCCAAGGCTCGCCACGCTCGTCATCGACGCGCTTCGTGCCGGAGAGAAGACGCTCTACTCGGAGCTCTCACTGACATGGGATCGCGAGATGAGGATCTGGCTTCGGGGGCCGAACGGAGCGGGGAAGACCACGCTCCTCGAAGAGATGATGCGGCATTTGCACGTCCCCGAGGATCGCGTGCTCTACCTGCCGCAGACGATCCCGCCAGAGGATGTGCGCGCGATGCTCTCGCGCCTCGACGCGGCGACGCCCGAGGACAAGGGCCGTTGGCTCAACATTCTCGCGGCTCTGGGGACGCCTCCCGATCGAATCCTGGCTCGAGAACAGGATATCTTGAGCCCTGGCGAGGCGCGAAAGCTCTTGCTGGCAGAAGGCTTGGCTGGCAACGTCTGGGGGCTCGTCCTCGACGAGCCGACAAATCACCTCGATCTTCCATCGATCGAGCGCTTGCAACACGCCTTGCTCGATTACCCTGGCGCCTTGCTCCTGATCACGCACGATGACCACCTCGGCCACGCGTGCGCGGATGAAGCATGGACGCTCGGTGAGCGAATAGAGCGCGAGCCGCTCGATCCTCCCGAGATCCTCTAAGCCGCGCTGCCTGAACTCCCGGACTGACGATGTTTTCACGACCTGCTCTTTCTGCCTCGCCCGCGCTCCTCTGGATGTCGCTCTCCTGTCTCCTGTGCCTGACAGGATGCCGTGGACAGGATGATCCCGAACAGGAGACCACGCCTCCGACCATGGATGATATGACCGCGAGCGCAGATATGAGCGGCGGTGACGCGGGCAACACCACGCCATCAGGTGAGATGGCGATGCCGGTGGCGTTAAAGGTCGCGACCTTTAACGCCTCGCTCTTTCGCGAGCGGCAGGGGCAGCTCGTCGAAGATCTCGAGGGAGGTCAGGACGCGCAGGCAAAGCGCGTGGCCGAGGTGCTCCAGCGCGTGCAGCCTGACATCTTCATGGTCAACGAGTTCGACTATGACTCGCAAGGGAAGGCCGCCGATATCTTCGCCAGAGAATACCTCGGGCAGGCGCAGAATGGCGCGACGGCGTATGGCGAACTCTTCGTGTATGTCCCCGAGACGAACACTGGCGAGCACTCCGGCGAGGACCTCGATCAGAACGGGCAGGTTGTCTCGGAGCCGGGGGGCGTCTCCTATGGGAATGACGCTTACGGCTTCGGGACCTTCCCCGGTCAGTATGGGATGGTGATTTTTTCAAAGTACCCGCTGGATACCGAGAACGTGAGGACGTTCCGCGAGCTCCTCTGGTCCTCGATGACCGACAACCTCCAGCCCACGGATTGGTATGGAGAACAGGCAGCGGGCGCGATGCGTCTCTCCTCGAAGAACCACGTCGACCTGCCCGTGAAGGTCGGTGACAGGGTGTTGCACTTGCTCGTGAGCCACCCCACGCCGCCGAGCTTCGATGGCCCCGAGGATCGCAACGGGAAGAGGAACCACGATGAGATTCGCCTCTGGAGTGATTACCTCTCGGTCGGTCAGGCGGACGGTTACATCGTCGATGACGCTGGCGCTTCGGGAGGATTGGCGGAGGATGCGGCCTTCGTGATCCTGGGTGACTTGAACAGCGACCCCGAGGATGGCGGCAGCAGACAGGAGGCGATTCGAGGGCTGCTCGAGCATCCTCGCGTCCAGGACACGAAGCCTTCGAGCGATGGCGCCCGCGAGGCCGCCAGAGATGATGGCGGCGCGAACGCAGGCCATGATGGAGATCCGACGTTGGACACGGCTGATTTTAGCGATCGCGAGGTCGGCAACCTGCGCGTGGACTTCGCGCTCCCATCCAGGAATCTGACCCTGGTCGAGAGCGGCGTGTTTTGGCCTGCCAAGGATGATCCGCTGTCCGGGGTGGCCAATGTCTCGGACCACCACCTGGTCTGGGTCGAAGTCGTCATGGAATGAGGAGCATCTGCCTGAAAAGACAGGTTTCTTCTTGCGCGCGTGCGGCCCGCGATCCTAGGGTCTCAGACGAAGGACATGGCATAATGATGACAACCTGTAACAGAGCACGTCGATGATGCACTCGAAACGATTCCTGTTGACCGCGCTGGTCCCACTTTTTTTGCTCGCGCCCGCTTGTGGCACACCGGGCGATGACCTCGGTGATTCGCCAGATGGCGAGACGGAAGCATTTGGCGCTGTGGGGGGCAAGGCCGACTCGGTGATCGCGCAGTGTGATCCTCAGGCGTTGCTCGACTGGGTGAACCAGGAAGCCACGACCGAAGAGGCGCTCAAAAGCAGCGGCGTGCACACGCGCGCTGCGCGCAACATCGTCTCCTACAAGGCGGGAGAAGACGGGTCGCTCGGCACCGGTGATGATCGCGCCATCGAGGATATGGATCAGCTCGACGCGATCCCCTATGTCGGACCTGTCGCGCTCGAGCAGCTCGCCGCTGGCGCAGAAGCCAACAACAGCTGCTCGCTTGGCGCAGACTTCGACGTCGTCTTCTCGCCACAGCCCTCGAACCAGACACACCTGGTGCGCGTGGCGAAGCTTATCGACGAGGCGCAGTACTCGCTCGATATCGCCATGTACTCCTACAGTGATAATGGCATCCGCGACGCGATCGCTCGCGCGATCCTGCGTGGCGTGGACGTGCGCATGATCTTCGAGAAGGCCAACGAGGATAAGAGCGATCCCGAGGGGACGACCTCGGCGCGCCTCGAAGAGCTCGGCGTGGACGTGCGCTACGTGAACAAGATCATGCACCACAAATTTGTCATCGTGGATGGCCCCAGGGATTACGCGAGCCGCGCGCACACCGCCTCGATCGCGAGCGGTTCCGGGAACTGGTCGAACTCGGCGGGCACGCGCTACGACGAGAACACCGTCTTCGTGACCGGAAGCGCCGAGCTCGCGCTTCGTTTCCAGCGCGAATTCAACCTGCTCTGGGAGAACTCGCGCGATTTCGCCGTCGGGGAACAAACCGAGCCAGTGTTGTCCACGCTCGAGATCACCGATGACATCATCCCCGAAGATCCCGATGTCGGAGCAGTCTTCACCTCGAGCAACTTCAAGACCTACGTCTCCTCGCGCTATGGCAACACCTTTAGCCGCGTGCGCGGATTGGATACGGTCTCGAACTACCTCGTGGCGCAGATCGGCAGCGCGACCGAATCGATCAAGATCGCTTCCGGGCACCTGCGCTCGCGACCGATCGCCGAGGCGCTCATCGCCAAGCACGAGAGCGATCCCGAGGTCGACATCCAGGTTTACCTCGATGGTCAGGAGTACATCTCGGAGTACTGGGCCGCGAAGCAACAGCGCGACCTCGATGATTGCCTCGTCGAAGCAGGTGATTCCGAGCCACGACAAGAGGACTGTATCGACAAGGGCTTCTACTTCGGGCTGGCGCTGCACGAGGCTGGCATCGACGTGCGCTACAAGTACTACTCGTATCGTTGGCACTATCGCACCGCGCCGCAGATGCACCACAAGTACATGATCATCGACTCGGATACGGTCATCCAGGGGAGCTACAACCTCTCGGACAACGCCGAGCACAATACGATGGAGAATATGGCGACGTTCAGCGGCCCCAACGCCAAACAGCTCGTCGCCGCCTACGAGGCAAACTTCGCCTCGGTGTGGGTGACTGGTGAGGAAGAGGGTCTGTATGGCGAGTTGATCGAAGAGCTCGAGACGGCCGAGGACGAGCTCCCGATCATCTTCGACGCCATGGCGCTCGATTGGGATCAGGTCACAAAGATCAAGGACGTGATCTACGACCGTTGCCCCGCGATCAACTCGGACGAGCTTCGCGAGAACCCGGATCGTCACTACACCTGCCCGCTCTGAGAATAACTCGAAGCCAAACACAAAAAGGCGGCGCGAAAGCGCCGCCTTTTTGTGTTTGGCTACTTCTTCAGCGTTCTCACTTACTCGTCTTCAGCGCTCGCGTCCTCGGTCTGCGTGATCGCGCCATGGAGCGGAGAATCACTGGCCAGCGATTGCTGCGTGACGAGGACAGGGCAGGGCACATCGCGCAGGACTCGCTCGGCCGTGTTGCCGAGCAGCAGCTTGCGCAAGCCTCTTCGGCCATGCGTCCCCATACACACGAGGCTCGCGTCGCACTCCTCGACGAGTTTGACGATGACGTGGTGTGCGTCACCGACCTCGACGCGGATCTCCTCGACGACATCGTTGGCGTCGAGCGTCTCGACCACCTGCGCGAGGCCGCTGTGCTGTGCCTCGATCATGCGCTCGACGAGGTCGGGCGTGACCGAGATGGGGAAGCCCGCGTTGACCAGGGAGGTTGGCGCGGGGCCGACGGCGTGCGCGAGGATGATCTTTCGGTCGTGCGCGCGAGCGTAGGCGAGCGCGAACTCGAAGGTCGCGAGGCTGACCCTGGAGAAGTCGACCGCCACGAGCATGGGGGCTTTGTGGTTGGGGATGCGCCTTCCTTTGTCATCGTCGGGCACGACCAACACGGGGCGCTGGCTCTTGCGCACGACCTCGTTTGCCGTCGAGCCGAGCAACGCTGCCGCGATCTGCCCGTGACCTGCGGTCCCGATGACAATCATCGAGGCGCGCTCTGTGCGCGCGGTGTAGAGGATCTGATCGGCTGGCGATCCTTCGAGGACGCGGAGCTCGAGGCGCTCCTCGTTTAACGCGACGTCGATCTTCTCCTTGAAGATCGACGCCATCTTGGCGACGCGCTCGCGCTTGGCGCGAGCGACCATTTCGTCGAGATCCCCGATCCACTGCCCCCAGACGCTGTGCGTGTGCACGGGATCGACGACGTTGACAGCGATCAACTTCGCGTCCTGGGCTTTTGCCAGCCGCGCTGCTTCGCGCATGGCCGAGAGGCTGCGTTCGGAGAAGTCCGTCGCGGTGATGATCGTTTCCATGGAGAACCTCGTTGGTTAGTCAGTCAGCGTCGAAGCGCGGAATGTTTGCTTCTGCGCTTCACACTCATGAGCAAGGTGTGTGCCTACCGGATAAAGTTTGTTGAACAGGCCAGAACATAGGCGTTTTCAACAAAATGGCGAGCGCCGAAAGCGAGAGGGCCGCGCTAAAAATGCGCTCGAGCGCATTTTTAGCGCGGCCCTCTCGCTTTCGGACACCGCGCGTCACTCACTCGGCTACGGGAGTGAACTCGGTGAGGACGCGACGCGCGACATCAGCGTGGTGGCGCCAGACGAGCTGTTGGCCGTCGGGGCGAACTTCCTTTGCTGGTGTTTCAGGCGCGTGCTCGACGAGCGTGTAAGCCATCCAGTCGACGAGTACATCCCATTGCCTGGGTTGCCCCTCTTCCTGCTGCTTCATGCGCGCGACGACGAGCTTGAACGGGATATCCTCGCCCTCCTCGGCGTCCTCGAAGCCCGCCAGCTCGACCTTGAAGATGCGCGCCTTGCCGAGCAAGGCGTCCTCGACAAGATCCCAGAGCTCGGATGAGAGCAGGACAGCCTCGGGGCTGTTGTACTTCATCAGCGTGAGCACGACGTAGGGGTCAGCCTTGATCTGGTCAAAGAGTTGGCCAACCTGGCGAAGTTCGGTCGAGGAGATCTGGGAACGGTTGAACATTTGCACATCCTGTGATTCGGTTCGATGGTCATTCGTGCGCATGTTATGCAAACTGATCGGAGTGCTCAACCTGAGATTATATCGATGGCGGAGTTGTCACGTTTCGACCTCGAATTTCCCACAAAGAGTGTCATGGGATCGACCCCTTTGGCCTCTCTGTGACGTGTGTGACTGAGCGAAGCGACCCTCGCGTACATTTTTAAAGGATCGATGCCATGGCCAAGAAATCTTCGACGACAGTTCAAGAGCAACGCTATTACCGCTGGGCGATGCTCGTGTTTCGCCTGATGACAGAACCTCGCGGTGTTCCATTGGATGATCTCCAGCGCGAGTTCGGGATCGCGGACAGGACATGGCGAAAGGATCGGAGCGAGTTTCGAGGCGCGTTCGAACCGTTCCTCGACAGATCTACTGGCGAGCCGCTCGTCGAGGAGGTCACTCACGGCGACAGCGATCGCGTATACATGCGCCTCAAGCCCGGGTACCTCGACAAGGGACCCTCGAGCCAGGGGTTTCGCGCGAGGATCACGGCGATGCTCATGATCCGCGAGATGATGGGCTTCGTCTCGGGCACGCCGCTCGGCGAGGAGATCGAACAAATCATCGAGGAGCTCGAGGGCTCGATCTCGAACGCGGTGGCGTTCAAGCACTTGCGGCGCGATGGAGATCGAAAGCTGCATGTGGTCGAGGAGGCGCCGGTGAACTTTGGCCAGGAGAGCAACGAGATCATCGAGCAGCTCTTGCAGGCCACGCTCAACGAGGAGCGCATTCGCATCGAATACACCTCGGGTCTTGCAGGTCAGCAGCGCACGAACACCTTCGAGCTCGAGCCGCTCTCTCTGGTGTCCTGCCGCGGCGCGCTCTACCTCATGGGCCGAAGGCTCACCGTGAAGAACATCGACCTCGATCCTCCCGCCGAGGAGTACGCCAGGGATGTGCGCACGTTCAGCATCCAGCGCATCGACAGCGTCGAGTTGACCGGTGAGTCCTTCGATTACCCGCGCAGAGGACAGTTCGATCCTGATACATTCTTCGATGGTCACTTTGGCATCTATCAGCGCCGTGATCGGGCGCGTAAGGTCGACGTCGAGTTGATCTTCAAGGGGAGCCCCTGGCTCAAGGTTTATCTACAGGAGCGCACGTTCCACCCTACCCAGCGCTTCGAGGATCTTGGCGAAGAGGGCTTGAAGATGCGAATGACGGTCAGTTCGATGGAGCGCGTCTGGCCCTGGATTCGCTCGTTTGGCGATGACATCGAGGTCTTGCAACCCAAGGGGAAGATCCCGATGACGATGGACGAGCAGCGCGCCTGGGAGAAGAAGTGGCGCGACGAGTATGATTGAGCCTATCGATGAACAAGTGCGCTCGACGACTCCTCGTTCGTATGGTGAGCTTACTGTTCGAGCGAGTAAACTCGCCGCGGTTCTTCACGCTCCAGCGATAGGAACCGCCCCCTTTTGCCCGAGCACTCCTCGAGTGCCAGGAGAACCCTTGCGTTACGACCGCCGCCTTCCTCGCGTCCTGCACGTCTTGTTGCACATGCAAGACGCCGAGCAACCGATGACCTCAGCTCAGATCGGGCAGTACCTCCAAACCAACAGCTCCTTTGTCCGTAGGACCATGGCCGGGTTGCGCGAGCGCGGTTGGGTGAGCTCGTCCCGAGGGCAAGGGGGAGGGTGGACGTTGACCACCGCGCTCGAGGAGATCTCACTCCTCGACCTCTACGACGCGCTGGGTTCTCCGTCGCTGTTCGCGATCGCGACGTCCGAGGACACGCCCACATGTCTCCTCGAGCGCGCGGCAAACACCGCCGTCGATAGCGCGCTCGCGGCCGCCGAGGAGACCTTTCGCGCCACGCTCGAGGCGGTCACCGTCGCGGACCTCGCCGCCGACTTCGAGGAGCGGCTCCGAGAGCTCGGTTTGACCTCACCGATGCTCTTCGAACACGAGCACGAGTAAACGCCTACCCCACCCATCGCTTTCCACCCCGCGTGAAAGAAAAGTGAAATGAAGCGCTTGACCATGGCGGATCAATCGTTACTTTAAAAAGCACGATTGGATTCCCAATCGTGCTTTTTAAAGTAACGAACAAGAGGTCAGGCGCATGAATGAAGGAGAAAGGTTCTGGGAGTCGATCTACGAGAAGGCGTCTCCAGCGAGCAATGGGGAACCCTCCGCCGCGCTGGTGAGGTTCGCCAAAGAGCTCTCGCCAGGTCGAGCGTTGGACCTCGGGTGTGCACGCGGCGATGACGCGGTGTGGCTCGCGAGGAGGGGGTGGAGCGTGGTCGGGGTCGACATTTCAGAGAGGGTGTTGAGTTACGCTCGCGCCAACGTCGAGTCTGCGCAGCAAGAGCGCTCCATCACGCTCGAGAGGCATGACCTCTCGACGTCGTTTCCCGAAGGCAGCTTCGACCTGATCACGGCGATGTTCCTGCAATCTCCGGTCACGTTCCCCAGGCACGCCGTCCTTTCGCGCGCTGCCCTGGCGGTAAACCCAGGCGGGCTCTTCCTGAGCGTGTCACACGGCTCTGCTGCGCCGTGGTCATGGGGAGATCCAGACCGTGACTTCCCATCCCCCGAAGAGGAGCTCGCGTCGCTGGAGCTCGACCTCGGTGGATGGGAGCGAGTCTTTGTCGGAAACACCGAGCGAATCGCCAGCGGACCTGGAGGACAGACCGCTCCCGTGCTCGACACCATCATCGCGTTGCGCCGAAGCGCTCAGGGTTAAAGGGAGAAGGCATGGATAGACGCCAGTTCATCATGGGCGTGCCAGTCGCATTACTCGCTGTCGGTGGAGTCACCGCCGCGTTGACCACGAGGGAGACGACTCCCTCACGAGGAGGATCGAAGATGAGAGAAGAAACAGATGTGGAAGTCGCTATCGTGGGAGGAGGGCCCGCCGGTTTGTCGGCAGCGCTTATCCTCGGAAGGTCTCGCAGGAAGACGCTCCTGTTCGACGCCGGAGCACCGCGAAACGCGCCCGCGCACGCCGCGCACAACCTCTACACGCGCGATGGCACCTCGCCGATCGAGCTCAATCGGATTGCTCGAGAACAACTCGAGCCCTACAAGAGCGTCGAAGTTCGCCAGAAGCTCGTCCGTGATGTGGAGCGCCGGGAGGATGGCGTCTTCGTATTGGAGTCCGAGGATGGCGAGAAAACGACCGCGGGGTATCTGATCCTGGCGACTGGGGTCGTCGATGAGTTGCCGCCGATCAAGGGGCTCGCAGAGCTCTGGGGGACAGGTGTCTTCCACTGCCCCTATTGCCACGGGTGGGAGGTGCGCGAGCAGCCCTTCGTGCTCCTCGCGCAGAGCGAACACGCCTTTCATTTCGCGCAGATTTTGAGGGGTTGGTCGTCGGATATCACGCTGTGCCCGGTCTCGCCATTTTCGCTCGAGCCCGAGCAAGCGAGCGAACTCGAGGCGCTCGGCGTACGCATCAAACCGTCTGTTCGTGAGCTCGTGGGCGCGCCCGATGGCACGGTTCGCGACGTCATCCTCGAGTCAGGTGAAAAGCTGGGTGCGGCGGCGGTCTTCACGACCGCGCCGATACGCCAGCGCTCTCCATTCCCCGAGAAACTCGGCTGCTCATTTCACGATGAGGGTTTTTTGAAGGGATTGGTCAAGGTGAACCCGCAGGGTTCCACGGGCGTCGATGGTTTGTTTGTCGTTGGCGACGCCTCTCAGGGAGCGCCGATGGTCGTCGCGGCTGCATATGAGGGGAGCTTCGCGGGGGCGAGCATCAACGGCGAGCTTTTGCTCGCGGGGAAGTTGCCCCGAGGCTGAGTGTCGGAGACCTCGCACCCTCTGTGGGCGAGAGGGCATCGAAGACATGAAATCAAACCACACCCGAGAGGGCGTTTTCATGTCTACCGCATTCTTTCTGGCGCAACTGCTCGCCACGGGCATCATGATCGGAGTGATCTGGATCGTGCAGCTGGTGCATTATCCCTTGTTTGCCTCGGTCGGTCCTGGCGAGTTTATCGCCTACCACCGCGATCACGTCCGCCTGATCACTTACATCGTCGGACCGGCCATGCTCGTCGAACTGGGCGGCGCGGTTTACCTGTTGGCGAACCCCATCGCGCCGATTCCTCGCTGGGCGATCCTGCTCGGGCTGGGGTTGATCGGGGTGGCGTGGTTGACCACGGTGTTCGCGTCCGTGCCGATGCACGACCAGCTCTCGATGGGATTTGTCGAGGACGCCCACCAAAAGCTGGTCGCGACGAATTGGATCAGGACTTTGGCCTGGAGTGGCCGCGGTGTGTTGCTCTTCTGGATGGCCTGGATGCTGCTCGAGCATCGCGCGGTTTGATGTGCCAAAAGCCATTGTTTTACAATGGCTTTTGGCGTTTTTCTAGAAGGGGATATCATCATCGGCGATCGGTTCGAGGTCGTCGCTCGCGCCGCCGCCATCAGAGTGCTCGAGTTCGCTGGCGGCGGCCCAGACCTTGTCTCCTCCCGAGACCTCGATCCCTGCGCGCATACCGTCTCCAAACTTCGACTCACCCCACCAGAAGATGGTCCCTTCTACGCCAGCATCCTTGCCGGAGACGACGCGAACGTGGTCGCCTCGCTTGAACTGTGAGGCGACCTTGGCGGCTTCGATCACCTCGTCATCGATCTCTTCGTCTGGCCAGCCGAGGTGCTCCTCGTCCACCCAGTAGCTCGTATCTCCTGGACCAGAGACGCCAGCGCGCATCCCCTCGCCAAACTTCGACTCGCCCCACCAGAAGATCTCGCCGACGACGCCCACGCCCTCGAGCCCGCTGACGATCTTGACGCGGTCTCCCTTGTCGAATTTCTTCTCCTGACCGCCGCCGCTCGACTTCGCGGGTTTCGAGGAGGACTGCTGCGAGGAGTTGTTCTTTCGAGAACCCTTCGACGCAGACGATGCCATGGGAGCGCCGGGTGACTTGGCAGGTTTCCCGCCATCCTCTGGAGGCATGGCGTAGGCCTCCTCGTAGACGACGTAATCCGCCGGGCCACCTTCCATGGACGTGTCCATCATGTAGCCATCGTACATATTGTCATCCACGACCGCCTTCTCGGCGACGGGTTGCTCGCCCGAGAGCAGCGCCGAGAGGTCGCCTGACGAGTAGACCCGGATGCCGAGCTCGCGCGCCTGATCGAACTCCTTGCCAGGTTCATCGCCGGCAAACACCGCTTCGACCTCCATCGAGACCTTCTTGACGACCTTGGCGCCCTGGCCAGCGAGTTGTTCTTCGAGTGCTTCGAGCTTTTGACCTTTGAAGGTGCCCGTGAGCAAGACTTTCGCGCCCTTGAGTTGCATGTGTCCTCCTGACATTCACACAATGCTTGGATCGACTTCGATCCGGTTTCACACAACCAGGAGAGCATCCAACCAGCCAGCTTCCAGGTCAAGCCCAGGATGGATCGGCATGCATGCAAAAATAAGCGGCGCGCTCGAACAACGCTCGCGTCCAGGATGGAGCGGGGCTGTCGACGCCGCTAGAGCAGCTCGATGCGGGCTTCGATGTTTTGATCTTCGCCGGGCGTGAAATAGATCGTGATGTCCCCGTCCGAGCTTACCTTGATGGGGGTCGCGCCGTGCCGATGCGCCGAGATGGCCGCGAGCGTTCGGGCACCGAGCTGCGCTTTGACGTCCTCATGTGTGCGAACCATCGCCCCGATGGCCAGGATATGCGTGTCATCGTAGAGGAGCGCGCCATCCAGGCTCGCGGCGCCCGCGAGCAGGTCGTTGTTGGCGCGCGAATAGTCCGGCGATGCCAGCGAAAGGGGCCGCAGCGAGGGTGTGAGCGCGTCGTGAATGGAGGTCGTTTGATCGTCGCGCACGAAGTAACTGCGCGGATTGGTCACGTGCGCCGAGAGCTTGTCGTCAGGATCATAAATCAGCAACGCGCCGCGCCTGCGGAAGCTGATATCGAGCGCGAGCTCCATCGTGCGCAATCCGAGCCGCTCGCTGCCAAGAAGCGCCGTGAACATGCCTTGCAAGGACGGCGTGTCGTAGAGCTTCCAGCGATTCTCGTGCTTGGCGGCGATGATCGCGCCGCCGTTCATCACCACGAAGTCTCCTGTGGGTGTGCGGTGCACAGACCACTCGTCCTCCAACATCACCGCGCGATATGGCGCCAGCGAGTTCGGGCACCACCCCGGCACGCTCTCGTCCGTCATGCTGAACGTGACAGACTCGTAGCCCATAAACCGCAGCGTCTCGTCGATGCGCAGCAACGTATTCGGAGCGTTGGTGAGCGGATCGATGCCGTTGGTCTTTTGCGCCAGAAGATCGGATTTGCCGCATCCGCTCGAGATGAGCATATGAAAACGGATCGGTTCGTTCTCATAGGTACGGCGCGAGGCTTCCTGATCGTAGTCGAGGATGCGCCTCCAGTGGATGCGCGGCGCGTGCAGCTCCAACCACTCGAGCGCGTAGTGATCCTGGAGCAGCTCGATCGAGAGCGATTCTGAGAACCCCGCACACCTTTTGGCAAGCTCTGGCAAGCTCTCGCCGACCTCCTCCAGAAACCTCGTCATCATGTCCGAGAGCGGCACGTGAGAGAAACAGTTCGCCAACGCTGGCGAGAAGGGCAGTGGCACAGTGAGCGCGCCCTCCTTGGCTTCGAACCAGTGCGGGATCATGTCGATGATCACGTGTATGGCGAGGTGGGGGTCCAAGAAACGATCCTCGAGAGTATGGTTAGCCTGTATGGCGAGGATGCTGCAGCATCCTCGCCATACAGGCTAACCATATGTGCGTGAAACCTCCAGTTTTTGCTCCTCGGGCTCCAAAAACCGAGGGATCTGTGTTTATGCTCACGAAGGTCGACAGAAGGTAAGTACTGCTCTCTGGAAGCAAACCTCACCACCTCGAAGGAGCAACGGTGTTCGATGTCATCCTCGTGCGTCACGCAGAAAGCCAACCCGATTGGACCCTCCCACTCCCCGAGTGGCCGCTCTCCGAGCGAGGCAGACAACAGGCCGACGACCTGGTCGAGCAGCTCGCGCAGCTCGATCCTGATTATGTTTTCTCGAGCCCATACCCTCGCGCCATCGATACCGTGCAGCCGTTCGCCACCAGGCATGGCATGTCGGTCGAGGTCCTGGATGATTTGCGCGAGCGCAAGCTCTCCGAGAACGCGATTTCACCAGATGATGCCTTCCTGAAGGTGATGCGCCAGAGCTTCGAGGATCTCGACTTCAAGCTCCCGAAGGGAGAGTCCAATCGCCAGGTCGCCTCGCGCGCATTCGCTGCGCTCGAGCGTTGTTATGATATCCACGGTGACAGTCGCATCCTGGCGAGTTCCCATGGCAACACCATCACGGCTCTTTTGGCGATGCTCGATCCTTCCGTGGGGTATGAAGAGTGGAAGACGCTCGGGAACCCTGCGCTTCGCCGCATCGTCTTCGATGGGAGCACGTGGCGCCGGTTACCGCTGGATGACCTGGATAGAATTAGCCAAGCCTGACATCGAACGCGCCCTTGAGCGTCGAGGGGTCCTGCACAGGTCTTCGCCGTTCACCGAGTTCGACTCTCCCCTCGACCCATAACCTGCGGAGCGCCTCGCGGAACCGCTCGCGCTCGAGCGCGTTGTCCGAGATGCCGAGCTGCTGTTGCAAGGTATCGGCGTCGCTCCAGGCGCGACCCAGCGCATCCTCGATGTTCGCTTCGAGCGCGCGCTCGGCCTCTCCCGGTTTGTTGCCTCTGCATCGCTTCGAGCAGTAGCGAATGTGCTCCCAGTCACGCTCCCACTTCTTGCGCCACGTGATCTTGCGACCGCACGTCGCGCACCATTTGATCTCTTCGCTCATTGTCACTCCGTCGCGAACCCGGTTTCACGCCGGATAAGATGCGGTCACGCTCGGGTGAGGTTCTGACCTGCGTTGGCGCAGAACTGCATCGAAAAAATGCGGTTTGCTCCTGCTTATGTGCAGTTTAACTTGGAAAACATACTGGTAATCACGTCTCTCGGTGGGGCGATGCGTCTGAAAAAACGACGACGCGCCACCATTTACGCGGAGCAAGCATCGATGTCGGGACAGGATTGGGATGACTATCGTTTCCTACTCGCGGTGGCGCGCGAGAAGACCTTGACCGCCGCTGCCGCAGCGCTCGGCGTGGATCAAACGACGGTCTCGCGGCGGTTGCGATCGATGCAGGATCGCAGCAGCGGCGCGCTCTTCGAACAGCTTCGCGGTGGGGTCGTGTTCACCGCGCTCGGCGAGGCGATGGTGCAAGCTGCTGGAGAGATGGAGAAGACGCTCTTTGACCTCGAGCGGCTCGCCATCGGTCAGGAGACAGAGCTCTCGGGTTCATTGAGAATCACCGCGCCCGAGCTCCTGGCGTATGCGCTGTTCGACAACCTGTGGACTTTTGCCAGAGAGCACCCGCGCATCGATCTCCAGATCCAGGCGTCCAATTCGATCTTTAGCCTCGCGCGCCGCGAGACAGATCTCGCGTTGCGGTTTATCGCCAACCCCGAGGAGTACCTCTTCGGTCGGCGCATCTCACAGCTGGGCTTCGCGATCTATGGCGCCCCATGTTTCGAGGAGGTCCCGCTCGATGAAGTCCCCTGGGTCGGCTGGGACCCACTCGAGATCGAGGTCTCGATGGCCGAGCGGTTTCGCCAACGCGTCGGTGGAGGCGACTACGTCCTCTGGACAAACACCTACCTGTTGCTTGTCGAGGCGTTGCGCCGCGGCGTGGGCGCGACCGTGTTGCCCTGCGTGGTCGGAGACCGAGAGCCGACGTTGGAGCGTTTGACAAAGCCAGAGATTTCGGATGAACATCTCTGGGTATTAACTCACCAGGACATGAGGGGAAATGCTCGCGTCAGAGCGCTCATGGAGCACGTCAGCACATCGCTGACCGCGACCAGGAAAGCGCTCCTCGGGCAGGTCTAGAGGCTGCGCTCCAAAAACAGCGAGGGCCAATGACAATCGTCATTGGCCCTCGCTGTTTTTGTATCATCCTCGACGCTCAGTAGAGCTGTTGGAGAGGCCCAGTGAGGCTGATGTTTTGGCCCGCGTAACCTCCACGCCGCGCGTAGACGGATTGGACGCCCATATCGTTGATGGGCATCCCCATGGCCTGCGCGATGGAGACGAGGAGGTGGTTGTGGGGTACGCCTGCGTAGGAGCCCGAGCTGTTGAAGGATGGTGATGGATTGGTGCGCGGGAAGCGGATGTAGCGACCCGTGCGGAACGCGCCCCCGAAGCCTCCGAGCATGACCACAGGCCACTGATCGTGGCCGTGGCTCCCGTGCGAGATCTCGTCCATCAGGACAATCAACGTCGAGTCGAGCAGCGTGCCTTCGCCATCGGGCACCTGCTGGAGCTTGCGCGCCAGGCGCGCGGCGAGCTCGACATGGAAGCGGTTCTTGTTGGCGATGACAGGAGAGGCATCGAGGAACTTGTTGTGCTCCTCCTCGGTGACGTTGGCATTCTCCACGCCGCGCCAGCGCTTGGGCGGGTTGGTGCCGTGCGAGTACCACTCGTGGAAGTCGTAATCGCCCGCGCCATAGAAGCTCGAGCGCACGCCGCTCGAGTTCGGCAGTTGCATCGACACCACACGCGTCAACCCGCAGGAGAGCGCCACGGTGGTCATCTCGAAGAACGCCTCGAGGTTCTGCTCGAAGGCATCCGAGTCGGGAAGATCACGCGGGTTCGTGGGTTCCGCGGGGACCGTACACTCGAGATTGCGCAACGCGTCGATGCGGTTCTTGATATCGGACACGGTCCGCCGGTGCAGATCGAGCTTTTGCTTGTCCCGCGTCGAGAGGTTGGGGCGCATCTCGCTATAACCAGCCTCGAGCTCCTCGAGGATCTTGCTCTCCGCCACGGAGTCGAGTGATTCTCCACCGAACATCCCGCCAGGGAACAACTTGTCGAAGACCGCCTTGGGGTTGGATTCGGTCGGGACCTTCACGATCTCGCCGCTGGGGCCTTCGTCATAGAAGAAGTGGTGGAAGGTATCCACGCCGCCGCCCCACCAGGCGTGGTTGATGTAGAAGTGCAGCGCGGTCAGGTCGGTCAGGTTCGGGTTCTGCGCGCGCAGATGCTTCGCGATCTGCATATCGAGGCTGGGTCGTCCGCCCATGGCGCGCTGGCCAGTGATAAAGCCATCGGCGGGGTAACCGCTCAATGCGTGGTTCCATCCCTTGGCGTGCGCATCTCCCAGACCATCGAGGCCGATGCTGAGCATCCCCAATCCATCGAGCACGAGCGCGTGTTCGCGCAGGTCGTAGAGCGGCTCGAGCGCGTAGCTAAAGTCCTCGCGCGGGGTGCGCTTGAGGTCGAGCTCCCAGGTCAGCGGATCGGGCTGATTCTTGTAGCTCGGGTGATAGGCGCTTCGCAGCAAGACCTCGTCGGGCGCGCCGGGAGGCTTCATGCGAAACTCGAAGGGGTTCCACCCGAGCTCGGACATCATGAAGATGATGCGGCGAGGAGGTTGGAGCGCGTTGCTGTCACCTCGCGCGAGGGAGGGGAGGAAGAAGGCGCCCGCGCCAAGGCCGCAGGCCTTGAGGAACGTGCGCCGGTCGAAACGATGTTTTGAGTTCTTCATCTCGTACTCTCTTCTCGCTCAAGGTGATGTCACGAGGGGCATGCTGCTTCGGCGCACCCGTTGATAATAAGAAGACTGTTGATGCTCGCCGAACGCGAGCCCTTCGATATCGGTCACGGTGTAGCGCACCAGCAGGTGCCCTTGCGCATCGAGCGCGATCTGGAGGTTGCTCGCGTCCTCGTCGATCTGCAGATCGACAGGACCTCCACCGAGCAGCTCCCAACGCGCGCTATCTGCCAGCCATCGCGCCACGAATATATCGCGGTTGCCCTGTTCGGGGCCTTCGACCCAGGCGGCGAAAAATTCGCCGCCCGCTTCCAACACTTCCAGCTCGAAGACCTGCGCCCACGGCGAGACATCGAGGATGTCGCCGAGCGCGAGCCACGTGTTGCCAGAGCTCAGGTAGACCGACGCATCCCCGTTGGCTATACCGCCACCGAGCAATCCGCCGCCTTGCAGCGGTCGCAACGAGGTGATCGCGCGCTCGGTCTCGTCGGCGCCGATTTGCGACCAGCTGCCGCTCATGCCGAGCTGCCAGATGGTCGGCGTGTTGTTCGGGCCACCATCGACGGAGATGACAGGGCGGCTGTTGGTATCCAACACGAAGGCGTGCAACACAGGATCAAATCCAGTGATGTCGAGCGCGTCAGCCAGGTCAGTCCAGTTATTGCCATCCCACTGACGAACCTCGACGGAGTGCTCTGTGCCAGGGACCACGCTGCTGATGTGCGCGATGATCGGGGTATCATTGGCGCCGAGCGCGACGCGTGGGTGACGACAATCCTCGAGGCGTACTGCGTTGACACCCTGAGGATGGCGCTGCTTGTTCTCGGGGAAAGTGCTCGGGTGAGGGAGCATGTAGAGGTAGTCAGGATCTTCGTTCGAGAGCAGATCCCAACCTCCGTTTCCATCCTGTCCCGCCGAGTCATTCCAGCGCGCGACGTGACAGTCAAACCAGTAGTGGTCAGGGACGGCTTCATCATTAAAGGAGCGGAAGGCGTCCCTGTTGCTAAAGGCAACGATCGGTCGCGCGGCGAGAGCGTTTGGCGTGTGGATCTGGCGCGCGTCCGCAGATGGCCAGCCCCAGCCGACATACACTGGCAGATCCAGTGAGGCGGTCTGATTGACGCTGGTCTCCACAGCTCCATCTCGGTTGCGGTGATATTCGCGGCTAAAGCGGAGTTCTTCCCAACGGTCGTTGGAGTCATTGTAGCGATAGGCTTTGACCGAGCACTCTCGAGCGCAGGTGTGCGCGAGCAACATCAACCCATCGGCGGTCTCGAACAAACGGGCGTTTTCTCCTCGAAGTGTCTCGTTTGGCGCGAAGTCCTGCCAGTAATCCATCACCGGCTGAAGCTTGGAGACGGTGAACGTGGGGCTGAGTACGGTGTTTCCTTGAATGGTCGCGCGCAACCTCAGATCGTGCGCGCCATCGCTCAACCCTGAAAGATCGACCTCGCCCACAGCGAGCCCGTAACCTGGCGTGATGGTGCCCAGGACTTGCTCGCCCTCGACCAGCTCGACCTGTTCTGGCTGATAGGGGACGCCAAACCCAGGCTTGTCGCCTGTGGCGTAGCTCTTGAAGCTCGCCTGAATGGTGAGCGCGCCGCCGACGTTGACGTGACCCGTGGGGTTGTCGACATCTACCGCGTAGTAATCGGGAGTGTCGGTGACGAGGACCTCGACCGGCGCGCTGGACACACCTTCGTAGGTTGCCATGGCCTGTGTCGAACCGACAGCCACAGCCGTCAGGTGACCTTCCTCGTCGATCGTGGCGATCGAGTCATCTTCGACCTTCCAGGAGATCAGCTCGTTGGTGACCTCTTCCAGGCCTCCGCGGCGAACCTCGACGTTTAATGGGAGGACATCACCCACCGAGAGCCCGACGCGAGCCGGAGAGATGCGAAGCGCGGGGTCTTGTCTTGGAGGAGCAGGTGCTACAGTCAGCGAGATGGTGTTCGAGGTGATGTCGCCGATCGTGGCCGAGATCTCGACCTCGCCGACTCCGATGGCGCGCACGATACCTGTGCCGTCTGCGGTGGCGACCTCAGGATCGCTCGAGGTCCACATCAGCGAGACGAGCTCCATCGGATTCCCCTCTTTATCGAGGATCTTGACCGAGAGCGCTGTCCCCTGACCTACAGTGAGGGTGGGGATGTTGGCGGTGAGCTCGATGCTGCCGACGCGTTCGATGTAATCGGGGTCTGGCGGCGCGATGGTCTGGTTGTTCGCAGGCGGCGAGGTTTGATTGTTGTTGGCCGTCGTCTGGTTGTTTGCCGCCTGATTGTTCGTGGGCGTCGTGACCGAGGTCTGGTTGTTGTTCTGTTGCGCAGTGGTGCTCTTCTTCATCTCGCCAACGCAAGAAGAGCAGAGCGCGAGCATTGTCAGTGATACGGTCAGCGCGGTGGCTTTGGTCCTCATCACTCCTCCATCGATTCGGGCTGTGGCGCGGTGTAGAGGGCAAACCAGGGGTGCGTGACGATCGCGAGCTGGATGTCTCGGATCTCAGGGGATGTTCCGGTCCCCGCACCTGCCTGGCTCATCACGTCTTCGATCAGACAGGTCGAGGATTCGAGCGGACCTCCTGCCCACGCATAACGCAGCCACTTTTGGGTCACGCAGGACTCGACATCCTGGCTCGCGCCAAGCTGCGTGGCCAGCTCCGAAGCGTCCGAGAAGCTGAAGTCATCGAGCTCGCCGCTGGCGTCGATGGGCAGGCCGTTTGGCTCCAGATCGCGCCAGCGCCCCATCGTGTCGAAGTTCTCGAGCGCGTAGCCGGGTGGGTTGATGCGCACGTGGCAACCCGTGCATGGCAGCTCGGAGTTTGTGGTCAGGTCGTAGAGCTCGCGGTTTGTGAGCGGTCCCATGACCTCTTCGGCCTTGGCTGCTCCCATCGCTTCCGCGTTGGGGGGTGGCGCTCCGACGCCCTTGCAGAGCACGCGCTCCAAAACAAAGGTCCCGCGCAAAACAGGAGAGGGCTTATCCGGGTGCCCATGGCTCGCGAGGAAGGCGGGCTGCGTGAGCCAACCGGCGCGATTTTCCGGCGAGATCTCGGCCCAATCGCCGTTCTCCGGAGGTTCCTCGCCATAGAGGTGTGCGGTGTCCGCGTTGTAGAAGGAGCGCGGTGAGATAAACAGATCTGCGACAGTGCCCGAGTCCTTGTAGAGGACCTCTTCGACAAACATCATCCCTTGCTCGTGGATGGCGTGTCGCAGGTCCCCGTCATAACCCTCTTCGGTCTTCTTGACGACGACCTCGAGGCGCTCGAGGTCGAGCCACTGCTCGTGGAAGTGGAGGAAGACCTCTCGAGCGCGCGCGTCCTCGAGCATACGCTTCGCCTGGGCTTCGAGCACTGTGGGGTCGAGCAGCGAGCCGTCCGCCGCCGCGTTCATCAACTCCTCGTCGGGCATCGTGCCCCAAAGGAAGTAAGAGAGCCTGCTCGCCAGCGCGTAGGCGTCGAGCGCGACGCTCTGGCCAGGATCGACATCCTCGGTGCCGCGCTCGAAGCGGTAGAGAAACTCCGGCGCCGCGAGCATCAACCTGAGCGAGAATCCCTGGAGCTGCGAGAAGCTCGCCGCCGCGAGATCCTCATCGCGAAACAACCGGCTGTATTTCTGGACTTGAGCATCCGTCAGCGGACGGCGGAACAGACGAGCGCCTTCCTGGCGCACGAACGCCTCACCACAGGTCGCGATCTCTTCGCGAGAGGCGCCATCGGCGGG
>Ga0208061_100070_pt1 | contig 33115 bp, 23 predicted proteins | sample DeeseametaMP0555_FD_184209 | JGI IMG/M metagenome (GOLD analysis project Ga0208061, IMG submission 184209) | Marine microbial communities from the Deep Atlantic Ocean - MP0555 (SPAdes) | ecosystem: Environmental > Aquatic > Marine > Oceanic | place: South Atlantic Ocean | collected 2011-01-23 | reverse complement strand
CGCGATGTTACTGCGATCCAGCTCGATCGTTTGCAGATTCGCCCCTTCCAGATCACGGGGCGCTATCTGTACCGAAACATCGTCCCGAGCGCGACGCTCGGCCTGGGGCTTAACTTCCAGTGGCTCGCCCTCCAGGAGGTCGGCGCGACCAACCCCGACGAGGCGTTCTCACTGCGTCAGACCGAGGCATTCTGGGCGCTCGAGATGGGCGTGCAGTACTTCGTGACGCCCAACTGGTTCGCCTCGTTCCGCTATAACTTTCACGACCACTTCAACCTCGGCGTGGGCACAGAGCACGCGCTCACCTTCGGCGTGGGCGGCGCGTTCCCCAATATCTTCGGGTTCGAGCCCGAGCCACCCGACCAGTTGTGAGCCGAGAGGAGAAGCCGATGTCGATATTGAAAACGATCCACAGGCGCTCGCGAGCGATCCTCGGCGCGTCGATGATGGCCACGCTGCTCGCGTTTGCTGCGCCCGCGGCGACCTCCTGGGCACAGGCCGACTCGCAACAAGAGAGCGTCCTCGATCCCGATTACCAGGTCGCCCTCAAGCGCGGGAACAAGGCCTACAACGACGGTGATTATGACGCCGCCGTGCAGTCCTACACGCAGGCGATCCAGTCCGCGCCATTGCAGCCAGATCCCTACAGAAACATGGCGCGCGCCTTCTTCTGGAAGGGTGATTACAACGCCTCGCTCGCCTACTACGACCTCTACCTGGTGACGTTCCCCGACGCCAAGGATGTCGATCAGATCCAGCGCGAACGACGCCTGACGAGCGAGCGCACCTCGACCCCGTGGAAGTTGCCCGAGACGCAACGCAAGGCGATGCGCGCGCTCGAGGACAGTATCGATGCTGGCCCGGCCTATACGCGTGGCGGTGGTGGCGCCTGGAAGTCTTATCAACAGCTCCTGCGTTCGGGTTACGCCCAGCCAGGGTTGACGAAGCTGCGCCAGCGCCTCTTCAAGGCGCTGCTCTCCGAGTTCGACGGCTTGCTCGCCGCCGAGCCCGGGCAGCCCTCTCCAGCCATCGATCTGGCGACCTGGGAGTTGCAAAAGGCGCGGCTCGAGGCCGCCAACAAGGTCATGGATAACACCTCTCAGCGCGACGAGCTCGAGCGCAGGATGCCCATCGCCGAGGCCGCGCTCGCGCTCCAGTTGAGCCGCTTCGAAGAGGCCGCCGAGCGCTCCGAGGTCGCCTCCAAGAAGAACCCCGACCTGGTCTTCTTGCATTGGTACCGCGTGACCGCGCTGCTTCGCGCCAACCGCGCCAAGGAGGCGCTCGAGGTCCTCGACGCGCTGCGCCCCATCATCTCCGAGAAGGACCCGCGCCAGCTCGATTACCACCGCGTCGTGCGCGCGATGATTCTGCAACGCCTCGGCCGCCACGACGACGCCGCATCGATCTATGTCGGTATCTTCGAGGGCAATTAAGGGAGGGAGCTGATGGCTTCACCCGTCAAGACGACGATCAAAGACATTCGCCGCCTGGGGGATATCACCGGGACCTTGACCAAGCACGGTTTCACGGCCGTGGTGCGTCGCCTCACGCCCGGTTGGAGCGAGGAGCGAAAGCTCCTGCCACCCGGCGAGGAAGAATCACTGCTCGGCGGAGATCGCTCGTCGGCGGCGATCCGTTTTCGGCGCGTGCTCGAGGACCTCGGGCCAACGTTTGTCAAACTCGGCCAGGTCATGTCCACCAGACCTGACCTCGTGCCGATCGAGTTCGTGAATGAACTCAAGAGCTTGCAGGATAATGTTCCGCCGCTCCCGTTCGAGCAAATCGAGGAGCAGATCGAGGCCGCGCTCGGCAAACCCTCCTCCGAGATCTACGAACACATCGAAGAGGAGCCGATCGGCGCCGCGAGCATCGGCCAGGTGCACCTGGCAAAGACCTGGGATGGTCAGGATGTCGTGGTCAAGGTGCAGCGCCCCGGCATCGGCGAGAAGATCCGCGCCGATCTGGACATCCTCTACTCGCTCGCGCGCATCCTCGAGGCGACCATCGAGGAGGTCGAGCTCTATTCTCCGACAGGGATCGTGCGCGAGTTCAGCTCGGCGCTGCTCAAGGAGCTCGACTTCACCCTCGAGGCGAACAACCTCGAGGAGTTCGCGCGCAACTTCGCCGAGGAGCCGCGCGTCGATGTCCCCAGCGTCCTGCGCGAGCTGACCACGCCGACCGTGCTGACGATGACGCAGGTCAAGGCGACCAAGCTCTCGGATATCGAGGGTGGCACGCCGCGAGCGTCATTGATCCTGGACACGCTGCTCGACAGCGTCGTCAAACAGGTCCTCTACGACGGGTTCTTCCACGGCGATCCTCACCCCGGCAACATCTTCGTGCGCGATGATAACACGCTCGTGTTCATCGACTTCGGGATGATCGGGCGCCTGAGCGCGGCGCAGCAGGATGACACGATCGATTTGATCATCGCCGTGCTCTCGGGAGATGTGGACACGATCGCGAGGACCTTGCTCAAGATGGGGCGCCCGGTCGGACGCGTGAGCATGCGCGAGTTCAAGGCGGACGTGGTGCGCATTCGCGACTCTTACCTGCTCTCGAACCTCTCGGACATCAACGTCACCGAGTTCGTGCAGGAGGTCATGGACGCGGCGCAATATCACCGCATCCAGCTCAACTCCTCGTATGCCGTGCTGGTCAAGACGGCCTCGACGATCGAGGGGATCATGCGCACGCTCGAGCCCGATCTCGACCTCATAGGGCGAGCCACGCCGTATGTGCGCCAGCTCGCCGCGCGCCGCTTCTCGGCGCGCAAGATCGCCTCGAGCGTCTTGCGCAACTCGATGGCGTTCTCGAGCTTTGTCACTCAATTCCCCGAGCAGATGGACCAGATCCTTATGGATCTGGAGAACGGTAACCTCTCGCTCAACGTGCGCAATGACACGCTCGACAAGTTCGGGCAGCACATCAACACATTGGGCACGCGCATCTTCCTTGGCATAATCGCCGCCGCGCTCGCCATCAGCGCCTCGATGCTGCTCCAGGACTTCCCCTACGAGGTCTACGGCGTGGCGATCCGCTGGGTCGCGGGCTTTGCCTGCGCGGCCATCGCCTCGGTGCTCTTCTGGTGGGCGCTCGGCTGGCATATCGTCGGCGGGAAGGACTCCACCAAGCTCCGCATCAGCCCGATCGTGAAGTTCCTGCGACGCGGCGAGTGATTCCTGGAGAGCTGAGCTCTAAAACCTCAGCTCGAAGCCTGGCGCGAAGTTGTGGCCCTGCTCGAGCAGATGCAGGATGTCGCTGCCGATGCCTGCGTTCGAGCCGATGTTGAGTTGCTCGAGCATCGGCAAGTTCGCGGTGGCCTCGAGCGCTCTGGCGCCCGTGTTCGAGAGCCCTGTGTGCCAGAGGTTGAGGATGCGCAGCTTTTGCCAGCGATGCTCGGCGATCACACCAGCTCCCTCATCTCCGATACGGTTTTTGGGGATCTCGAGGATCTCGAGGCTCTCCATCAACGCGGGCGCATTCTCCAACAGCAGCGACAACAGGTGGCGATAGAGCCCGGTGGACCACAGCTCGAGGTGGGTCAGCTTGGCGAAGAGGTTCCCCGAGGTGATCGCGTGTATATGATCTTCATTGAGGTTCATCCCGAGGATGTAGAGCGATGAGACGTGGGTGAGGTGAGGTTCCTTGCCCAGGTTGATGAGCCCTTCGTCCGGGATGGCGTTGCTTCGAAATCGCAGCGAGCGCAGGAGCCTGAACTTCGGGTGAGATGCTCCCCGGTAGATCTCATCGAGCCAGGCTCTCGAGGGTTGGCACAGGTTGATGGACCAGTGGCGCGTGATCGCGATCGCGTAGTCGAGCAGCTTTTCTTGCCAGCCCGCCACCTCTGTTTGTCGCGGTGTGTCGTCTGCATCAGCCGGGAAGGGGTCGAAGAACTCGCAGAGCTGGTTCCAGGCGCGTTCGTCTGGCTCTCCATGAAGGAGCGCCCGCAGCTCACCAAAGTGTGCATCCAGAGTCTGCATAGTCATTCGTTCCTTTCATGGGGTCGCAGTGTTGCGTTTGATTTGTTCATCTGGTTTGTTTGTAACAGCGAATATTCACACACACATTCCGGGCGTCGCAGCGAGCAAGAATCGGCTCGATCGCGCGTTTGGCTAGGATCGGATTTGATGGTAAAGAAAGAGATCGCTGCGGCGGCGAGGATAACCCTATTCGCAGAACAGAGGAATTGAGCGATGAAGTTGACGCTCGCGGGGCCAGAGGATGCAGCCCCGATTAGCCAATTCTACCAGACCATCCACGACCATACGTTCTCCCATCAGGAGATGTTTTCGGCGTCGACGGTCGAGCAATTGCTGGCTGACGGTGAGCTCGCTGTGGTGGTGGCTTCGGACAATCGCAGGATCGTCGGTTGTGGGTTGGGCTTCCCTCAGCTCTGGAACCAATCCTTGGAGCTTGGCGCGCTGTCGGTGGACAACATCGAGAACCGCGGCAAGATCGGCAAGGCGCTCTTCGAGGCGCTGCGTCGCCTGGGGATGAAGCATTATGGTCTGGTCGTGTTTCGCGCTCACGGTGAGTCGGCCTTCAAGCGCAGCCGCAACATCGGCGCGATGTGTTGGGGGTATTGGCCAAAGCCAGGCTCGAGGCAGCTCTCCGAGGCCGAGTTGATCATGGGCATCTTCAATGAGGAGTCCGAGATTCCTCGTTGCGAACCCCCAGACAACGCCATCACGAGGCTGCCATTCGCCAGGCGCGTGATCGACTCTTACAGGCGCAGCGAGGGCGGGGTGCCCTACCCCAAGAATTACCCCGTGGGCGAACCGCGCGGCACAGGCACGCCGGTGATTTCTGGCCGCATCTGGCCAACATATCACTCGCGCGGCAACTACATCACCATCGAGAGCTCTGCGGGTCCTTACCCCGCCGAGATCATCCGCGAGTTCGTGGGCAAGGTCCGCAAGAAGGGCGTGGGTGATATTCGCCTCGCGCTCCCGGTGAACCAGGACGAGGCGTTCCTCGATCTGCTCGACTTCGGGTTCAAGCCGGTCTCTTACTTGCCCGGTTGGTTTTTGCGCGGGCCTTATCGCTTCGATTGCGTCGAGCTGATCGCGGGGTTGCCTCCGATCCGCAGCGTGGACTCGTTCATCGAGCGCGCCGTCGCAAAGATCGACGAGGGGATGCAGAGCTAGCTCGAATTCATACATGCCCGCGCGATGTTCGGCTCCATGAACTTGGATCCTGAGTGCATGTGTGGAACACTTTCAAGAGGTGGTGTCATCGACGCCACCTCTTTTTCGTTACTCGACGCATCGTTCTTGCTGGTGCTCGCGCGAACACCGGGATGCTTTTGGGGCATGTCTTTTGATATGACGACCCGATCACGACAAATCGCATGGTTTACCGCGTCGCTTTTGACGTTGGTCGGGTGTGATTTGCCATCGATCCCGGGCAACCTGAACCCTCCCACGACCACACCCGACATGGGCGAGGAGGATATGAGCGATCCTCGCCTGTGCATCCCTGGGATGCGCGGCTGCTTCGCCTCGAGCGTGCGGGTATGCGACGAGGATGGTCGCGGTTTTACGACCGAGGTTTGCCCGGCGAGTGAGGTCTGCCGTGATGGCGCCTGCGTCGACGCGACCGAGACATGTGATGATGATGTCCTGGTGGCGATCTCGCAGACGAGGATCTTCTTCGACGTCAACGATGACCTCAAACCCACGAGCACGACGCTTTCGCTGACCAACTGCGAGGGCATCCCGCTGCGCATACAGAAAGCGAGCATTGTCAGCCCGGAGCGTCGCGATGGTTCATATGTCTTTGACTTCGATATCTCGACGGGGGCGCCGCAAGGGTTGACCATCGATCCTGGCGTGACGGTCGATTCCAAGATCGTGTTTCGCCCGAGAGAGCGTGAATGGATCGAGCGCGGGACGTTGTATCTGACGATCGAGGGGGGCGCTGATGTGCTCACGCGCGAGGTCGAGATGCTCTCCAGCTCGTGGTGTCTCACCTCCACGCCGCATGTGCCGCTCGGCGATGTCGAGCGCGACGTCGAGGTCAAGCGCGAGGTCAAGGTGCACAACTGCGGCTCGCGCTCGTTGCTGTTATCAGGCGCGCAGCTCATCCATGAAGAGCCCGGGCTCGAGTGGAGCATCGAAGGGTTGGATCGCCCGAGGACGTTACAGCCAGGACAGGAGCTCTCGCTCGATGTCGCGTTTATCCCGCGGGAGACAGGGCGTTTTTTGGCCGCCGTCGAGCTCGTGCTCAACCCACAAGAGGAGAGCAACCTCCCGAGTTTGCCCACCCCGACGCGGCTCGAGGGAATGGTCTATGAAGGCGAGCTCGATTGTCGCGAGGTCGAGGTCAGTGATCCATCGCTCGAGCCGCTCGTGCAACGCTCCGATGGCTCGCGCCCGCTGACGATCTACGCGCTCACCTCGGACGAGCTCCCCGAGAGCGACTGGAGCGCGCGACACTCGGTGCGCGCGCTCGATGATTTCGGCTCGCCGCCGCTGGTTCGCACCTTGCCAGGGCTCGCGAATGCGTCCTGGTGGATCCCCTATATGAGCGGTGATTTCGAGATCGAGACGCGCTTCTTCGATTCGTTTGGCGTCCCCTCGTGCGAGGTCAATACGCTCGATTTTAATGGGCGAAATGGCGCCGATCACTACATCGAGCTCGTGTGGTACGCGCCCGATGATCCGATTCACGAAGACGAGGGCGCGGGCCTTGGCGTCGACCTCGATCTGCACGCGCGCCCGCTGTACGAGGATGGCTCGCGCGGCAGATGGAACACGCCCGTGGAGTCTTGCTTTGGTGAAGCTGTCCGGTGCGCTTCGGGGGCGGCCGAGTTGCGCTCGGTGTCGACGAGCGGGGCGGTCCCGGAATCACTCGCGATCGATGGCAATGGCGACGCCGAGAACAACGTGACGCACTTCGATGTTGGCGTTCACCTGGCGCACTCCAACCTCTTCTCGACCTCTTGCGCGAGCTTGAGGATCTGGCGCGGCGGCGAGATCGTCGCGACGATCCCCGAGGCCGGAGATGACGCCGTGGGGTGCGAGCGAGGGCGCGCGATCCAGGGCACCGACAGCTTCTGGTATGTCGGGCGCCTGTCGCTCGAGGACGGCACGCTCGATCAGAGCGAGCAGGCGTTCAGACCAAACGGCTTCCCTCGAGATTGACGGCCCGCGCTTCGGTTCGAGAGGTTTGGCGTTTTGCGAGGACCTCTCTTCGCCCGGCGAGCCGACTGAATGGTTCGAAGAGCAAGCGCTCGAGAAGACGATTGAATAAAACAGGGGGTGTCGACGTCTTCGAAGGCAGTTCGAATCGTTGGTGGAGGATCGACTCTACGAACCAAAGGAGCAGGACTGTGAGAGCGAGCAGGTTGTGGTGTGTTATCGCGTTGGCCGCGTTGTGGTCGGGGTGTGTTTATGTCGACGAGGATGGCCCGAGGCTTACCGAGGACGAGGAGCCCGATGACATCCTCTCGGTGCCCTTCGAGACAGGCCAACTGGCGATGCACACCGAGTATGATATCCACCGCACGCTGCGCGATGGTCAGATGGTGGCCGTCTACGACGTCTGGATCGCGCTCCACGAGGACCAGCACGAGTCCTACTGTTTGCTCGCCGAGAACAGGCACGTGGCGCCGCTGTATGGTGGCGCGCAGGTGATGATGCGCCTCGAGGCGCAGCTCCCGGACCCCGAGCGCGAGCGCTATTCGCGTGAGGTCAAGGGCGTGTGTCCTGTGGGCGAATACCTGATCGCTGGTGACGGCGAGGTTTACTCGTCGTCATCGTGGTGGGAGAAGACGAATAACCCCAACCTTCGCGAGGGGCAGGGGCTCTACAGGCGCTGGGATGGCTCCGGCGAGCTCGTCAGCGAGGCAGAGGGTCGCACGGGCTACATCAAAATCACGGATGGACCGCAAGGATGCGCCGTGAGTGTGGACGTGAACCTCGGTAAGAGGATTCATGCGGTCTACAAGACGAGCATGAACGTGAGCGCGGGGGACGCGAACTCGTGTGATCTTTGAATCACTTCACGCGTTTTCCGATGCACCTGAGCACGGCCCTGTCAAAGACCGCGCCGATAAAGAGCAGTCCATCGTGATGCACGGCCACCGATGATCCCGAGAGCGGGTCGCCGAGGTTCATGTAGAGGTCGCGAAGCTGCGGGTTTTCATCCGACCCTGTGACTCTGACGACATGCGAGGGGGAGCGGTTTTGGGCGGGCGCCTTGGAGTGCTCGACGAAATCGAGCAGCTTCGGATGCGCGCCTGACCAGAGGGCGCCATCCTCGTCGATGGTCAGGTTATCCACGCCAGAGTGCGCCTCGATCTCATTGGCCAGCGTGAGCGTACCCGCGGGATTGGAGGGTTTCAGGCGGCTTATGACGAGCCCCGTGGTTTGCGCGACCCACACCGAATCTCCATCGACGAGGACGCCGTTGGGATAACGCATCCCTTCATAGGCGATCTGGAAGGACTCGCCGTTGTAATAGAGGACATTGCCATTGGGGAGGCGCAGGTAGTCTTCGGCGGCGCGTTTGATGCCGGAGACCCACCCGTGATCGTTGGTGACGTAGAGCAGATCATCACCAGCGGCGGCGACGTCATTGGGCGCGATGAGCAGCGGGCTCTCGAGCGTCTTCTGATACGTGAGCTTGCCGCGTTTGCTGACCTCGAACACCTCGATCGTGTGCTTTGCTGCGTGCGACGAGGTTTCGGTGTTCTGCGGGAGCGCGGTGCTGTTGCGGTGGTTGACGACGTAGAGTTTTCGCGTCTTCCCCTCGTTGTAGAAGGCGATCCCGTGTGGTTGGAAGGGGAAGTCGAGCTTTGGCGTGATGTCCTCGGGCTTGGCGCCTTTCTTGAAGGAGAGCCAGTAGATCTTTCCCTCGTGCGAGGGGTTCAAGAAATCCGGCGAGGAGATAAAGATCCCCCTTCTTTCATACCAGGGCGCCATATCCTCGGTGCCGCCGGAGAATCCTTCGACCAGGGCGCATTCGCCTGGCGCGTGCTCGACGATCTCGCGAAAGGCGCCCGCGTCGTTGAGGGTGTCGACGATGACGGTAAAGATGGCGCTCGTGACGAGCACGATCACGAGCGTGATGACGCGACGTCGCCAGCGATTGCGATCTTTTTTATTCTCGAGCAGCAGCGCGATGCGCTCTTCCTCGTCTGCCATGGGGCTTTCTCCCGCAAGGATGGAAATTCGCACCACGAATGTAGCCCAACCTTGGCGATGTCGCCATCACGCCGCCTGTTTTCGCTGCTCGCCCTCCTGTTGTTTTATGCGCTGCCTGGCGGTTTTCTTGTGCCCTGTGGCAGGAACGCGAGGCAGATAGCTGGCGAGTCCGGTGGGAGGCATGTGGTTGTAGACGGCCTCGATGTTGCTGGCGGGGACGAGGAAGGTCTCGTGCCAGATGCCCACGTCGCCGCTCTTTGCGAGCGCGCGGTTGAACGCGGCCCAGGCGGGGTAATGCTGGCCTGACCTGTCCGAGGCGTAGTTGGCCAGCGCCTCGAACGAGCTCCAGTATTGTACCATCACGCCGGGGCCACCTCCGCGCGTGGCGAGCAAGCCCGACTCCGGGTTCTGCGAGAGCTCGCGCAGCATCCTCCTCATGGCCATCGCCACGGGAATCCAGCGCCACGGCTTCCACCAGCTGTTGATGCGCATGCCGATGAGAAACAGGACCACGTCGTCCTGTTTTTCGCTCAGGTCGACGGTGATGCGTTCGTGAATGATGGCGTTGTCGCTGTTCATAATAGTGACTCCATACGTTGATTTTGTTTACGGTGTTAACTTTGGGTTGCGTGGTAAACGCATGTTCAGTTTACGGTGTTAACTTGGCAGCGAGTATTTCGCCTGCATCGCACACATTGTGTGGAGGATCAGTCCTCGGAGCGCGGCGCTGGCGAGAGCGCGCGCAGGTAACTCTTGCTGTAATCGAGAAAGAACGCCGCGAATACTTCAGGGTCTTGTAGCGGCGGCATGTGGCCATCGAGCCAGAGCGCGACGGCGCCATGCACATGCGCCCAGATCGAGGCGGCGACCGCTTCGGGATCATCCCCGCCGACGACGCCCGCGCGCTGGCACTCGCTCACGCGGTCGATCAGGAACTGAAAGGTTGGAGAGAACGCTTCCTGGGCTTGTTGCTGGAGGAGATCGAAGTCAGGATGAGGTGACATGAACATCACCCTGTAATACTGCGGGTGTTCGAGGGCAAAGTCCAGGTAGCCCTCGCCAGTCATCTCCAGCCGCTCCATCGGGGTCTTCCCCCTCAATCCCTTCATTAACGCCGCTCCAAACAGCGTAAACCCCTCCCCGCAAACCTCCAGGATGAGGTGCTCCTTGTCGTCGAAGTGCCTGTAAATAGCGGTCGCGGAGATGCCGACCTGATCGGCGAGCTTTCGCATCGAGAGCGCGTGGACCCCCTCCTTGGCGTACAGATCGCGCGCTGCTTCCAGGATCGATTGGCGGGTGTCGTGCATCTTTTACTCTTCTCGAAGGCTTCAAAACGAGGGCGTCGTTAACGATGTTAACGACGCCCTCGCGGAAGTCAAGCGCTTCGTGTCGCCCCGAGATGCTTCGGTTCAGGTGGCGGGTTTCACCCCGCCAAAACGCGCTCTAGCGGCACTCGACGACCTCGACGCCATCGATCAGCACCCTCACGCCCTCGAGCACGCGCATACTGCAACAGTCATCCACGTGCGTGATCACGATGCGGTTCGTGCCCGGCGCCAGGTGCCTGGCGAGGTTGACCCTGAGCTTGCCAAACAACTCCACGTAGCCCTCCGGGTCCACGATCCCACGCGGGTTCAGGTCATTGAAGATCGTGACCCGGGCGCCATCATCCACGTTGGCGATGTCGATCTGCAGGTTCTCCACCGTCTGGTTCTCGCCGAGCTCGAGGAAGGTCTGGAAGTAGGTGTAGTCGCCTCCCTTGCGACATTCGCACATCGGCTCGTCGAATGGGCCTTCTCCGCAAAGCGAGGAGCGATCGTTAAAGCTGATCCGCTGCTCCGAGACCGAGGTCCAGCCTCGGTCCTCTTCGTCCGGGATCCTGGCCATCCGAAACGCCTCCTTCGAGCCGTGAGCCTCGTAGTTGTGATCCCAACACACCGGCCCGCCGCCGCGGTGCATCTGCCACCTTGTCTGACCGATGAACTTTTGCGTCGACAGGCACTGGTCGCACCCCTCGTCGACCTCGCCATCGCAGTCGTCGTCGATGCCGTCATCACAACGCTCGCGCGCTGGCGTCACGGACCCCAGGCACTCACCGCGAACCCCATCCTCGCAGGTCTGGACTCCGTCTGCGCATTGACCTGTCCCGCGCGTCCCGGGAGGTCCGCTATAGCACGCCTCCTGCGCCCCGAGGCATTCGCACTCCTCGTCGACCTCGCCATCGCAATCATCATCCTCGCCGTTGTGACAAACCTCCTCGGCCTCTCCGACCTCGTCGATGCAGAGGCCGCAGGCGAGCCGAACCTCCTCGTCGACCTCGCCATCGCAGTCGTCATCCACGCCATTGCAGAGCTCCTCTCCTGGCAAGACCTCGCCAACGCACGCCCCCCAGGCGCCCGCCACGCACGTCTGCTTTCCCACCTGGCAGACGCCCTGGCCGATCGTGATCGTCGAGCCCGAGTAGCAATCGCGCGCCGGTGAACCCGGTTGGCAGACCAGCACCTCATCGAGCGCCCATGGATCTGCGTCGGTGCTGTCCTTGCCACAGGATGCACAGAGCAACCCGAACAGGATCGCGAGCGTCAGGAGCAGGCTGGTTTGCCCTGGGATTGTGGGGATATGCCGCATTATTCGTGCTCCGCATGCCAAACAAGAGGTGTGCATCGGTGTCTCGAATAATTTACGCGCTAACTGACCTGTTTTACATCATTATTTTCATCCGAGCGCTTCGGTGATGACGCCAGCGGCTGCAAGGATGTGGCGGAGGTCGTGCAGAACGCGAAGGTTTAGCAGTGCGCGAGAGGAAGCCTCTGCGTCGGTCATGCAGAGCGCGAGAACAAGCCCCCCGCGCCTCGCTTCGCTTCGGCGCTGCCCCCCGCTCGCGGGGGGCTTCTTGTTGGGGGTTTAGCAGAGCGCGAGGACACGCCCCCCGCGCTTCGCGCTGCCCCCCAGAGGTGGGCCTCCTGGTGCGAAATTTTGCGTGAAGGTTCGCGTGGGGCACCTTCATGAAACTCATCGCAGATCTCGAAGCACCCCGGCGCAAAACACCAACGTTGAAGAAGCCACGAGATCGCCCCACTCCGGGGGGCAGCGCCGCAGGCGCGGGGGGCATGTCACACGCTCTGCACGACCCACAACAAGAAGCCCCCCGAAACGGGGGGCAGCGCGAAGCGCGGGGGGCATGTCACACGCTCTGCATGACCGACGCAGAGGCTTCCTCTCGCGTTCTGCACAACCTCCGCGACGAGCCGGATAAACCTTACTTCTCGAGCAGGATGCGGTGCTGCTCGTTGACCCTGCCGCTGGCGAGTGAGACCTCGACGATCTCGCTGCCCATCAGGGCGAAGACGCGGTCGCGAAGGAAGATCGGGCGCGTGTTGCCGTACCAGTCGACGCAGGAGGTCTCACATTTGCCCTCGGCAGCGCGCGAGGAAGAGACCACGCCCTTGCCGTCGAGCTTGCCTTCACCCGAGACGCCGAAGAAGGCGATGTTCGAGACGCCGTCTCCCCACCAACCGGCGAAGTTGCGATCTCCGATGATCGGGAGCCCGAAGGTGCCGCCGGTCTTTGCTGGCTTGAAGAAGAACCCGTGGCTGCGCCATTCGCCCTCTTGCGCGCCGTCGAGCTCGAGGCGGTTGGCGATCGTGATCTTGCCATCATCCGCGTCGAGCTTGATCACGCGCAGGTTCAGGAAGCTGTCATAGCGCCACAGGCGACGTCGCTCCCAGCGCGACGAGACGAGCAGGGCGCCGACCCCGCGCATCGGCTCGATGCGCGTCAGTGATTCTGTCCCGAGGTCGATGACGCGGTCGGTGTTGTTGGCGAGGTCGAAGACGTGCACGACCGAGCTGCCGTCATTGCGCCCTCGGTTGTCGTAGTACCCGAGCAGCAGGACATCGTCAGCGAATCGGTTCTTGTTCACCCACAGGTATTCGTCACGAGGCGCCGAGACGAGCACGCGGCTCTCGACCATCTGGTCGCCTACCTCGTTGAAGTCCTCTCTTGGCAAGCTCAACAGCTCGATGCGCGAGGGCTCGTCGCTGTTGTCGTAGTAGTTGTAGCCGCCCGAGTTGACGACGACTTTGAGCTCGTCATCGAACATCTTGAAGCTGAACTGATCGAGCGGGTTGCCGCGCACGGCGTGCTTGCTGATCTCGCCATCCTCGAGCGACATCGCATACACCGCGTCACCCATCCAGAGGTAGACGTCATCGCGCGTCACATAGCGCGATTGCGCCCAGCCACCCTCGAGCGCCTTTGCCGTGCACGAGGTCGTCGCGCCATCCTCGACCGGGCAGGTCACCAGCGCGTGCGCATAACCGCCGTTATAGTAACCGTTGTTGCTCGAGGTCGATTGCACCACGTCATCGCTCGTGTAAATCGGCGCGCCGCGTCGAAACCGCCCGTCCCCCTTGTACTCGAGCATGCGCGGGAGCGAGCCGCGGCCATCATTGTTTGTGGTCACGGGGATGTAGAAGATGAGCCTGTCGCCGATCATGCGGCTCGTGTAGTTGGTGCCGCTGTAATAGTCCATCGACTCGAAGAACTGCGTCTCCATCCTCGAGAGCTTGCCGTCCTCCTCCAGGTAGAAGTGCGCGATCTCGGTGGTGCCGCGCCCATACGAGTAGGTGTCGAAGACCCAGGGGCCGTCCTCATCCTCGAGCTTTGCCACGTAGCGGTAGCCGACCACGTAAATATCGCGGCCGCGCACGAGCATCTCGTCATACCAGACCTGATCGTTGAGGTCCTCGTCGAGCGCCACGCGCACCGAGTCGCTCTGGCGAGGTGCGCCCGAGACATCCACGGCAAAAAGGCGCCCCTTGCGCAACACCGTCAGGTGATCGCCGATATTCTTGACGATGCCGCCCTCGTCGACGCCCTCTTCCTGGTTGTTCGTGATGACTTCGTTGGTCGCGTCCGCGCTCGGCGCGGCGGACTCCATGCCCGCATCAGCGCAGCCCGCGACCAACGCCATCGAGGTCAACGCGGTGAGCCATGTTTTCATATGCATATTGTATTCGCGCATCGTTCAATCTCCGTAATCCATCGTCCATTGTATAAACGTCTTTCAGTCGCGTTTTCCTACTATTACAAGGCGCGTGCCAGGAACTCCTGTGATTCCTGAAAACGTCGCCTCATGCTTGCGACAAGCGCTCGAGCGCTGCTTCGATTTTTCTTGCTCGCTGCAACTCGGGCGCCGCTGGAGCAAACGCGCTCCAGCGGAAGTGGAGCAATGGATAGAGCTTTCCCCTTCTCACGCTTCGCGCAGCCGTTTCCCGATGCGTCGCCTGTGCGCGAGTATCCATCCCAGGCACCAGGCGAGCGCGGCGGCGAGCAGAGACAGCCATGTCCCTGCGGCGCTTGTCTTGCTGAGGTCTGGATATGACTTCGCGCGCAGCTCGAGCATGACGGGCTTATTAGAGATCGCCAGCTCATGCCTTTTCGTCGCGGAGCGGATCGCTCTTCGTGCGTATTCATCCTCGGTCAGGAGGCCCTGGACAGGGGCCTCGGGATCACCCCAGTTTTCCCATTCGCGCGAGTTCATATCGACGCCGATGACCCAGAGGTTCACTGGCTGGCCGGGCTTCCAATCCGGCCCGACGGCTGGCGCGGCGACATACGTCTTCGTGAAGTCGCCATACTTGTCGAGGATGTATTCGCCACCAAACGAACCTTCGATGTGAGCATCTCTGTAGAGCCTGTACCCTCGGCTTCCTGCGTCTTTGTGTGATTCGGAGACGGAGTCGCGCGCGATATGGTCACCCATCGCGATGCGGATATGATCCAGGGCCCAGTGATTGCCGATGGTATTCGCGAAAATCAACGCCATCACGAAGGCGGCAGCCGCGCTCTGGACGAGCCGTGTTTTGTCCTTGTCCCCGAGCTTTATGGTGAAGCCAAAGTAGAACGGCACCAACGATAACAACGCGAGCACCATGGTCACCATGGGGGTGCTCTCGAGGAGGATGGTCGAGCTGTTGATCGACAGCGCGGACGCGACCAGCACCGCGGCGCTGGCGAGCATGTTCGCGGCTTCGACGCGCAGGATGGCTCGGCGATTCTTCTCTGGTTGCATGGTGTCCTGGGCCGCTAGAGCTTCTGTGGCGTTCAGAGAGATGCGTCTTCCGCGGCGCGCGGAGACCATATGATCTTCTTGAACCAGCTGGCTCTTATCAGGAGCCAGAGCGCGCACCAGACGAGCGCGGCGATGATCATGGACCACTTTGTCCCGGCCGCGCTGGACGCGGCGAGCTCCTCGTAAGACTTCGCGCGCAGCCGCAACATCACAGGCTTTGTCGAGGCCGCGAGCTTGTGTTCCCTGGTCGCGACCTTGATCGCGCGAGCGCCGTATTTATCCTGGAACAACACCCCCTGGATCGGGGTCGCGCGGTCTTGCCACCTCTCCCAGTCTTTTCGTTGCATATCCAGGCCGATGACCCACAGGGTCACCGCCTTGTCACGTCTCCATTCCGGTCCGACCACAGGCGCGGCGATATAACTCGTCTCCGAGTCGCCGTGTTCATCGAAGATGTACTCGCCACTCAGTCCGAACTCGATATGCCCATCTTTATAGGAGCGATAACCCCAGGCGCCGTGATCCTCGTGCGCTCTGGCGACGGATTCTCGGGCCTCGTGATCCCCTTGTTCGAGGCGGATGTAGTCCGAGATCCAGACCGCGCCCACGATGGCGCCATAAATAAGCGATAGCGTCATCGCGCCCGCCACGCCGCGCATCATCTTGGCCAGGCCATCATGAGCGGGTTCTGCGAAGAACCCGACCCAGAGGCCGCCGAACACGAGGATGATAAACAGGATGATGACGAACGGGCTGCCCTCGAAGTAGACGTAGACGAGGTTGAGCAGCAGCGAGAAGAGCACCAGCGCGGCCGCGGAGACGAGCATGCTCGCGAGCTCGAAGCTGACGATGGCGAACTTGTCGATCGGCTGGCTCATGGCTCCTCCTGCGGTTGCTTATCTCAACGCGGCGCGCGGGCGTAAATAACCTCGCCGCGCGTGGTCTCGAGCGCGATCGCCGCCGTGTCTTCAGGCAGTGCCTCGACCAGGGCGATGACGCTCCCGTCATGGGATTGGCGCGCGATGTGCGCGCTCTCGCGACCGAGCTCGTTGCCGTCGGCGTCACGCGCGATCACGAGCGCTTCCTCGCCGGTATATGGCGCGCGATCCTCGATGTCCTGCAACCAGTAAGGCGCCTTATCGAAGGACCACGAGAGCACGTGGTAGGGCTGCGGAGCCTGGAGCGCCAGCCCGCGCTGGAGCGCCCACGCCTCCTCCATGCGCGTCTTGATTCCGAGGTAGGTGTAATCCGAGACCCAGAGCGTGTCACAGTACCCCATGAAGTCGGTGTGGCTCGTCGGTGTGATAAAGGAGTCTGTGCGACGATCCCAGCCTTCGATGCCCACATCGCCGCCAGAGTGAGGATAGTTTCTGTCCGGGTCCCAGGTGACATCGCAGGGCGCGTGACCTCGGCCATGCATATGCCCGAGCTCGTGCATGAACGTCCAAACCCAGCGATCACCGGAGAAGCCGACGCCCGTGCCGACCCTGTAACTCGAGGCGTTGGCGTTGGAGACGGTGAAGCTCTGGCCTGTGGTGCAGCGTCGCGAGCAGTAGGTGTTGAAATCAGTCGCTGGCGAGATCATGCCATAATAGTAAGCGTTATCCTTGCCATCCTGCATCTTGAGCGAGCGCAGCGCGACGTTGATATCGCCAAAGTCGAGGCGACTGTTCCAGTCGATCGGAGCGCGCACCGAGAAGTCGACCTCGGTCATCGGGTAGAGCGCGTTCAGCGAGTCCTGGAACTTTTGCATCTGCGCCGGGCTCGTATCGGGCATCCTCCCCGATCCGTCCGAATTGTAGCGGATCGGCACGATGACGACCTCGAGCTTTCCTGTCCCATCCTCGACAGGTGCAGCCATGAGCGAGCCATCTCTTGGGAAGATCGCCTCGTGGACAAGGCCCGAGTCGACCGCCACGGTTCCGTCACCCTCGATGTGTGCGGCGAGGGCGAGGTCGATGGTGACAGCGCTCGCCGGGAGCGTGAACTCGAAGATGGAGCCTCGATCGTTGTCTGTGCTCGATCCTGAGAGTTGCATGGGAACGCGCAGTTCGTAGGGTTGCGAGGTCCCGTCATCGACGGTCAGGACGCCGGTGACTTGTTGAGGCTGCCATCCTGGCGCGGTGTCCACGTGAAGGCGCACGAGCGTCTCGCGGTTGGCAATAAGCGGAACCTCCGGGGGGTTCGCGAGCAGGTCTGTGCGGATCGTCTGGTAGGCCTCGAGCGCGCGGATCTGAACGCCGTCAGCGAGCGCCGCATCGGGCGGCGGCCCCATGTCGACCTCGGGGGGCATGTCGGGCGCTGGAGGCGCCATGTCTGCTTCTGGTTGGCTCATATCCTCTGGAGGAGATGGCCTCATGTCTGGCTCGTTTGTCAAAGACATGTCCCGCTCGGGGGGGCTCATATCACCCGAGGATGAGGACATGTCTTCATCGGGGAGCACCACGACGACGGGGTTGTTGTCGTCCGAGTCTTCTTCAGGAACAACGCATGCGCCGAGCGAGGTGCAGGTGAGCGTGAGGAGGATCAGAGAGGGGAGGGGTCGCTTGGCGAACATGGGCTTGTCGGGTCTTCTGGGTGTGGAAAAACGATGCGCGCATCATCTCTTGCAAGAGATGATGCGCGCAAGTCCAGAAACCCGAGGTTTCGCCTCGTTCAGAAGTTTTTGATGCGGTTGGTCAGGTTGGGATAGTCCACGTAGGGGTTGCGCGACTTCTGGTGTTTGGCGACCCGATCGTTTCGCTCGCGCTCTTCCTTGGAGACGGGGTCCTGCTTGTGCCAGGCGCGCAGCGCCTTCTCTTCGTGGTCCGGGATCTCGAGGCCATACATGGTGGCCACGTAGAACATCGAGCGCGCGACATCACCGCGCGCGTCCTTGCGAACCTCGAACACGGGGACGACGCGACGCGAGGGGCCCGAGCGCGAGCCTCCCTGGGACCAGACGGCGACGACGACGTTGCCATAGTGCAGGTTCACGCGCGCCAGGCGCGCGTCCGGGATGACGGGGAACATGTGGTGGAGATCCGAGCGCGCCTCTTCTGGCAGGCGCGTCAGCGGCCACGCGTGCTCGACGGCGCCTTTGTTTGGCAGCGGCTGCTTGAGGTACTTGATCTCCTCGCCGGTGTAGCGCCCGGAGGTCTTTCGACCGTCACCATCGATCTGATTGAAGAGGAGCTGTCTGGCGGCGAAATAAGTCAGCTCGTCGTGTTTGCGATCCTTGCGCAGCGCTTGCTTGAGGTCGCCGTCGCGAAGACCGGGGTGCGGTTCGTTTGGCCGCATGACCTCGAAGCCTCCTCCGAGCGCGCCCCAGAAGACGCAGGCCCCGAGCGTGGCCGCGGTCAAGCGAGTGAAGTTGAGCATATGTTGACGCATGATGGCTCCTTTTCATGACTCGTAGTGCTTCGAGGAAACCTTCCTCTCCACCAAATATTAACACCATCTTACGAGGATCTCATCCAGATCGCCAAATTGTAACCGTCGGCGATTCTTTTCCTTTGGTGGAGGATCGCGTATACTCGCTCGTAACTCGGATCATATGCATCACACGGGCTTGGTATATCCATGCTTCGGGTGTTTTTTTGCGTCTGAAGATATTTGATACGCGAGGAGTCGATCATGTCAGGATTGAAAGGGCTCTGGGATCAGGCGTACGCCTGGTTGATGGATTTCGATATCGCCGATCCGACCGAGCGCCGACGCGCCAAGACGTTTATCCCGTTGATGGGAGCGCTCTCGGCGAGCTCGACGTTTAGCACGCTCGCGCTCATGCTCGCGGCGCCGGATTCTCCGTTCGTCGACGAGCAGATCATGATCGTGGTCTGCTCGTCCTTCTCGGCGTTCTCGGCGATGCTGCTCGCGCGCGCTGGCAAGATGACGCTCGCAGGGCTCGTGGCATCTTGCCTGACGCCCGTCGCGTTCATGTTTGCCATCATCAGCGAGCCCAGCTTGCTCGCCGCGCTCGGCTGGTTCTTTGGCATCGGCTCGCTGCTCGCCAGTTATGCGATGGCGCCGCGCTGGATCTTCTTCGCGTGGCTCTTCGGTCAGGTTTGCCTCTCGATCTCGTTTCGCGTCGTGGGCGCTCCGGAGTTTGGCGTCTCCGAACTCTGGGAGCCGACCATGGGCATGCTCGCGATCCTGATCACGATGGCGAGTTACCTGCACGCGCGCATCTCCGAAAAAATCTTCGCAGAACAACTCGAGAGCGCGCGCCAGCTCGAGCTGGCGCACAACGAGGCCGACGCGGCGCGCCGCCAGGCAGTGCGCGCCAGCGAGGCCAAGTCGACCTTTCTGGCGAGCATGTCACACGAGCTGCGCACGCCCTTGAACGCCATCATCGGTTACTCCGAGATGCTCATCGAGGACTTCGAGATCGAGGGCGATGATATGGTCGCGGACGACCTCGGCAGGATCAAAGGCGCGGGCGTGCACCTGCTCGAGCTCATCAACAACATCCTCGACCTCTCCAAGATCGAAGCCGGGCGCATGGACCTCTTTATCGAGGCGGTCAACATTCAGGACGTCGTCGATGATATCGCCGCGACGATGGTCACGGCCGTGGCCAAGAACAACAACAAGCTCGTCTGCAAGGTCGAGCCCTCCTGTGGACGCGTGGCGACCGATCGCACCAAGCTTCGTCAGATTCTGCTCAACCTCCTCTCGAACTCCTCGAAGTTCACCGATCATGGCACGCTCACTGTGACCGCGCGTCGCGTCACGCGCGATGGGCGCCGCGTCCTCGAGTTCTCCGTCTCGGATACGGGCATCGGCATGAACCCCGAGCAGCTCGAGCGCGTCTTCGAGTCCTTCGAGCAAGCCGACAAGTCGACCACCAAGGAGTATGGCGGCACGGGCCTCGGGCTCACGCTGTGCCGAAACCTCGCGCAGATGCTCGAGGGGGATATCGAGGCGACCAGCGAGGAAGGGGTCGGCTCGACCTTCACCTTCTACATCGCCACCGAGCACTCGGAGACCTCCGCAGAGGTCTCCGCCGAGCTCTACGAGGCGCCCGATGTCGCCGATCTCGCAGGGATAAGAGATCGCGCCGAGCAACGCGACGCGCGCCTGCTCGTCATCGACGATGATCCCAACACCCACGATCTGCTCGGTCGCACGCTCAAGCGCGAAGGGTTCACCATCATCAGCGCCCTGAGCGGCGAGGATGGGATCGATTTGCTCAAGGGCGGTCTGGAGGTGGATGCGATCTTGCTCGATATCCTGATGCCCGAGGAGAACGGCTGGCAGATCCTGCACAAGCTCAAGCGGGACGCGCTCACCAGTGATATCCCCGTGATCTTGATCTCGGTGATGGACGAGCAACAACGCGCCATCACGTTGGGCGCTTCCGACTACATTCAGAAGCCCTTCGAGCGCGCGCACCTGATCGAGTCCGTCGAGCGGCTGCTCCAGGAGCGCGACAAGACGCCCGAGCAGGAGGTCGAGGTGTTGATTGTCGAGGATGATGACAACACGCGCGATCTTCTCGAGCGCATGCTCTCGACCGAGGTCTGGAGCGTGACCACCGCGCAGGATGGGCAACGCGCCATCGAAGTGTTGGGGGATGTCGAGCCCGATATCATCCTGCTCGATCTGATGATGCCCAGGATGGATGGCTTCGAGGTGCTCGCCCAGTTGCGTCAAAATACGCGCTGGTCGGACATACCGGTGATTATCGTTACAGCCAAGACGTTGACGCCTGCCGAGCGTGAGCTCTTGCGTCGTGGCGCCACGCATGTCATGCAAAAGGGCGCGCTGGAGCAGGCTCACCTCGTCGCGCAAGCACGGCAAGCGCTCGGGCTGCGTGCTGCCTGATTCCTGGGCCACCCCAATTTATTCTCGTCACGAGAGGTTTGCATGAAGATCCCTTCTCTGGAGGGCAAGGTCGCGCTCGTCACGGGCGCGAACACCGGCATCGGCAAGGTCACCGCGCTCGAGCTCGTGCGCGCGGGCGCTCACACCATCCTCGCCTGCCGAAACCAACAAAAGGCGCAGGAGGCGATCGACGAGATCCTCGCAGAAACCGGTGCAGATCCTTCCATGGTCGAATTCCTCGCGCTCGATCTGGCGAGTTTCGATAAGGTGCGCGAGAGCGCCGCGGCGTTTATGGCCATGGAGCTGCCGCTCGATATCCTCGTGAACAACGCCGGGCTCGCAGGGATCAAGGCGCTCTCCAAGGATGGCTTCGAGATCGCCTTTGGCGTCAATCACCTGGGGCACTTCCTCTTCACGCACTTGATCTTCGAGCGCTTGCTCGAGGCGGACAGCGCCAGGATCGTCAACGTCGCAAGCCGCGCGCATTACCGCGTCGATGGGATCGACTTCGACAAACTCCACTCGGTCGCGGAGACCACCACCGGGATGACCTCCTACGCCTACAGCAAGCTCGCCAACGTGCTGTTCACCTCCGAGCTCGCCGAGCGCCTCGAGGGCACCGACATCACCACCTACTCGCTGCATCCTGGCGTGGTCGCCTCGGACATCTGGCGCAAGGTGCCCGGGCCGCTTCGCTGGATCGGGAAGCTGTTCATGATCTCGAACGAGGAGGGCGCGCAGACCACGCTCTATTGTGCCACCTCGCCAGATTGCGCCGACGAGAGCGGGCTCTACTACGACAGCTGCAAGGTCAAGAAGCCGAGCGCTGCCGCGCATGACAAGGAGCTCTCCAAAAAACTCTGGGACAAGAGCATGGAGTGGACCGGCGCGCCAGAGCTCCCGCTCTAAGTCAGTCCATCACCACGCGCTGGACAACCTTGACGCCGCCCTCGTCATCCTTTGTTTTGACGCCGAGCGCGACCTCCGCGAGCTCGCTGCCCATCAAGGCAAAGATGCGGTCGCGCAAGAAGATCGGGCGCGTGTTGCCATACCAGTCGATGCATGATGTCTCGCAGGTGCCCTTGGCGGCGTCTGACGCGGACACCGCGCCCTGGAGCGCGAGCGTTCCTTTGGCGCTGACGTCGAAGAAGGCGATGTTCGCCACGCTTTGACCCCACCAACCTCGGCCGCTCGCGCCCGTCACGGGCAACCCGAAGACGCCGCCGCCATCCTCCTTGTTTGGCTTGAAGAAGAACGCGTGGCTTCTGGCCTCGGCCTCGGCCGCGCCATCGAGCTCGAGCGCGTCCGTGATCACGGGCTCCTCCCCCTCGAGCGAGAGCACGTGCATGCTCATCTTCATGCTCCTCCTCCCCCACCAGCTCCTTTGCTCGTAGCGCGTCTGCGAGACGAGCGCGCCGACGCCGTACATCGGCTCGAGGCGCGTGACATGTCCGTTGGGGAGCTCGTGGATGTAGGTCCGCTGCTTTTCGATGTGGTGGACGCCCAGCTCGGTCGCCCGATGATTGTAGCCCGTGTAGCTAAAGAGCACCCAGTCGCCAGTGAACCTGACCTTGGCCAACCACTTGTTGCTCAACTCCCTCATGACCACGCGGCTGTTCCGCGCGTCGAGCTCTTGCTCGCCGCTCTCATCGAACGCATCCACTGACAACGAGAGGAGATCGAGGCTGCGCTTGTTGGTGCGGTGATTCTGGACGAGCACGTGCAGCTTGTCGCTGGCGTCCTCTTCTCCGCGCTCGAGCTTGAACGCGAACTGATCACGCGGGTAACCGTAGGCGGCATGTTGCTTGATCGAGCCATCGCGAAGCGAGAACTTCCAGACGCGATCCTCGCCCCACAAAAAGACATCCTCGGAGGTGATGTAGCGCGTGCGCCACCAACCTCCCGCCACAGCCTTGGCCGTGCACGAGCGAGGCTGGTTGTCCTCGACCTCGCAGACGACCACCGTGTGCAGGACGTTCTGCCCCGCCTTTGGCGGGCGCTGGATGTCAGCGCCCGTCAGGATCGGCTCGCCGCGTCGAAAGCGCCCATCGCCCATATAATCGAGCAAGGAGGGGTAGGGGCCGCGGTAGGCTTGCCTGTGCCATCCTCCAGAAGCGTAGGGGATGTAGAAGACGAGTTGGCCATCGATCATGCGGCTCGCGTAGTTCGAGGAGTCATAGTAATCGGCCGACTCCAGGAACAGCGTCTCGGCGCGCGTCAGCTCTCCCTTTTCGCCCAACGTGAAGTGGCTGATTTCTGTGGCACCGACGCCATAGTTGTAGCTGTTGGCCGGGCTTCGCGACTCGTCCTCGACCAGCGTCGCGTAGCGGAAGCCGATCACGTAGATGTCACGACCTCGCACGAGCATCTCGTCATACCAGACGTTCTTGTTGAGCGCCTCGTCACGCGCCACGCGGATCGAGCCGGTCTGGCGCGCCTGCCCCTCCATCGCCACGTTCACGGCGAAGAGGCGTCCCTGACGCAGAACCACGAGGTGATCGCCGATGTTCTTGACGATGCCGCCCTCATCGACGCCCGCTTCCTGGTTGTTCGTGATCTCGGCGTTGCTCTCGGCCTCTGTGGCGGGAGCTTCCGCCTTTTGGCTCGCGCAACCCGCCCACATGAGCAGCGAGCAGCACAGGCAGGATATCGAGGCCATCTGACGGGTAGAAAGGGGGGAGGCGTATTTGGACATCGCGGTTCCTCTTTGCATGCATCGCGCGTTGGAAAATCAGGCGCGCGGTCGCTGGTGATAGAAGAGTTAACGCGTGCTCTTCGGCATGGATCTAAATTCGTGCGAGAAATCTCGCGGATGATGGGCGAGGATGGTGGCGGAGTGATTCTGTTTTGGAGGTCGAGCGGTGAGCGAGATTTATTTGATTCGGCATGGCCAGGCGAGCTTTGGCGCGGCGGACTACGACAAGTTGAGCGAGCTTGGCGAGCGGCAGGCGCGCGCTGCCGGGGCAGCGCTCGGCCACCTGGGAGCACCCGCGCTCCTGGTCTCCGGCACGATGCGTCGCCACATCGGGACATGTCAGGGGTTCCTCGAGAGCTACGCGCACCAGACGCCTGTGTTGCGAGAGGATGACGCCTTCAACGAGTATGATCACGACGCGGTCCTGGCGGCGGTGATGGAGGGGTGGATGGACCCCGCGGCGAGGATGCGTTGGTTTGCCGAGCAGGACCATCCGGGGAGGGCGTTTCACGAGCTGTTTCTAAAGGCCGCCGCGCGTTGGGTTTCTGGCGAACACGAGGAGGACTACGAGGAGCCCTTCGCCGCGTTTTCTGCCAGGGTCAAGCAGGGCCTGGAGCGCGTGACGAGCGCGTTGGAGCCTGACGAGGACGCGATCATCTTCACCTCGGGCGGGGTCATCTCCTCGCTCGCCAGAGAGGTGTTGAGCTTCCCCGATGATGTTCTCGTCGAGGTCAACCTGAGCATGCTCAACGCGGGCTTGACGCATCTGCGTTATACGCGCCGAGGGTTGCAGCTCGTGACGCTCAATAGCGCCTCACACCTGGCGGTGATTTCTCCCGAGCTGGTCACGCACTACTGAAAAAAGAAGCGGCGAGAGCGACCCCTTTCAGGGTTACTCTCGCCGCTTTGCTTGGCGCCTCAGTGTTACTGAAGCGCGGTGGCTTTGGTCATTTGGTTTACTTCGTCTTTAGACGGCGATCACGTCGATGGCGCGTGGTCCTTTTGGTCCTTGCTCGACGTCGAACTCGACACGTGTGTTGTCTTCGACGGAGCGGAAGCCAGTCTGACGAAGTTCGCGGAAGTGAAGGAAGACGTCATCGCCGCCGTCGTGGCGCTCGATAAAGCCGTAGCCTTTCTCATCGCTGAACCATTTGACTGTGCCTTGAATTCTCTCTGACATTACAACTCTCTTGGGATGTCGGCCGCGTGAATCCTGGCCGAACGAATGCTTCGACGAGCGTATACGCATTACACACTCGGCACCTACCAGTCACACACATCACACATCACGATCCAAGGAGGACAGCGTTGTTAACGCGGGCGCTCTCGAGGAAAGGTGTGCGCCCGGTGGGTGTGTTGTGCATAACAACCGATATGTGAAAATGCAAGCATCCTTAAGAAATAAAAGGGGTTTTGCTGCGGCGAGGATCGCCTCTGCGACCGGCTCCTCGCCGTATTCATGGGAAATTTGTGGGAATCTCTCTACAACCATCGCACCTGGAGTTTTGGTAGGTTTGTAGGACAGGCAACTCATACAGGCACGAGTCGATGGGGGGTCGGTGTTTGGTCAAAATGATGTTCAGCAGGAGTGTTATGCGCGCGATACAATGGATGACAGTAGCCACCCTCACCCTCTTGTTGTGCGGTTGTCCGCCCACGACCGATCCCGACGAGGACATGTCCCCGCCCGGAGGCGACATGGGCGGTGTGGATATGAACACGCCTGACGAAGATATGCGCATGCCTCCTGATGAGGACATGTCCAGCGATCCTGATATGGGCGTCGAGCCCGATATGAAGGTCGACGAGGATATGACGCGCCCCTTCGCGCTCGATTGCGGCGAGGCGATCTCGAAAGAGGCGACGATCCGCCGCGAGGCTGCGGAGACCTCTTTCGCGGTGCTGCTCTCGTGTAAGAACTCTCCCGAGGAGCTGGAAGGTCGCCTGAAGTCAGGTAATCCGATCTTCAACGGTATGCCAGGGGCCAGCTCGAACCAGATCAGCCAGATCACTCCTGGCGAGGATGGTGGCTCGATCGTGAGCTTCGACGTGTCGGTTGGCGCCGAGCTGGCAAACCTGCCTGTGATCCCTCTCGATGGGGTCGCGCTCGAGGTCGAAGGCATCACCGAACCTGTGATTTTGCCAGCGCGTGGCCCCGTGACACACCTCTCGCTCGAGAAGGTCACGCGCGTCCACGCCAGCCGCGCCGAGAGCACCGTCCCCAATCGGCCCCCTCCCATCACGATCAGCTCGTGGGGTGCGGTGCTCGAGCGCGGCGCGCAGCCCTCGTCGATCCTCACGCTCGATTACGCCTCGGGGCAAAAATCACTGATGAACAGCGAGTTCGGCGGCGCGACCACGACGCTAAAAATGGAGCCCTCGGATCCTTTCGACGCGACCACCTGGACGCGCTTCGATCGCGGCGATGAGGGCAAGGGTTACTACGCGGCGAGCATCTGCCGACCGAGCATCTCGGGGGCATGTGCCGGTGGATTGAGCTTCACGCGAGTGCAGACCGACAAGCTCGGCGCGCTCGTGCTCTTTGGCGGGACAGGGGACACCGACGCGATCGGGACGCTGCCGTTCGCCGAGAGCGTCGGCGTCATCGAGACGGATGTCGTCTCGGGGCCGCTCGAGAACGAACTGCGCGTCTTCTATTCTGCTCGTGATGAGAGCAAGGGGAACCTTGTCTGGGTGACCGCCGATGCGTTCTCTCCAAAGGATGACCTCGGCGCGTTGACCACCGAGCGGCTCGCGCTGGTCGAAACCATCGCGGGCGTGACGCCAAAGATGGTTGCTGACGGCGAGGCAAACATCGGTTTGCTGCGCAGCCCGAAGGCGCCTGTTGACCTGGATCAACCCGCTGGCGATGGCCAGATCCTCGCGTGGACCGCTCGCCCCGGCAAGGAAGGGGGCACGACGTTCGCGCGCGCCGCGATCCAGGGTGGTGAGACAGGGGTCGCGTTCCAGGAGCGCACCATCCTCGAGGTCGAGCCAGGTTCGGCGTCGATGCAGTACGTGGATTGGGGGAAAGGTGGCCGCGCGGTGCTCTACTCGGGGGCAGATGCGCAGGGTGTCGTGCGCGCCTGGGTCGTCGCGCTCGATCCGAACACGTTCGTCGAGGCGGGGCCTCTTTACCCGATCGATTTCGGGCACACTTACCTGATGGAGGAGGGGGACAGCCTCTCGGTCAACGTGATCAGCAAGGCGGGGGATGACACCTCAGCCGCGCTCTTTGGCGTGGTGATCGGTCTCAACAACACAGAGAAAGACGAAGAAGTGCCGCTCGAGGCGCTGCTCATGACCACAGATACGAGCACGATCCCCGTAGGTAACCCGAAGATTCGCCCCTTTGGCTCCGCGCCGCTGACGCTCGAGGATAAGGGGATGCCCACGGATGATCTCGTGCTGGTGCCCGGGGGCATCGCGACGCTCGACGCCATCGATACCCAGCAGTGCATGACGGGAGGTTGCCCCACGGTGAAGGCGGTGAGCCCTGCCGGGTTCAAGGTGCAGTGCAGGTATGATCGCGGCGTGCAGGCGGTCGCTGATGGTGAGCTCGTGGGGACGCTCGGGTGCGAGGTTGTTCCTCCTGGCGTGGATGCTCAGGCGTTGCCGCTGCTCGAGCCCGTGCCCGGTTATTCTTTCCTGATCTCGAAGCGAACCTACGCCTTCGAGACCATCGGCGATGGCGATGATATCCCCTCGCATACGGTGATGTTCCCTATCCGTAACAAGGGCGGCGTGGGTGGGCTGCTCGCTGTGGATGTGCTGAAGGGAGCGGCGCAACCTCCTCGAGAGATCCAGATCGCGCAGCAGGATGGCAGCTCTCTCGACCTGAGCCAGATCGAGTTCCTGAACTACGACACGCTCACCAAACGCGGCGTGATCAAGCGCGTGAGGCGCGATGAGGTGCAGGCGGACCCGACGATCGAGCTGATGACCATCGCCAGTGATAATAACGGCGGCTATGTCATCGAGGCGGTCATCGACGTGACCTACCAAAACGCCGGGCAGCAAAAGCCCGCGACGCAGTGTTCCGGGCGCGAAGCGTGCGCGCTGGCGGCAAAGTTCGGGCCAAAGGATGACGCGACAAGTTTCCTGATTCGACGCAGTGATTCAGGGGTCGATGTGATGCCCGATGGCGACCTCTCGGGGATGGACGGGAGCGCCATCGTATGGATCGCGGAGGACGAAGAACTTAAAGAGGGGGACGATGGATTTATCTGCGGTGAGACGGTTCACTTCAAACCAGCCGCAGGAGGAGACACCACGTCGATCAACCTGGCGACGAGCGAGGACGAGATCTGCCTCGACTTGCCGAGGCCGCTCGCGGTCGGGTCTTTCCTTGGCGGTGGCGGAAAGCAAATCCTCCTGGCGCGTCGCGAGCCGGATGACCGCACGAGCTTCCACCTGTTGATGCCAGCGCGTCGAAAGGATGGTTCGCGCACCTTCAGGCTCGCGCAGCACGGGTACTCGTCGAGGCGTATCGACATCCTGCCCGAAGGGCGCGTGATGTTTATGGACGTCAACGAGGATGGGATTCTCGATGTCGCGTTCGAGCGTGAAGAAGGCGGCCTCGGGTTCCTGCTCAACAATGGCGTTGACGGTTTCTTCCAGGAAGAAGCCGTCGCGATCCCCGGGCTGAGTGAGAGCGCGGGTGGTGGCTGGGAGCCTTTCCCTGGTGGTCCGTCTCCAGCGACCTCGTCGTTTGGCAAGGGGACAAAGAACACGGCGAGCCAGACGAGCGCGAGGCCAGAGCTTCTCTGAACGTTGTTTTCTGAGTGTCGGGTCTGACGCATTGCCAGCGTCTCGCCCAGACCGAAGAGGGGCCGATTTTTTGGCGAAGGTCGCGGGGGGCGAACCGGGTATCAAAAAATCGGCCCCTCTTCGGTCTGGCCACCGCGTATCGCAAAATCACTCCTCGCGGATCGGCGCGAGATACGGCGGGGAGGAAAATGTGAGTGTTTTGAGGGGGGCTGCGTGATAGTCTCGCCAAAAGATCATCGGGCGCGTGTTTCGCGCACAGGCGATGGTTCGGGGGGAGATGTGAACGACAGGAACAGGGGAAGAGCGTGAGATCGCTAACCGAACGAATTCAAAATGTTTCAGACCTGAACGAGCCATCCTTGCTCGCGCCGGATACTGGGGATCGCGAGCTGCCGCTCTCGCCACAACTCTGGTGGGAGTCGGTGCATAATGCGGTCGGCTATCAGGTCGTGCTCGCGCTCTCGGAAGACGATATTTCGAACCCCAACGCGGTCGATCGCATCGAGGCATCGGTGGGGCGCGCCTTCTTCGAGCCCGAGGCGGGTTTGCTTCGGCCTGGGAAGACGTATCACTGGGCCGTGCGCGCCTATGATTCGACCGGCGTGGGGCCGCTCTCTGAGATACGGACCTTTACCACGACCGCGAGCGCGGATGTCGATCCTCACGCGAATACGTTTATGACAGATGAAAACGGCAAAAAGATCGAGCCCGCCGACTCCACCGAGATGTTTCCTGCCATGAGGGAGACCAAGTCGGACAACCCCGACCTCTTGATGGGGCGTTACGAGATCATCCACGAGCTCGGCGCGGGCGGCTTCGCGACCGTCTACAAGGCGCTCGACAACGTGCTCAACCGCGAGGTCGCGCTCAAGATCCTGCGCCCGGAGCTGCTCGGCAATGACAAGGTGCGCAAGGACTTCCTCGCGCGCTTCAAGCGCGAGGCCCAGATCGTCGCCTCGCTCGAGCACCCTCACCTCGTCCCCGTCTACGACACAGGCATCGCCGAGGTCGATGGCCACGAGAAGCCCTTTATCGTGATGAAGTTGCTCGATGGGATCGAACTCGAGGAGCTCATCGAGCAGGGGCCGATCCCCGTGCCGCGCGTGCGACGGCTCGCCCTGCAGGCGCTCGAGGCGCTCGAGTTCGTGCACGCCAACGAGATCACGCACAAGGATCTCAAGCCCTCGAACTTCTACGTGTGCAAGAACTACAAGGGGGAGGAGACCCTCTACATCATGGACTTCGGGATCGCCCATGATGACAAGGACGAGGGCGGTCGCATGACCAAGACGGGCACCTTCTCGGGGACCGTCCAGTACCTCGCGCCCGAGTACACGCTCCACCAGCAGGTCTCGCCAAGCGTCGACGTCTACCAGATGGGCCTGATCATCATCGAGATGCTCACCGGCTCGCCAGTGATTCCGATCGAGACCTCGCTCCCGCAACTGATCGGTCTGCATATCAAGGGGGAGCGTTTGCAGCCCCCCGATGAGTTCGCTGGCTCGAAGGCTGGCGAAGTGCTCGCCAGGTCGATCACGTTCGATCCCGAGCAGCGTTATTCGGACGCCGGCGAGTTCTTCCGCGCGTTCGCCAAGCTCGAGGAGAGTGATTTCCCCGCCAGTTATAGTGGCGGAGGTTGGGTCGATGCTGACGCGGCGCTCTCGAACCCTGGCGCTCCGGCGACTCAGCAAGCCGATCCCGTGGCCGAGGCTCCAGATGTGCCGATGATCTCCGAGCCACCGCCGGTCGCTGCCGATGAAGGCGGGAACAAGAACGTCGTGGTGGGCGTCGCGCTCGTGTTGGCTCTTGTCGGCCTCGGCGCGATCGGCCTCGTGTTCGCTGGCGTGGGAGGTGGTGACGAGTTGCCCGAGGAGCCTCCTTCGAACAACATCGCCGCGGTCTCCGAGACCGCGCCAGCGCCACCGGTCATCGAGGAAAAACAACCCGAGACGACCCCGAAGGCTGTCGAGACAACGCCTGCCATCGCCAAAAAGAAGACCTTCGCCATCGCCTCATCTCCTGGTGGCGCGAAGGTCAAAATCGATGGCGAGGAGAAGGGCCTGACACCCTTCGAGTTGGTGCTCGATGGTGACGTCGAGTCCTTCGAGCTGGTGCTCGAGCACGATGGCTACAAGACGCACACGCAGCTGGTCAACGCGAGCAAGCCAAAACCACTCGCCATCGCGCTCACCAAAAAGCGCTCGCCAAAGAGCAGCAAGAAGACCAAGCCTTCGCCGCCCGATCCTCCAAAGGTCGAGAAGAAGCCTGAGACCAAACCGGAGAAAAAGCCGGAGGTCGAGAAGAAGCCCGAGAAGAAGCCCGAGAAGCCCACGGTCAAGCCGACGCTTCCCCCGGATTTCTAGCGCGGCGAAACAACCGCGCCGAGGATGCGAACCCAAAAAGAGAGGCGCTCCTGCTAAAATCAGCAGGAGCGCCTCTCTTTTTGGGTTCGCATCATTCGGTTTAGGAGGGTGTTGAAGATATTCTCCACATCGTCTGACTTGCCAAAATCGACGCAGCCAGCGTTGAAATATGCTCGACGATACTGCGTGTCGCCTGCGCATTTCTCCTTGGCTGCCCTGATTTTGGGCTGTGCCAGACTCGGTCCGAATATCTTCAACACCCTCTTAGAACCGAACCTCGATCATGCCCGTGGCGGACTTCCTTCCAGGCACGACCTGGAAGGAGACCTCGGGTTGTTTTTCCTGCTCCTCGAGCATCTTCTCTCGCGCGCGGACCTTGCTCCTGTCCGAGACAAAGACCCCCACGGTCGTGGCGATGCCCGCGGCCGCGGCGACGCCCGTGGCGATGCCCAGGCTCCATCCGATGGTCTTGAAGCGCTGCGCCTCCTCATTGAGGGTCTCGGCGCGACGCCTGGTGTCTGGCTTGTAGACATCTTCCCCATTCTCGTCTTGCTCGATGCAGCAATCATTGCGCTCGGCGATCTTGTCCTGGTTCTGATTCCTGGCGATCAGCGCTCCAGTGAGCGCGCCAGCGGTCAATGTGGTGAACGCGACGCCGCTGATGATCGTGCGCTTGTAGGGGAGGCCGTCGCCGGGGTCGACGACGACCGGCGCGACGACCTGCGTGTCAGGACCCTCGGGGATGTCTTCGAGCGCCACGGTGAAGGTCTTCTCCTCACCACCTTCGAGCGAGACATCGTATGCCTTGGTCTGGGAGCCGCGCGTGGCGATGAGCTGGTAGCCGCCTTGCTTGAGCGTGACGGTCGAGCCACATTCGCGAGGTTCTCCCAAAAGAGTCACTTCGGTGTCTTCTGTCAGGCATTCGATCTTGAGGCGCGCCGAGCAGAGCTCTCCCATTTGCTCGATGTAGCGCTCCTTGAGGCGGTTGATGTCCGCCTTGGTGAAGCTCGGCTCGTGAGGCGCGACGTTCATCTCGCCAAAGGCTTTCTTTGCCTCCTGGCAGCGATCCTGCTTCTGGAGCACGCGGCCAAGCGTCAACAACAGGATGTCGAAGCGCTCTCCTTTCTCGAGCGCGCTGTTGATCGAGGCTTCAGCCTTCTCCAACTCATCAGCCCCGAGCGCGGCGTTGGCCTCGTTGAGCGATTTGATCTGCTCCTCGCTCATCTTCGTGCTGTCCTGCGCGATCGCCATGCTCGGAGCTAGGAGGACTCCGAGCAGGCCCAAGCCTGCGAGCATTCGCTTCGTGCCTGCCCTTCTTCTTCGTGAACGCATCAACATAAACAATCCTGGGAGCAATAAGAGAAAGGGGGTTCGAGGAGCGGGGCCGCCAGGGACCTGCTCGCAGGCGTTGGCGGGCGCGGCGCGCTCGGGGCCCTGCGGTCTGTGAATGACGAGGACGCGACCTCGATTCAACACCATTTCTTCGTAAGAGACCGCCAACTCCACGACCTCGCTCTCTTCGGGTTGGGTCATCAGCGAGAGCTGGAATTGGAAGGTGAGCTGATTCTGATCGATCGTGGTCGGACCAAAGCTATCCTTCACCCCACTCGAAATCACCGTCGTCGAGAGCTCGAGCTTCTCGCTGTCGAGCATCGGCCTCGAGCCGTCGATTTGTTGCACGAAGCGGATCGTCGGCGATGGCACATCACAGACAAAGCAGAGGATCACATCCTGTTTGAACTGTTCCTCGGAGGTGTAGAGGCCATTTTTGGTGTTGCCTCTCTCTCCCATGACCTTGCCCGTATACCACTGCTCGGCGGTCACTTCGCAGAGTTCGCGATCTTCTGGATCGCCGACGTCCTGATCGAACAATGCCTCGGTGCAATCGACCCGTGTGGTGCTTGGCTGGTTCTCCTGGTTGTTTTGCGCGAGCGCGTCTGATGTCAGCGCCAGGGAGAAGACCAGGGAGAGCACAAGGGTAGTTTCGCGACGCATGATTCCATTCCGAGCTTGCGAGGTGATGGCCGAAGACGTTTGGAGCATAGCCAGATGGGGTCACTGCGCAACCCCTTACCGCATCACGCGCTTCTTTGATCGCGCGACTTGGCTCTTTCTCTCACATTCTCCCGCGACCAAAGCGCTCGCGACCTGCGAAGGCCACGCATAAAGAGGAAGCCAAACAGAAGAAGCAAAGGAGAGGCAGGAGGAGCGCCAGAGGAGGAGCATCCGCCACAGGACTGCTCTTGATCGG